>Ga0335071_10003995_pt1 | contig 15459 bp, 13 predicted proteins | sample Lox_Sample_15_FD_206724 | JGI IMG/M metagenome (GOLD analysis project Ga0335071, IMG submission 206724) | Soil microbial communities from Loxahatchee National Wildlife Refuge, Florida, United States - Lox_Sample_1.5 | ecosystem: Environmental > Terrestrial > Soil > Wetlands | place: USA... | reverse complement strand
GACGCCGCGACGGTGAGTACTGCCTGAATTAACTGCTTTTCAATCATATCACCCTCTCTCTTTGGCTGCTCTCCGGCGGCTGCCTTTATTGATTTGGCTTGACGGCCTATCTTCCTGTCCGGGCGGCCGTTTGTGAGGAAACGCTCTCATCTAAATCCGCTTCCATGGCTTACCGCCGAAAGCCACCGCCACCATGGATCCCGCCGCCGCCCCAACCACCGCCCCCGGAACTGTGCCAGGCATTAAAGCGCTGCGAGCCCAGCGCCTGCGCTGAGCTTTCGCGGCTGAGACTGCTGGCTGGGCTGCTCCCATGGCTCCCGCTCGAACCGCCCCAGCCGCTGCTGCTTCCGGCCGTTCCCGCCGAGGTACCGCGCCCGGGCGAAGTCATCTGCGCCTGGGCTCCTTTGTAGCCCGCGCTCGATGGGGCCGACCATGAGTGATTGGCCCACGCGGTCTGGCCCGACGTAGCGCGCGCGCCGGAAGCGGCCTGACCCCACGCGGGCCGCCCGCCGCTAGCAGTCTGGGCCGACGCCATCTGCGCCGATGAGCCATGATTTGCCCAATACGATTGTGAGGCGGAGCCCCGGCTGCCCCAACTCGATTGCGCCGGTGCTGCCGAGTTGCCCCACGTGGACTGGGACGGGAAAGCCTGATTGGGGCGGGCAGACTGGCTCCAAGCGGAGGAGCCGGAGCTCGATGCAACCGGCTGGCTCGCGCTGGTGGCCGCGGGTTTGCTCACCGTCTGCCAACTGCCGCCGTTGTATTTCTGCACGCCGCCCTCCGAGCTGTACTTGTAGATCGAGCCGTCCTTGCCGGCGTACACGTTGCCGTTATTCCAAGCCATCTTATTGCCCGTGTACGCATTGCCGGCCACGCCGGACCGCGCCACCGCACCGGCGCCGGTGGCGGGATTGTAAGCCGTCCCCTTCTGCCCGGCAGCGTAGTTGCCGCTGTAAGGATTAAAAGCCGCCCCTCTCGCCGCGCTGCTGCTCGCGCCGGTGTAGGGGTTGAAGGTCGCGCTGCTTTGCGTGTGCCAGGCGGTGCCGGTGTAAGGGTTATAGCCGTAAGTACCGGTGGTGTGAACCGCCGCGCCCCAGCCGGCGTAATAGCTGGTCGCGTTGCAGTTGACGTGCGTGTAATTGTAACCGTGGCACCCCGACCACCCGTAGCATCCCCAGTGCGGCTGATAACAGCAGCCCGAGCTCCACCCGCAGCAGTAGCCAAACGAAAAGCCCACGCTCAACCCCAGCGCCATGCCCCAGCCGTAGCCGTAGCTGCACGGGTATCCGACATACGTCGCACCCACCACGACCGGCGGGTAGTAATAGCCCGTGCCGTACACCACCACGTCGCCCGGCGCCACCACCGTGCCCATGTAGCCGGGCGTGTACCCGACATAGACGCAGCTCGGGCTCGCCCCATACACATAAGAATACGTCACATAATGAATCGGGCTGCTCACGGGGATGTTGTAGATGGAAGCCGGCACCGAAGCGGCCACCGCCCACGGCCCGGTCGGGCTCGACGAGACAAACCACACCCCGCCCTGGCAGGCGTAATACGAGGTCGGATTCACCATCACCACCGGCGTGGCCGTGTTGGTGGCGTATTGCAGCGAGGTGCCCTCGACCGGCGCGAACGCGGGCGCGCCCGCGTAGTCCACCTGGAGATTGGCTTTGTCACGCTCAACGGTCGCCGTCTGCGGGATGGAATTGGCGATCACGGCTTCCCGCGCCTGGGGCGTCCCGGGCACCGACGCCAGGACATTCGCCTTGTCACTGTCCGCCGGAATCCGCTGGAAATCCGCCGGCAACTGGCCCGGCGGCACGAACGCCCACGGCCCGTAGAGCGACCGTCCTTTGAACCAGCGTCCGGAGAGCAACACATAGTAGCTGGCATCTTCCAGGCAATAGAAGAGGGCGCTGCTGGTGTTGGATACCGCCAGCAACCCTGTCCCATCCACGGACTGCATCCTGGCGATGCCGGCGGTCTCGATCAGTTCCGTGGGCACCGTGGAGACATAAACCAGCAGGAGCGGTGGAGGCGCGTTGGTGTCCCTCGCCGGGACCAGGTCCACCTCCTTGGTCGCCTCGGCGGCGGCCAACGCGGTCTCGAGCCCCGGCGCCGAAGCCGACGTCGCCGTCCAGGGCCCGTCCAGCGAGGGCGCCTGGTACCAGCGTCCCGCCGCGTAGAGGTAGTTGCCCTGGTACGCCGCGTTCGTGTTCAGCAGCAGCACCGCCCGGGTGTTCACCACCCGCTGGTAATCCCCGGTCAACGGCCGGAACACGGGCGGCCCATCCACCAGCACCAGCAACGACGGCGCCGTGGTGTAGATCACCCGCGGCGGGTCGTTCTTCACCTGCTCGATCCGCTCTTTGGCAATGTCGGCTGAGGCGGCAAAGACCGCCTCCAGGTGGTCCGCCGCCGTCGGCTGGAGCGACCGCGCCAGCTCCAGGAACTCCTTCTGCTTCGCCTTCTCCATCGGGAAGTCCACCTTGGTGACCTCAAACTCCTCCAGCGTCACCAGCCGGTTGATCTTGTCAATCTCCGTGCGGGCCTTGAAGAAGACCACGCCGTAGGTCTCGTTGCTCGTGCCTGCCGGCCGTGCCGCCGCTGCAAAGCGGCCTTCGAGCTGGTTGCCCTCCCACTTGGAGATCTGCGGCTGATAGATCGCGAACTCGTAGCCGTTGGTGGCGAAGAAACGCGGCCACTCCAGCAGCGCCGGGTCTATCTTCTGGCCGGGCTGCAGGTCTTGCGCCGCGGCCTGGCCCTGACGAACTCCGCCGCCCAAAACCAGCGCCGCCAGCAGCCCTGCCAGCCACCGGCTCGCCTGACTGGTTCCCTTACTGGTTCCGTTTGACGCAATCAAAGCTCTGCTCCCCGGCGGGGTGTTTGACGTTTCGGCTAGGGCTGGAGGTAATGGATGGCTACCCCGATTATCACGCGCCCCGAGATGGTGTTCACCGAGCGCGCCCACAGCGGGCCGGTGACCGTCGCGCCCATGATCTGCGTCCGGTCGGCGACAATCACCACCGCATTGGCGCCCATTTTGGCCGCTGCCTTCTCCAGCGCCTGCTCGATCTGAAGATTGCTCACGCTGCTGCTCGAAGGCTCCGCCTGGACCTCCCCCAGCTTCACATTCGCGCGCGTCGGTTCCGTGCGCAGGATCTCAACCTGCGCCGGGTCGGTCGGAGGATAAGTCGGGCCGCCCAGGTACTGGTGCGCATTCGTGGAAACGGTATTGCACCCGGTCACCGCGATCAGGCCGGCGGCCGTTGCGAGCAGGATAGGCCAACTGATGCTTCTATTCATGTCGAACTGAGTTGCTTGCCGGGCGTGGGCAGTTGGATAAAACGGCGCGCGAGCACGCACCCGCGAATGTCCGAGCACCACACCGTCGGTGAACATACACCGGCTCCGGCAAAAGTAAAGATTCGTCCGTCCGCACGGCGGGGCGTCGGTGGCGGGTAACTGGGCTGCTGCCTAAGGCGCCACGACCACGTAGAACCGCTGCGTGTCAGTCGGCGTAATGGCTCCGCTGAAGCTGAAGCTCCCACTGCCGCTGAAGGTCCCGGTTCCAAGCTCGGTCCACGTAGCCACGTGCGCCGTCACATCCGCCGAGGTTAGCACGCGAAAGCCGACGTTGGGCGGCCCGTTTGTGCCGCTGATCGCCACACTGTTCCCGGCGGTATTGACCTGAATCGCAGTAATTGCCGGCGGCACCGCGAAACTCAGCAGCAGGTCGGTCGCGTTGGTGGTGAGGATAAACGCCCCCCGGCCCAGACTATTCGCAAAACCAGCCGCGCTGAGCGTGATGGAGCCCGGGTTAAAGCCGCTGATACCGCCGCTCGCGCGCGCGATATGCCAGGTATAGCTCCGCGTGTTATCGAAGTCAGCCACCGGCCCCGACGCGTCCCCCAGCGTTAGGGAATTCAGGCTGACCGTGGAGCCGGCAGCGAACGACAGCCCGCCGGTGACATTGAGCAGGCCCCACCCCGGATCGGCCCCCGCCGTGCCTGCGGCGCTGTTGACGCTCCAGACGTAGGTACCGCTGCTATTGAAGGCCACATCGCCCGCGTTGGCGAGCGTGCCAATCCCGCCGAAGAACGGGCTGAGCTTGCCGTTGACGGCCGTCTCACCCTTAACCATGCCGCGGCCGGCAAGCGTCTGCGCCGCGCCGACCGTGAGTCCGGCGATGCCGCTCGCGTCGAGGGTCGCGCCGGCGGCTACGCTGATCGCGGGCGTATTGGCCATCGTCGCGCTGCCGCTCAACGCCAAGGTGCCGTTGCTCACCGTCGTGCTCCCGTTATAGTTCAGCGGCTCATTAAACGTCTGCGTGCCGCTGCCGATCTTGACCAGACTCAGCGATTTGGCCGCCCCATTGTCGTTCATGACGCCGGAGAAGTTGCCATTGGCGTTGTTCGCCCCCAGCGTCAGGAGCGAGTTGGAGCCGCCAAAGTTAGCCACCTGCACCGGGTAGCCGTTTGGCGGCAAGACCGCGTACAACCCGTTGATGGTGTTAGTGTGCCCGTTCAGGTCCAGCCGGACCAGGCTGTTGGAACTGGTCGTGTCGGCGGAATACAAGGCAATATCCCCCGCGTTGGCACCGCTCGGAATCTGGTTGTCGGCGCCCAGCTTGACAATGATGTTTCGAGCCGAGGTGGGCGCGGCCAGCGACTCCTCGATAATTAGGCCGCCCTGCCAATTGTTGGGGGTCAACGTGGACGTATTCGTCAGCAGCATCGTGCAGCCGCGGATGCTGGCATTGAGATCCAGGGTGCCGGTGCCGGTAATCTGGCCGGCAAAGGTGTAGGTGTTGCCCGCAATGTTCCCCCCCGTCAACCGGTCCCCGGCCACGCTCCCCGCCGAGGTCACGGGCACCGCCGCCCCCTGCAAGGTGAGCGTGCCGCTAAAGCCCGCCGCGCCCGAGCCGCTCAGAAAGATCGCCCCGGGGTTGGCGTTGGTCGTCGTCTGCACCAGCGTCCCATAGCCCGGCGAGATGTAGATGTTGTTGCCGTAGGTGCCGGCCCCGTTGAGATAAGCCGTCGCCCCGGATGCCACATACACCGGCCCCAAACCAACCGAGGTCGTATTGCCCTGGAATTGCCCCTGGTTGATATACAGGCCGCCGGAGTAAGTGTTGACGCCGTTAATCACCACCGCGCCGGTGCCCGACAGGATGACGCTGACGGGCCCGCTGCCCGTGTTATCCTTGATCACCGACGTGATCGAGCCCTGGTTGGCGGCGTTGTCGCCATTGACGGCGACGACGATCGCCGCCGGCGCGGTGCCGTTGCCGGCGGTGATATACCCGCCCGATCCACTGGAGAGCGTGAAACAGCTTTTGACGCCCGTCCCGCTGCGCAACACATAGACGCCGCCATGGTCGTTGAAGGTCAACGTCCCCCCGGCAGCCACCGCCAGGGTCGTGGTCGCAGTGCCGCCGCTGTTGCCGGCCTGGTCCACCGTAATCGTGTTCACCGTCGTCCCCGCCGCGGCGGTTAAGGCGGCCCCGGCTCCCGAGGCCGTGAATTCCAGGTTCTGGCCGCTGGCGATGGCTCCGGAAGCGTATGGGGTGTAGCTGGCCAGCGCCGTGATGGCCCCGCCGCTGATCGTTGCCAGGCTCGTCGGCCCCAGGCCCCCCGCCGGCGCGGCCGTCGTGCCATACATCAGTCCCGCGCCGCCCAGGCCGGCGATCAATCCCGCGCTATCGGTCGTCAGGGACGTCGAGGTGACATTGGCGTCAAAATAGGCCACGCCGCCCGGGTTGAGCGCCACGCTGCCATTGAGCGCGAGGCTCCCGCCCAGCGGGCTGCTGAACGTGTAATAGCCGCGATCCAACGTCAACGGCATGGTCCCAATGGTCTGCGCCACGCCCGAGTTGTTCGCCAGGCCAGTGCTGTTACCATTCACACTGCCCGAAAGCAGAATCCCGTCGCCGTTGAGCGTGAAGGCTGTGCCGCCGCTGAAAGTCAGCCCGTTGACGGCGGTGCCCGCCATCAAATCATTGTTCAGGGTGGTGAACGCGCTCGAACCGAACACGAGCGAATCTCCCGCCTGCGGCGGGGCGTTGCCGCCGGTCCAGTTGCCGGCGTTGTTCCAATTGGCGTTGAGGTTGCCGGTCCAGGTATCGGTGGCGGCATACGCCACGTGCGCCGCTCCCAGGATCGCCACCACGTTAAGGAGGCTCCGTTGTGAACTGATCATTCGCTTCTTCATAGTGCTTTCACCCTATATAGGTGGACAAAACTTGTCACTTGAACCGCTGCCTCGGTGCTGTCAGAGGCGGTTCCTCCGTGCTATCAGGTACTTACAACTGCGAGAGCTCAATCCGCCGCCACACCACCCCGGGCGGCGGATCATAGGTGAAACAGCCCCCGAACGGGGTCCCGGCTCGCGCCCCGCCCGGGCCCCCGCCCCGGCCTGAGGGCAACAGCAGGTGCTCCCACAGATGCCGCGCAAAGGCCTGCAAGACCGGATGCCGCTTGCCCTCGGCGTCCACCCCCCACTCCAGGTGGCGCTGCAGCCGATGGATGGCCCGGGTGACCGCCCGGACGCATTTCTGCGCGCCGTCCTGGCTCCGCCACGGGTTCCGGCGCAGGAACTCCAGGATTTCCTGCCGCTTGCGCCGCGCCTCCGCCTGCACCAACTCGCTCTTCGCCCCGTCCTTGAGCACCGCCTCTAGCTGGCGCGCGTGCCGCCGCAGGCTTCGGACCGCCTCGGCATCGTCCAGCCCCAGGTTGCGCTGTTGCAGCGCCCCGGCAACCCAGGGCGTGCGCCCGCCCGTGAGCCCGGCTTCCAACGCCAGCGCCACGGCGTGAATCGGCTGCGGCGGCGGATGGACCAGCAGCCAGGCCACATACTCGGCGCCCTGCTCGTCGCGAAAGCTGTCCCGCCGGCCTTCGTAGGTGACTTCCCACGTGCCCAGGCCCCGGCGCAAGACATACGCCCCATCCCGTGGCTCAACCTTCGTATTTTGGCACTTCGCATTCAAAAAGAAAAAGGGGGTATGAAAATGTCCTCCCGGCGGCCCCCACGTTCCGTCACATGAGAGATCGCGCCAGGATATTCCACTCGCATCGCGCGCGGCATGAGGCCAGCGTGCCGGCATCACCGCCCCAGGTCAAGCAAAGAAAATCATCGAGACAACCCGACAATCCCCAATTCGTCGCAATGCAGCGTGGCGCAGGGCGAATCTACAACTTAATTCCCCTTTCCCTGCTATGGGCGTAGCGGGCGGCGGCGAGGTTCGTCAAAGGTCCTCGTTCGGTTTGAAGTGGTCTTTGTTTGCCGCCCACCACCGTTCCCATTTCTCGGGGTATTTGAGCGGAAAGCTCTGGGCGGTGAGCGACTGCAGAACCTTCTGGGCGGTGGCGCGCACGGCTGGGTCCCGGTCGCGCAAAAGGGGCATAGCCAGTTCAATGGCACGGGTGCTGCGGGTCTGTTTGAGAAAGTTCAGGCCCAGCGACCGAGCGTAGGGCGATGCATTCTTCATCAGCGGAGCGGCTTCGTCGCAGGTGAGGCCGCGCGTTCGAAGGTAGCCGTAGGCGAGGAACACGGCGTCGGGCTCGGGCACTCTGAAGAACGACAAGACCTCGGCGCGCGGGATGGCGGCGCCCAGGTTGATCAGGATTTCGAGGGCGATCATCCTCGACGCGGGCGGCTCCTCGGCAAGCATTTGCAGGAGCCTCGGCGTGTATCCGGCAGTGGCCTCACCAAGAAAGTAGAGCCTGAGCATAGCATTTTCTGCTAATAGCCGCACCTCTGGCAGCGAATCGTTCAGACGGTCAGCCGCAGGACGGAGCAGTTTCACATTGTTGGAAGCACGGACGATGGCGGCGGCCGTCGCGACGCGCGTGTTGGCATTCGGGCTTTCCAAAGCGGTCCGCAGAACCCCTTCCGCCACCGGCCCGCACTGCAGGAGTTCGCAGGCGGCGTCATATCCCGCATTACCGGCCAATTCTTCCCGGAGCATAGGAATAATGGGTTCAAAGATCAGGTCCTGCATCTCCGCTGGCTTGAAGGTCCAGGTATCCTTGCTCAACCACCAGGTCCCGGCCCTGAGGGAAGGCAACTGTCGAGCGCAGCACGGAAGCTCTCTGCCTGTTACCTGTGCGTAGCGCAGCGCTTGATTGGAGGGGCGGCCAATCCGCCCGGCCTTGGTGCGTTGCTTCTCCCACAGCCGCTTCTCGAGCAGCCCCTCGGGCGCGAGCACATAGACCTGCACCTCCGAGGGTCGGCCATTGACCGAGGAAATCTTCAGCGGGAACACGCATCGCACAGTTTGGAAGTGGAGGTGAAGGGGGTGCAGTTCGCCCTGGGCGAGTTGCTTGCGCGTCGCTCGGACGGAGCTTGATGTCGCGGCCGGCTTCGGCGAGCCCGAGGCGCCAGCATCCGCGTCTCCGAGATGAATTCTAACCGCTACGAAGTACCACTGGCGTTTGACGTAGGATTCGATGGCTTCCGCCTGGTGGCGAGGAAAGGAGAAATGGTTCGTGCCCAGCCAGGCCTGCAGGCTGCCTGCGGTTTGGGCGGAGAGCACCGCGATCTGGTACTCGCCGACGGTCTTGATTTCGATAACCTTGACCGGCTCGGGCGTTCCGTGGGACGCGGCGCCGTTGAAAGAGCCGGCTCCGGCATGTGTTTCGTAACCCCTCTCCCAGATCTGCTGGGTGTAGCGGCTGAGCTCGTAAAAGCATTCCATGGAAGCCGGCTGCACAGTGGGAAGCGTCGGCGTCGGGATGAGCCAGCCGAAATCATTGACTGGCCCGCCGTACTTCACCTGCAAGAGCAAATCCTCCTGCCGGCCATCGTGAACGAGTATCGCCTTTTGCGTCGGCTCGTTGATGTCTCGGTGCTTGTCCCAAACAAATGGGGGCATGACAAAGCAGCCGTCGGCGCGCGCACCGACCGGCACGAGGCAAATGGCGAGCGGGAAGAGGAACCGAAGCGCGGAGAACGCTGAAAAGAGTTGAATCCGCCAAATCCTCAATTTGGTTGTCATCCCTCAGCTTAGACCATGGAAGGGATGCCAGTCGAGGATACGCTGAGGGTCCGGGGAAGTGCCGGGGCGGATGGGGTGGGCCAGGGTCTTGGGGACAGAATGGGGGGAGGCTGGGGTGCCGAATGGAGCGGACCGATTGCAAAAAGCTAAAGGCCCCTCACACACCGAAAGCCGACACCGATGAAGGTGCCGTTGGGGTAGTAGTTGCCGCGAAAGGCACAGCGCGCATCTTCGGCGCGGTTCAACCAGTTGCCGCCACGCAGCACACGATAGGTCAATGGTCCGGCAGGTCCGGTTGGGTTGTTCGTGGTGGGCTGCCCATACGGCGTCGCATACCAATCCCAACACCACTCGAACACATTCCCCGCCAGGTCATAAAGTCCATAACCATTCGGCGCGAAGAAGCCCACCGGACCCGAGTTGTCGCCCGTGAAGGTGTTCTGATCAGGCCAGAGAATTCCGCCGTCAAAGTTCGTGTTAAAGCCCGCATAGGGGCCCAAATCATAGTCAATTCCGCCTGCGAAGTAGTTGGCCTGAGTTTCCGTGATTCTGTTGCCCCACGGAAACCGCTGCCCGATTAACCCGCCTCGCGCGGCTTTCTCCCACTCCGCTTCCGTCGGCAACCGATAGCCGTTGTTCGTCAGATTCAGATAAACCGTGGTGCCATTGTCGCCATTGGTGAACACCCGTGTAAATGCCGCATCCGTGTAATAGGCCGGCGTCAATCCCGCCTGCTGCGACCGCGCATTGCTCCACTTCACACAATCAAACCAGTCCACCGTTTCCACCGGATAATTGCCCGCCCGGGCAAAGGCCGGAGGCGAAGAACTGAAGCTGTAGCCATGGTTGCTGGCGTAAGCAGAAACCGCCTGCCATTGATTGGAACTCACCAGGTTCACGTCCATATAAAAGGCCGATACATATACCGTGATGGTGGGGACTGCGTCGCTTTCACGATCCAGGCTGTCGCCCATCATGAAGCTGCCGCCCGGAATCAGCGCCATGCCGGCAGGCGGATGGAAGGCAAAGATGAGGTTGGTATTGACGTCATTGCTCGCGGGAATCCGGATATAATCCACCCAATTGCTTCCGCCGGGCAGCGATGCGACGGTCTGGACGGTATAAGTCGCGCCCGGCAGCGCATTGCTCCAGACCAGCGTGCCCTCTGATTGAAACGCGACAATGGTTGTCGCCGTCGGACCGGAAACCCGGAAGAACTGCCTCCCCTGGGCAGCGGCTTGATGAGCGCCGGCCAACAACGCCAGCGCGAGAAACCAATGGTGCAACTGTGTTCTCAAACGAATGGTCGGATTCTCATGGCTCTCGACGAGTCTGGATTTCCCCTGCCTGACCGGAGAGGTTGATGAACACCCAGAACGAATCCGGGTGGCGAGCACCACCCTCCGAACCCTGGCCCGATGGCGGCCTCATCTCGACTTGTAAATACCATTTCAACGTGCGGCTGACCTTGAGAGTGTCCGGGTCCCCCACGCTGACGCCAACCGACTGCAGATGGAAACCCGTCACCTCCCAGGTCGAAGCGTCAGCAACGAGCTTGCCGAGTTCCTTGCGGGCAATCGTCTCCGCCTTTGCGAAGTCCAGCGGGAGCCGGTTCGTTGGCGCCCAGTCTGGACTGGACAACAGGGCCGCGTCGCTGATCCGGGCCCAGTATGGCACGTCCTTGATATAGAACACTCGGACCTCCGGTCGGAGCTCGGGGTCTCGTGGACCGGCTGTGTATTGCGTCTGGTCTTGTGGATGCGGCCTGAGGCCATGGTCAAGTTTCTCAGCCGGGCCGGTCTGAGCCGATAGGGGCACAGCGCAAAGGGTAGCGCCTCCGAGAATGAGTAGTAGTTTGATTCGTTGCATAGTCTTCCTAATTCAGGTTTCGGCTAACGCGGAGGATCAGCGGTGGGAGCCCGCCGTCGCTGATCCACGAATTGTAACTGAGCTGAACGGCTGGCTCCCATCCGCTGTATGCTGTGTGCGCCTGACCTGGGCGTGAACTGATGGGGTGAAAGCCCCCGATGGGTGAACACGGTTGTCGGGACTCTCATAACGAGGGGCACGATGGCCCAAACCTTAGACCGCGGCAACTGCGGAATCGTAAGGTGCGGAATCGTAAGGTTCCGTGAGAAGGCAGCCAGAGGTCAAAGCTGCTGAGCCAACGAGCCGCTGCAAGAATCTGGCAGGCAGACACGACCCTCGGTGGTCTTGTGCCCGGTGCGCTGCAGCCGGCCGGCCGGGCACTGCGGGTTGGGCGAGCGGCCAGCGACAGGACTCTCCAGCCGGGGTATCAGCCAGCGCAGGATACGTCCCGTCAAACCCGGCGAGAGACTTCTGCTCGAGTGGCTGTGTGCTATCCGCCAGATATCGGGCTGGCCCCACGCTCGCCAGAGGGCCTCCATGGCTTCTCTTGGCACCCAAAGATCATGGATGGCTTCGATCAACAGTATCCTGTCTTTGGGAATGCCAGGTCGCCCGACCGTCAAGTTCAATACCGTTTGATTTAACGCTTCACAGGCTGGTCGCTGCTTCAGCAACTGCTCTCGCAGCCACGGCGAGGCAATGTGTCCTGCCGCGGAGAGAAAGACATCAAAGCTCAGGCCGGGCGCCGAGAGGACGGCGGCCGACAGGCGCGCCTCGTAGCAGGCCGCTAAACCGGCCAGCGCGCCACCGTAGGAATTGCCCCAAACGGCTACCGTGGGACAACCTTGCTCCAGCAGCCAGCCGATCAGAGCCCGGATTTCCGCAATCGCCTGGGCAAAGCATATCTGTGCCTCCATCAGATAATCCGGCCAATGCAGGGTCGCGAAGTCGCGCGGACGACGTTGAAACTGGAACGGCGCCATGAGCGTCACTGCGTTGAACCCCATCCGATTGCATTGCCGGGCAATCCGTGGAAACTCATAATGATAATCCGGGTCACCGCCGGCGCCGTGCAGCAGGATGACCGCCGGTCGTTGCTGCCACTCCTCTCCACAACGAAACAGTCGGCCATAGGCCATGTTGCTCTCCGCAAACCGGCTCGGCCGTGGCGTGGGAAAGCGAAACTGCCCTTCGGCGGCGGCGGGCTCGAACTCAACCCGTGCCGACGGGCTCTCCGCGCGAACGAAGTCGGCTCCTTGGAGGAATTCAATGGCTTCTTCCAGCCTCGGACCGGATGCGGAGCCCGGGAGTTTGAGCAGGGAGCTGCATCGCCGGCCCCAGCGAAGCTGAATCGCCAACCAATCCAGAAATATGGCCAAAGGCGCAATCATTTGTTCAGTTCTCACCCGCGGGCGATGGCGGAAAACCTGGCCCTCGACCCCCGGCCCTCGTTATCTGACCTGCTACCCCGCGACCCCGCCCAACCCTGCTGCTCAGAATGTTTGTTCACGGCAGGTTGGACAGCGCAAAGGGTGATCCGTCACACCACCCAACGACGAGCAAGAGCCGCCGGAGCCAGCCGCGCAGGGCTTCTGAACCGTGAAAGCGCATAAACGGGCCGGTTAATGAGCTTGTCCTATTCTCATCGAATCCGCTTGTGCCGCCAGGCTAAACGGAAGGCAAGCGGGATGGTCGGTAAGGCGCGATATGACATTCTCATTAACCCCCTGGTGGTGCCGCATATCAGCAAAATGAAGAGGCTGCACAATACCCGGATCATCTCCGCGACCGGGTAGAAATCCCACGAGCCTTTGGCGACGTGATTAATCCAAATGTTTGCTGCGGCTCCAGCACTGATGATGAAAGCATAGGTGACCGCTAGAGCCGGCGTTGCCGGGTTGAGCTTGCAGAGGCGCATTGCGGTTTAACGCCCTCGGTCAGGCGCGCCGGGCCACCGACGTAGGAATGAACAGAAGGCGCAAACCGGCGTCGCCTGCACCGAGATGTTAGTCGCTCGGAAATAGTCGCTCATACTCATTCTCATCAAGCTCCTGAAGGCCGAACCGCTCAATGACCTCAGGAGGAACTCGATACATAGCTGAGGGGCCACCCATACATGCTGAGCACAGCGCCACGAGGTCCTGTTCCGGCGGAACCCTGTAGCCAGCAGGCAGCCATGTGCTCAGATACCAGGTGCCCTGCTTGCGAGAAAGCCAAAAGCTGTTGCCACGATTCGGCCACACCGGACCCTGCTGAGCGGAAACGATGAGCTGGTCCTCGCCCTGCATCTGGCCCGCCAACCCCAGCTTTGCCAAGGCCTCCCTCGCCGCATCGTAGGAATCCGGCTGCATACGCGACTAACGGTGCACCTCAGCCACCCCGCGCTACCGGCCTGCGGCAGGAAACAGGGCGGTCATCGCGGGGGTTGGCTGTAGGTGCTGGTTAGCCGCCCTGGTTGTCGCCTCGAAGGCATGTTGGTGGCTGGCGATTGAACACGACGGCAGCGCACGGATCCGCCCGATGCTGTAAGTGCCGCCACTCGGACAGTGCGCCCAGGGCGGCGGTGTCGCACCCTTGATGTAGTCGCGGAGGTCATCCCATGTCGGTGTCGCGTCTGGACTCGCCTTGCGCTCGACGGCCCATTGCTGCTTGCAGCCATCAATGGTCCGGAGAATGTCCACGCAATGCTGCTGCGACTCGTACGCACGAATTTCAATTGATCGGACAATGGCAGCGGCGGCGGTAAGAACAGCGATAGAACCCGCCAGTGTGATGATTAGCTTCTTTCGCATACGTTGTAAAGGGGTCAAACCGTAGATTGGAATTCGAGCTGTGCGCATCGTTCGGTGGCGCTGGCCGGTTTGCGTTGGTGGTGGCCATGGGCCAGTTGATGGAGCACGGTCTTAGCGCCTTTGGCCGTGCCAATATGCACCCGCGCCGCTATCCACTTGATCGGCAGGGTCGTTTCGCCCCTCAGCCGGGCAGCGATGGCCAGCTTGCCGCGATCGCTGCGACTGCGGGCGGTTAAATCCGACTCCTTCCAGCCCCGGGATAAAAGCTCCTCGCAGATAATGCGGTTGGCCTTTTGCTCTGCGGTTTCCCTGCGGAGTTCCCCGGAGTGATGGTCGCCGAGTTTGCCGTCCATCAGTCCGAGCATCTTCTGCCTGAACTCCTCGCTGCCCAGGCACCAGCCGCGCCGCAGCGGTTTGAGGGCCTCCTCGTCGGCCTCCTCCAGCCGGCGGGCCTCCATGTGCCGCTCGAACTCCTGCCGTCCCGCCGCCGAATCTTCCTGAATGCCGTGCTCGCCCAGCAAGCGATCCACGCGCACCCAGCCGGGCCGATGCTCCGGCGCAGCCAGATACGCCCCAGAATTGCGCATCAAGCAATAGGCGTGCACCTGCCAATCCGTCTTGCGGCAAGCCTCGGCCAGCGTCTTGAGGAAGTCCTGCCGGTCCACATCATCGACAAAAATGTCCTCCTGACGGTCCCCACGATCCATCAAGTGATAGATCGCGCCCGGGTACTCCACTCGCATGGCGCGCGGCATGTTTCACAGATTGCCACCTTCCAGTCCCTCGTCAAGCACGCAAACACATCCCGTTCCCCTCTCAGTCCAGCATGCCCTTGGTCGAATCTACGGTTTGACCCCTTTCCAATGCCTACGGCGTGCGCTAAGTTGGTCCCTGCCAATTGCAAAAATGTGCGATAATAGTCATCCTGCGCGCTCCAGCACCTGACTATAGCGAGCATCATCAAGGCCAATGTAGAATAGCGGAATTTGCTCATAGGCTAACGCCCGTGCTGAGTGGTGCCGGGCGAATGGCTGGCGAATGCAAATAGGAGCGCGAACCCGGCACCCACTCCAGCACGATTGTTCGGCGTCCCCATCATTGTTTGCTGCCCCCTCTCTTGCGCTTTCCCTTTGTGGTCCAGCTGACCTTGCCGTTTCGGTAAACGGTCAGATGGTGCTCGCCAGACTGCAAATCAGTACCAAGAACAGTTCCGAGACGCCCGTCGGCATCCCGGATTTGTAACCCTGCTTTCTCGTCAGGCAATATCGAGAATACGGCCGAAACCTTCTGGCTCGCGCCGTAGAGCGAAATGTAAACCCCACCGTCTCGAGAACTCGCAATCTCGACTGATTGCTTACCCTCCCCAAACAGGCAGATCGTTGCATAGCCGTCCCCATCACCGGCGTCCATGAAGATGCGTGTCTTACCCTTCGCGTCTTTCAACGTAACTGAACGGGCGACGATGTGCTTAGGTTTCATGGGTCAGTGTCAGCCGAACGTTCGTGATGAGGCGCGGCGGGCCAATGGGGTGCCGCACTAAAGGGGTCAAACCGCAGATTGGAATTCGAGCTGTGCGCATCGTTCGGTGGCGCTGGCCGGTTTGCGTTGGTGGTGGCCATGGGCCAGTTGATGGAGCACGGTCTTAGCGCCTTTGGCCGTGCCAATAGGCACCCGCGCCGCTATCCACTTGATCGGCAGGGTCGTTTCGCCCCTCAGCCGGGCAGCGATGGCCAGCTTGCCGCGATCGCTGCGACTGCGGGCGGTTAAATCCGACTCCTTCCAGCCCCGGGATAA
>Ga0335071_10003993_pt1 | contig 15461 bp, 12 predicted proteins | sample Lox_Sample_15_FD_206724 | JGI IMG/M metagenome (GOLD analysis project Ga0335071, IMG submission 206724) | Soil microbial communities from Loxahatchee National Wildlife Refuge, Florida, United States - Lox_Sample_1.5 | ecosystem: Environmental > Terrestrial > Soil > Wetlands | place: USA... | reverse complement strand
ATGCGTCAGAGCTTGGCTATGTGCCACTACCTCCCGAGGTCGCCAAGAAAGCTCTCGCCGCATTAGACAAAGTTGGCCCGAAAAGTTGAGGGGCACATCCGGTCAGACTCACGCCTTGCCGCGGAAGGCGCTTGGTACAAACTCAAGAGCTGTCGATTCTCTGCGCGCAAGCTGAATCTGAAAGTCCATCACGTCCGAAGCGATTGGATTCTGATACTCCTGCAGGCAGTTCGTCAGGGCGTCCTCGATCCTCCCGGTCGTCGTTTTGACCTGACGATAAATGTTCATCACCAGGGCCTCAGCTGCGCCCGGTGTCAGCAACAGCGGTATGTGCGCCTGTAGCGAACTGAATAGATTCTCAGGTATAACCAATCCCCGCTTTTTAGCAATCATGCTCAACAACGCAAAGCCTTCACCTGCAGTGGCTGTCGGGAAAAGGGGGATCTTCACATCGATGCGGCCCGGGCGCTTCAAGTCGACTTCGATCAGATCCGGCCGACTGGATGCCAAAACCCAAATCACCTGCCCCCGACTCTTGCTGCTCCCCATCTCCTCGGCAAGCATCGAATAGATGCGCCCACCTACGCCGGAATCGCCACCCGCGGCGTCACGCTTCCCAAGGGCCTGGTCAGCTTCGTCGATGAATACATAGCAACGGCCGAGGGCGTGAATCAGACGAAATATCTTTTCGAGATTCCCCTCGCTGCTCCCAACCCACTTGTCCCGGAAGTTCTTCATCTTAACGACCGGAACGGATGCCTCACCTGCCAGGCACTCCACCAGGAACGTTTTGCCCGTACCGACAGGACCGCACAATAAATAGCCTTTGGGCAGCGCTGCAACATCGTTACGTTTCCAGAGTTCAATATCCTGCCGCAACCATTTCTTAATATTGTCGATCCCATACAAATCGTCGAGCGTGCGCGACGTTTCGATAAACTCAATCAGTCCGTTGGTGTCTTTCTCGACTAGGTCCTTCTTGATTTGCGCCAGATCATCAGTTTTGAGCCGCTCCTTTCGGTGCTCCTTTGTCTTCACCACGCTTTCGATCGCGCCCAATGTCGCGCCGGATAGCTGTGCAGCGAGTGCCGGCAGGTCCGATGCGAAGTCGCTGAGTGCCACTGGATACGACGCCGATATGATCGAGAACCCTTCGGATAACTCGGTCCCGGTCGGAAGGTCGATTTTCGTCCGCGCCACCCTCGGGTTGTTCACGACCAGCGGGTGCAGATCGTTCAAGTTCTCGGTGAGCAAGAACGATGCGAGGGCGTGATTCGCCAACAGCGCGTCACTTGACCAGTCGCGGACAAGGGAAGCAAGCGCGTTCAGATCGTAATCCAGGCCGCCTTGCAGGGCTGGCACCAGAAGGTCCGCATTCTTAATGATGCATCCCACCTGCACCGCAGGTTGATTTAACCGCGTCAGATTCGCACAGTATCGGAAATAGCGCGTCAGAGTTTCGACAGCGGGGCGTGGTGCTTTCCAGTCTTTCTGGCTCTCCTGAAAATGCGGCCACTTGGCGATCATCTCCGCGCCTTTTTCGACCCGAATGCCGTTGCCGATGTCGTAACTCAACACCACATCAAATCTCGGCAGTAACACTTCGAGCAGAAAATCCCAAATCGCCCCAAGCCTCGGAGACGGTGACACAGGCAAAACCATGCGGTCACTGATGTTCCCATAAATGATGAACTGGCTCGCAGCTCCGCTCTCGTACAGATCAGCCAGTCTCCGGGCCCACGAGGGAAAAGCCGCTGGAGATACCGCAGGAATCGGATTTGAACCAGGAGTGACCGCGCTCATCACGAAGACTCCGCGGTGGTGTTGCGGCTTGCCGGATGCGCCTTGCCGTAGCTCCGATCCAGATCCGCCACGGCAGACTCGGCATCGCCAAACATTCCGCCACTGACCAGATCGCTGGCAAGTTCAATGTCCGTGGAAATTGTCTGCGGCTTGCCCTGCATTGCGGCGTTGTCGAGTATCAAGTCTACTTGCGATTCCACGCGCGTCAGATCGCTTTCCACTTCTTCGACTGACTGTTCGCGCCTCTGCACATTCGCCAGACGGCGTTTCAGAATGTCGAGAGTGGCGGTCTTAGATTGACGCAACGCGGGTGTATCCTGGCTATTGCCGAGGTCCGATTGGAGGGATTCGACTTTCTTGGCGAGCGCTTCGGGAGTGTCTTCCGTTCCCGCCGTCAGCAAGTGGTACCGGGCGATCAAAAGTTTCAGGTACACCCACTTCAGATTCTCAAGGGCTTCGCGATTCGTGTCGATGATGTATTCGTCCGCCTGCGCATTTCGATAGACCTCCAGGACCTTTTCGCACTTGCGTTCCAGATCGCCCAGGCGCCGTTTATATTCCGCCGGCAGAAGCTGAACCAGCGAGCTTCGCTTCGCCTGCGAGTCGCCGGAAGAAATCTGACGTTCTGAGGCGTCGACGACGTTTTGAAAGCGCTTATTAAAAGCGAGCGCGGGAATAATCACGGATTCTGCCGCCGCGCCAAGAAACCAAAAGCCCGGATGACCGAAACCGAGGATGAAGAAGCCCGCAGCGGCCAGAGCGTTTACAGGCAGGCGCCCCAACGTCGGAACGTCGACACCCACGAGGAAGGCAGCTTTCAGATAGCGCCACACAATGGCTTCATTCTACCGTAGCGTCAGTTCTTTTCGGTCTGCGGCCCCATGGTCTTTGTCGGACCCTCCACGGGGGTCGTGCTGCCGGAAGGTGCCGGCTCAAGCGCGATACCTTCCTTTGCAGCAAAATCAGCCAGAGCCTGATCGGCCAAGGCGTTCTGCTCAGCCTCCTTCAGCTGTACGCCCGCCATATCCATGGAGTCGCGTGCTACACGAGCCCGACCAGCCGCCTTCGATCGTTCCTCTTCAACCATCGTTTGCAGCCGGTCAAGAGTGTCGCCGGAGCCGCCGATGGTGCTGATCATGCCGGAGGCCATTTCCGTGAGCTCGGCCAGGGCGCGCTTCATCTTAAGGTCGCTGATACTCGACTTCAGAGATTCGATCTTGGCGCGAGCACTGCTGACGGCCACGTCGCGCGCTTTCAATAGGTCCTTGTACGTTGTTTCCGCTTGCTCTAACTGCTTCCGGTTCTCGTCGAGTTCCCGCTGCACTGTCTGCAGGCGAAGCGCATATTGCCCCGCGGCGTTTCGATTGCCGGCCCGTAGATTGGCGGATGTCTTGGCCCGCAAATCCCGTTCCTCGGCCTCGAGCTTCCTCACCTGGCTCATCAAGCTCTCGCACAAGCCTGCGTGAGAAGCCAACCCTTGATTGTATTGCGCGATCTGTTTGCGAAGATTTTCGGTCTCCACTTCCAAAAGAGCTTCCGGATTCTGGCGCTCCAGACCCGACACGAATAGTCCGAAAAATCCACGAATGAGATTCATCAGTCGTTGGAACATTCCGTCGCACTCCTTTGCCGTAGCACGGCTAACGAGCTAAAGTTTCCGTCACCTGTTCGCCTGGCTCCGCTGCCAGCTCTGAAGAAGATTGTTCACGACCTCTGCCCGTGGAGGCTCACAGATTTTCGCCAGATCCACTTTGATTCCGTAGTCAGCGTACTTCACAAACGGGCTGTCCGGGAATTTGACAGGTACGCTGGGATTCGCCGGCCGGAAACCATGATTCAGCGATTCTTTCTGAATCGGTTCGGTCAACAGGAAGGCTAGGAAACTTTCTGCCGCTTTTCGCTGCTCTTTGGAGCTCCATGGCGCATCGATGATGTAATACGGATTGTCATTCCACGCGTTGTACTCGGGGTACACGATGCGTAACTGCCCCCAGCGGCCTTCTGCATTCTTCAGGTAGTCGATCGCGACGCTCTCGTATACGAACAGAGCGTCGTACGACGAGGGCCCCTTCAGCACCATCTCTTTCATCATATTGCCGGTACTGTTTGAGAGCCCGGTGACCGCACGTTCCATTCCCTGCATCCAGCCCTGATACCCAACGTCCACTACGTCTTTCAGCTGCAAATCTCTCGTCTTCTTCTGATAGGAATACGCGGTCAGAACAATCGTCATCAACCCGGAGTTGGACTCATTTGGATGCGTATGACCGAACTTGAACAGTCCCCAGTCTGGCTTCTGGGCGATCGTGTCCCACCCCCCTTTTTCCTGCAAGGCTTGGGCTACCGTCGAGAACGACAAAGTCTTGTACTTCTGAATGAAGGCCTGATAGCGTTCGTCCCACATCACAAAAACCATCGGCGACAGAGCGATTGGCTCTTCTTTCAAGATTGGGTTCTGGCTGTACTTCACCTGCCATTCTTCGACGAAGATGTCCCTATAAAGCGCGCTCGCTGGTGACCAGACCTGGATGCGCTGGTCTCCGTTCAACAACGCATGCGCACCTTCGAGCGATCCCATGGGAATCAAATTGATCTTGATCCTTTTGCCGTCCCTCGTTTTTGCAAACTCCTGAACCGCCCACTCCAGCCACCGTTGCTTCTCCGTCCCGTAGGCGACCCCAAGTTCGACGGTTTCTCCGCTTCCCGTTAATGAGTCGAACACTCCGCCGCCGGCGGAGCTTCCCTTCGCTTTATTCGCAGCGGATTTGTCTTTTGTAAAGAAGTAGTATGCGCCGCTGCCACACAGGACCACGAAGAGAAAAATAAAGATCTTACCGAGTATTGTCAGCCTTGGACCGTCAGCCATGCGGTTGCAGTTTCCCTCCACTCACTCTCTCGACCGCGCCCTTGCTAGAAGAAGGTCGAAATATCCCGAAATACATCAACGATGTTCTGCGGTGTTCCTTCGTAAAACTTGGCCTGCGTCGCATCCGCGATCTTCTGAAGAATGTCTTTCCGGGCATCCTGCCCGTACGCGATCGTGAAAACGTGAATGGCCCGCGTCTCGCCGTTATATTGAATACGCTCCATCAGTTCGTTTAATTTCATGCGACTCTGCGTGTCCGCACCGTCTGTTAGAACAACCACGGACTCGATCTTGGCGCCCGGATCTTTCGCCAAGGCGAGGTGCTGGTAAGCCGCGTCGATGGAATCGTACAGTGCCGTTCCGCCACCGGCAAACAACGAGTCAACCTGCTGAAGTACTTGCTGGCGTCCGTCCTTCACGGAAACGTCCTGCCCTGCCCAGTGAAGTTCCGAACTGAACGGTAAGAACGAGAATGTGTCGCCGTCATCGAGTAACTGTACAAGCTGCTTCGCGCCAACCTTCGCGTTCTGCATCTTGTTCTCTTCGCTCATGCTTCCGGAAGTGTCAAGTACCAGCACAACATTGGCGTGTTTCTTCTGTGTCTTCCAAAGCTCCAACAAACCGTTGATGACATCGACCGAAGGAACCTCGAGCGTTGTTTTCGGTTCCTTTGGGTCGATTCCGTGCGCGGCATCTATCGGTGCAGCCAGCGCAACATCTACGGAAGCTGGGCGGAAACCGTACTGAAGCGCCTTCTCCTGCTGCGCTCGCGCCAACAAATACTGAATGTAGATCTTCGCTGCTTCGCGATGTTCCGGAGTCACCCATTCGCGCTCGACAATCCCCACGGGGTGATCGCTCCAGAATGTTCCTTCCTTCGGATAAATTGCGACCACCGGAAACGGCAGGTTGTTCTGGGAGTACGATTCCACCACCATGCTTTCGTACAAAACAGCAGCGGAAAGGTATTCTGGCCCGTTGGTGAACATTTTGCGGCCGAAAAATCCGGTCGAACTTCCGTAGTGCACAACGCTCTGTTCGACTCCGCCGATGAACTGCTTTGTCTGCGGCTTTGCCAGGTCCGCAAGTGTCAAGTTTGCGGTCTTGCCAGACGCCGCATAGGCTTCCGCAAAGAGCGAAATCAGTCCGCTGTTGCTATATTCCGGGTGGGTGTGACCTAATTTGAACTTTCCCCATTGCGGATAACCAAACGCCTCCCAGCCTTTTTCATTGCGGGAAAGCGCAAGTATGTCCGACCAACCGATCGGTTTCTTTCCCCAGCCAATCGCCTCCGCCATTGGCTTCCACATGGCGATGACCACCGGCGACAGCACTAAATTGTCCGTGCTGGCAATCAGGTCCTTGCCCGTTTTCGAGCGGGATTCCGCGTTGCCTAACTTAATAAAGGCAGCCGATGCCGGACTCGCCAGATGGGCCTGCAATCTTCCGGACAGGATGTTGTCAATAGTCTCGCCCGAACCCATGGGCAAGGCACGCACGAAGATGGGTTTGCCGCTCTGCGTCTTTACGCCGTTCTGGTTGAACGTGCGGGTAACGTCGTTAATCCACTTCTCTTTTTCCGAGCCATAGGGAAACACCAGTTCCAGTGCTCCCCGGGGAGTGGCAGTTGAAGTCTCAACATTCTCGTGATTCGCCTTCTTGCAACCAGTGGGGAAGAGCGTAAGTCCGGCGAAAGCAACAATGACTGCCAACAGGATTTGTAGCGGCGCTCGACTGCGGCTCCGTCTTTGCACCTGTGTCAACACACGCAATGGCCGAGAGAGCAGGAAGATAAGTCCTCTTCGTAAACCCCGAACCTACCGTGCACCCATTTTACAACTCCCAATTGTTACTGTAGTGTTAAAGCCCCCCTGAAGGGGCTGCCGCTACTTGGATTTCCGAGCCACCCGCTTGAACCATAGCCGCGAGCTGCCGAGCAGTCGCGAGAATGCCAGAAACCCGCTCGGACGATTCCTTTTCGGTGTGTTCCTCGAACCAAGCCGACAGTTCTCTTTCCAGATGGGTGAGACCGCGGTTCACGTCGGGCAAACCGCCGGCTGCCTTTCCGTCCACTCGATCCGCCAAGGCGCTTAGCGCCTGACCGATTGTGTCGCAGAAATCCTTGTAGGCGGATCATGCCGCCCGCGCCCTGATCACCCAGACCGAGGATTCGTTCGCCATCGCTGACAACAATACACTTCACGCCGTCATAGCGGGGATGGCTGAGGATTTGTTCAATGCGATCTCGGTTGGGGTAGCTCAGAAACAGGCCGCGCGGTTTGCGCCAGATCTGACTGAATCGCTGGCAACCTTCGCCAACCGTGGGCGTGTAGACCAGCGGCAGCATCTGCTCGACATGCCGGACAATCAATGCGTAGAAGAGCGTTTCATTGGTGTCTTGAAGGTCGCGAAGGAAGGTGTATTTGTTGAAGGGCGTTGCCTGGTCCTTAAGGGCTTCCAGGCGTCGCTCGATCTGATCGTCGAGGTTTCCGACGTGCGGCGGCAACAGACCATGCAAGTGGAAGATGTCCCGTTCGTGATCGTTGAAAGCAGTTCCCTTGTTCCAGCGGGGGGAATTTATGAGGTCGAAGCCATCGAGAGAGATGATTTGGGTCTTCATATGTTGTCGAGCGTGCTGAGTGCGGCTGGCGAGCGCAAAACACGGTTTGAAGCATGAGCAGTCTATTACAAAGTGTCTGGAAGCCGAAATTCAGGAGTAGTAACAAAATGCCTGATGAAAAAATGCATTGCGCCTGTCAGCGATTGCCGAACGTCCAATCGACGCCGACACTGGTGCCGTAGTCGCTCCCTGAAAAGCTAGGAGGCGGACGGTTATCCCAGGCACCGTAGAAGCTGATGTTGAACTTCAGTTTCGAATAAATCTTAATGTAGTAAGCCGTATTCATAGTGAATTGAACCCGGCCGGGGCCGGAGAGTGCGGGCAAGAGGCTGGCGTTGACATTGAGACTGGTCTTGTCGAATTGAAGGAGCCTGACCTGGGAATTAATCCACCCCGAGGTGACATCCTGAGAGGGCGCCGAAAGAATCTCCTGCTGGTAGTTGATACGTTGAAACGCGAAACCACCCGCCACCATGACCGACGTCCGGTTCGTGTTGATGAGATAGCGGCCGATTCCACCACCAAATGACGCCTGCCCGGAAATACCCTGCTCGGTGCTTTGCAGAAACGCCCCAAAGCCCGTGTAATACCAGTTGTTCCATCGCATCAGGTGATAGGCGGAACCGTACACCTGATTACGAGTCGCGGTCGGCGCCCCGGAGTTCGAAGTGAGATTGGAATTGTAGCTGGCAGAGGCAGCCCACCTTTCGCGAGGATACTGCACATCGGCGGACAAGCTGTACTGCCCTGTCTGGTTCGCTTTACTGTACGTCGCGCCGAGTCCTATGGCACCGTTGAAGCGGTGCCAGAATCTTTCGAAAGTCTGGTCGATCTTGGTAACGTGGGTTCGGTCGATTTGAACTTCCGGCCCCCCTGGTTCGATCACCTCGATGGAAACCGGCCGTCCCCCTTCTGCTTTTGGCATTGACAACTTTCCCGTATAAACTTCGCCGTCCTGGGTCTTCACCAAAAACAATTGAGTGCTCTCCAGATGATCCACCTTGAACCAATCGATCGAGACGGTGCCCAAGGCATAGTCAAGGCTGATGTAAACAGTATCGGCGCTCAGACCTTTGATCTCGCAAGTCAGCCGGTCTCCATTACGCATCACGAGAACGTCGCTTTTTTCACGAGCGATCACGGGCCAACCTGTCAGGACAATCACTGCGAGAAGAACGTACTGAAGACGCATCCCTCTTCTCCTTGAGTTCCTTTGTTTCATCTTTCAGGCACACCGCCACCAAGGAATTCCCTGGCAAGCTGTGCGGCGTAACCTCAGGCTATAGCGAGCTGCGGGGGTAGGTCAAAGGTCAATACGAAGACTGCATCTCGGCTTCACTCTTCAGGCTTTGCAGGTCGCGCCCGATCGTCGCAATGGCCACAGTCCTGCCGCCTTCTTTGTAGCGGATAACGCAGTCCTTCGCGTCGAGACTGCCTTCAACCTCGACAGAATCCCATTTGTCGGCATGGCCGACGTATTTGAGCGACACCCCAAACTGTTGCGTCCAGAAGTAAGGGACAGCGTTGTAGGCTTCGCGATAGCCCAGAATATTTCGTGCTGCGACTTGTCCCTGGCGCTCGGCAACGACCCAGTGTTCGACGCGAATCTGCCGGCCGGAGTGAGGATCGGGCCAGCGGGCCACATCTCCGGCGGCGAAGATTCCGGGAGCGCTCGTTTCGAGGTACTCGTTCACAAGGATGCCACGGTCAACCTTTAGGCCAGCCTGTTCGGCGAGAGCAATGGATGGACGCACTCCGACACCCAGGACGAGGAAGTCCGCCTTCAGTGCCGTGCCGTCATTCAATATCGCCTGGTTGGCGTTCACACGGGAGACCGTTTTGCCTAAGTGGAAGACCACTCCATTCTTTTCGTGGAGCTCGCGGAAGAGTTGTCCGACCTGCGCCCCGAGCGTGCGCTCAAAGGGCTGGTTCTCTGGAGCCACAACATGGACTTCCAGTCCGCGGGTACGTAGCGACGCGGCAACCTCCATACCAATAAAACTCGCACCGACAACCACAACTCGCTTGGCGGTCCCAGCCTTCTGGAACAGGGCGCGAGCATCGGACCAGGTCCGGACATAGAACACGTCGGAATCGCGGGCGCCGGGAACTGGGATTTTGATCACATCTGCTCCGGTTGCCAGCAGGAGCGCGCCAAAGTTGTGTGTGCCGCCGTTCTGCAGTTGCAGTTGCTTTTTGTGGATGTCGATCGACGACACACGCGCATTCAAAACCAGTTCAATTCCCTGCTCCTTGTAGAACTCGGGAACCCGCAGATTCATCCACTCATCCGGAATCGGCTCCTGCAGAAAATCCTTGGAGACGTTGGGCCGGTCGTAAGGAGCGGAATCATCGGCGCTGAGCATTGTGAGCGGACCGTCGTAATTCTTGCGGCGGAGCATTTCTGCGGCCGCGAGGCCGGCGGCACCGCCACCGACAATCACAACCGACGAGGGAGGGTTCGAGGGTTTCGGCGCGCTGGCCTCGGGGTACTGCACGAGCGCTGGTAACTTTTCGCGCACAAACACGCTGCCTCCGGCGCGCTCCACACGCCACCGCGGGATAGGGTCAAACGCCGGAGCGCAAAGGGCCGCCCCGGTGCGCAGGCTGAAACACGCATGATGAAGAGGGCAGCGCAGTTCTTCTCCGACGATCAACCCCTCCACGAGCGGAGCGTGGTAATGCGTGCAGCCGGCTCCGACTGCGAAGAACTCATCCGACTGCCGTGCGAGAATGACATCTTCGTCGCCGACTTTGCCCTGCAACAATTGGCCGTTTTGCAAGCGATCGGCCGGAATTCCCTCGGACAAGTCTGGCGGGTTCGTATTTTCCATAGCGATTCTCTCCGCTCCATCTGCTTGCGCGCCCACAGATTCTCCTAAACCGCGACGTGCAATACAATCTTGCCGCGAGGGTGAGGCGCTCCGGCCAACATCTCGTGCGCCACCTTTACGTCGGTCACTGGTCTGCCCTTGCGCGGTTACTGTAGTGTGCGCACCTTCCCTATCTAAACCAAAAAACTCCGTGGCTCATTGATGCACTGTCGAAAATGAAAGGTGCAGAAAAAAGCAGCCGGTCGGACGCCCTTGACAGGGGATTGTGCAATCTTCAGGCTAGTCAGCGGAAGATGAAGCAGGACGTTTTGCGGAGAGCTTAATGGGATTCATCGGAGAAGATTTTCTGCTGAGTACGGAGGCGGCGCGGCGGCTGTACCACGGTTACGCAGAACGAAAGCCGATCCTCGATTTTCATTCGCATCTTCCGGTGGCCGACATTGCGACGGACAGGCAGTTCCAGAACCTGTTTGAGATCTGGCTCGAAGGGGACCACTACAAGTGGCGGGCCATGCGCACGAACGGTGTGGCCGAGCGCTACTGTACGGGAGACGCCTCGCCGTATGAAAAATTCCTGGCTTGGGCTGGCACTGTGCCGTTCACGTTGCGCAATCCTCTGTATCACTGGACGCACCTGGAGCTAAAACGATACTTCGGCATCGATGTGCAACTGGACGAGGCGAGCGCAAAGCAAGTCTGGGAACAGGCCAATTCCCTTCTCGGTCGTGGCAGCCTGACTGCCCGGCGAATCCTGAAAACATTTGCTGTTCGGGTTCTCTGCACAACGGATGATCCTGCCGATGATCTCTCGGCTCATCGAACCATCGCGAAGACAGAAACTGCGTTTCGAGTACATCCCACGTTTCGGCCGGATAATGCTCTGGCGATTCAGGATCGGGCGGCTTTTCGCGCGTGGCTTAAGCGGCTGGAGAAGGCCAGTAACAAGTCGATCCGTTCCCTCAGGTCTTTTCTGGATGCACTCGAACAGCGACACGACGCCTTCCACGCACAGGGAGCACGCTTATCGGACCATGGATTGAGTGAGTGTCCCGTGGCGCACTGCACCGACGGCAAGGCAGCCACAATCTTCGAGAAGGCGCGCGCAGGAAAAGCTACCACCAGCGAGGAACAGGAACAGTTCGCCGCGTACCTGATGCTCTTCTTCGGGCAACTGGATGCACGGAAAGGCTGGACGAAGCAATTACATCTGGGCGCGTACCGCAACGCGAATACGCGGAGGTTGCGGGAACTGGGACCGAACACGGGCTTTGATTCCATTGGGGATTTCCGGCACATTGCGGCCGTATGCCGGTATTTGGACCGTTTGGAACAGGAAAACGCTCTGCCGAAGATGATTCTGTACAATTCGAATCCAGCGGACAATTACGCCTTTGCAACGGCCATCGGGAATTTTCAGGATGGGAAAATCGCGGGAAAGGTTCAGTTCGGGAGCGGATGGTGGTTCCTGGATCAGAAGGAAGGAATCGAGTTGCAGCTCAATGCCTTGTCGAATGCCGGGCTGCTTTCGCGTTTTGTAGGGATGGTGACGGATTCAAGATCGTTTATGTCGTTCCCGAGGCACGAGTATTTCCGGCGCGTTTTATGCAACCTGATTGGCGCGGAGATGGAACGAGGCGAATTGCCGAGCGATGAACAGCTCCTCGGCGGGATGATCGGTCGAATTTGTTACCAGAATGCTCGCGACTTCTTGGGGTTGCAGGTACCCGAAGATAAGTCGGCATAGCCACGACGGATAAACAACGGCTACCAATTATGCATGGTGCCATCGAGCTTGCGGTTTACCGGGAGATACGCGCGCTGGTAGGGATACTGCGCTGCTAGCGATTCGTTGATGTCGACACCGAGGCCCGGGGCTTCCCCTGGGTGCATGAATCCATCCTCGAACTGGTAGGAATGAGGGAAAACCTGGTCGGTCTCAGGAGTGTGCCGCATATACTCCTGGATCCCGAAGTTATGAACGCTCAGGTCGAAATGAAGCGCGGCAGCCATGCAAATGGGACTGAGGTCCGTGGCGCCATGCGAGCCCGTGCGAACCTGGTAGATCTCCGCAAGACTGGCGATTTTCCGGAGATGCGAAATACCGCCGGCATGAACCACGGTTGTTCGGATGTAATCGATCAGCTGTTCCTGGATGAGCTGCTGACAATCGAAGATGACGTTGAAGACCTCACCGACAGCGAGGGGAGTCGTGGTATGACGCCGAATCAGACGGAAGCTCTCCTGCAATTCCGCGGGTGTGGGATCTTCAAGCCAGAAGAGGTGATAAGGTTCGAGCTCCTTGCCTAGGCGTGCGGCTTCAATTGGGGTGAGACGGTGATGGGCATCGTGCAGCAGGTGAATATCCTCGCCGAATTCCCGGCGGAGGCGCGCGAAGAGTTGCGGTACGAAATTCAGATAACGTTCCGAAGACCACAGATTTTCTGGCGGAGCATTCTTCTCGGCAGGCTCATAAAACATGCTGCCACGGCCGACGCCATAGGTGGATCGCAACCCGGGAACGCCGCTCTGCGCACGAATAGCCTTGTAGCCCTGCGAGACGTATTGCTGAACGGCTTGCACCGTATCCTCGATGTCGCCGCCACTGGCGTGGCCGTAAACGAGAACAGACCCGCGTGACGCACCACCCAGAAGTTGATAAAGAGGAACGTCAAGCGATTTGGCCCGGATGTCCCAAAGGGCCGTATCGACAGCAGCGATGGCGGACATGGTGACAGGGCCGCGCCGCCAGTAGGCACCTTTGTAAAGATACTGCCACGTGTCCTCGATGCGGCGGGCGTCGCGACCAATCAGCAGCGGCAGGATATGGTCAGAGAGATAGCTGGCGACGGCAAGCTCTCGGCCATTGAGCGTTGCGTCGCCAAGTCCGTAGATGCCGTCCTCCGTGACCAGCTTCAGAGTCACAAAATTCCGTCCGGGGCAGCAAACGATCACTCTTGCGTCAACAATTTTCATGGCTTCGGCGTCCTCTGAAGTCGGAAGGGCCGGCGTGGAGCGAGTGAACGAACTGCGGAACCGGTCCACGGAGTTGCCCCTGTATGCTAACAGACGGAAGGGGTTTTCTGAGGTGCCGAAGCCACCAGGTTCGAGCAGGATCGGCGCTCGTTCGGTTGTTCATTCGTTGCTATGATGCCGGTGTAACTTCCTGACAAAGGACGGCGATGAGCTACAAGAAACTCGAATTGACGTCACGCAATGCAGTGGTAATTGGTGGCACTTCCGGGATCGGATTGACGATCGCTAAGGGACTGGCGCAAGCCGGAGCGAACGTGATCGCCACCGGCCGGCGAGCGAATCTGGCGGATGCTGCGGCGGAGGAGATTCGCAAGACCGGAAGCAAATCGTTGACGATTCCCTGTGACGTGGGAAGCGCAGCGAGCATCGAAGCCGTCCTTGAGAGTGCCGTAAAGGAATGGGGCGGCGTGGAGATCCTGGTGAATTCCGCCGGTACAACGAAGCGTGCGCCGACGCTCGACGTTCCCGAAAGCGACTGGAACAACATCCTGGACACAAATTTAAGCGGCACGCTGCGCGCTTGCCAGATCTTTGGGCGACATATGATTGCCCGGAAATACGGACGGATTATCAATATTGGCTCCATCGCGTCCATGTTGGCGTTGTACGAGGTCACGGCATACTGCGCAAGTAAGGCAGCCGTAGCGGCGCTGACGAAGTCGCTGGCCATCGAGTGGGCGAAACACGGAGTGTGCGTGAACGCGATTCTGCCTGGGGTGTTTCGTACGGACTTAAACGCAAAACTGCTCGACGGCACCGCGCGAGGGGCGGAATTCCTGCTGCGTACTCCGATGGGACGCTTTGGGCAACTGGAGGAACTTGTGGGTGCCGCCGTGTTTCTGGCCTCCGAAGCTGCAAGTTTCGTGACGGGACACCTGTTGGCGGTAGATGGCGGAATCCTGGCCAGCGGGGTGAACCAGTGAGGCCGCTTCCCTTTTGTTTTGTTCGGACGCACGACCGAATCTCTGACTGAGGTTATCCCTTGCGCCGATTCCGGTGGGTCATCTGCGTCATGCTGTTACTGGGCATGACGAAAAACTATATGGACCGCCAGGTGATCGGCATCCTGAAGACCACGCTGCAGCAACAGTTTTCCTGGAGCGAAATCGATTACGGCAACCTGGTCGCGGCGTTCCAAGCGGCCTACGCCGTGGGACTGCTGCTGGTCGGGCGCGCAATCGACCGGCTTGGTACGCGCCTCGGATACGCCTTGGCCATGACAGTGTGGAGCGCAGCGTCGATCAGCCAGGGCTTCATGAGTACGCTCGGCGGGTTCCTAGGCGGCCGATTCGCGCTGGGACTCGGGGAATCCGGTGTGTTCCCGGCGTCGGTGAAAGCGATTGCGGAATGGTTCCCGAAAAAAGAACGGGCGTTCGCCATGGGCATCGCGAACGCGGGAACGAATCTGGGAGCGATCCTGACGCCACTGGTAGTTCCGTGGATTACATTTCATTGGGGATGGCGGTGGGCATTCTATTCGATCGGCAGCATCGGCTTTCTATGGCTTGCGCTGTGGCTGTGGGTCTATCGAACTCCTGAAGCGCATCCACTCTGCACGGCGGACGAATTGGCGCACATACAAAGTGACCCCGCGGAAAGGGTGAGCCAGTTGGGCCTGGTTGCGGTGATCGGATACCGGCAGACGTGGTCGATCGTGCTGGCAAAATTCATCACTGACCCGATCTGGTGGTTTCTGCTGTTTTGGGTGCCAGACTTCCTGCAGCGGACGCACGGCCTCTCCCTGTTGCAGATCGGCCCACCGATTGTGGTGATCTATTTGATGGCTGACGGCGGCAGCGTGTTAGGTGGATGGCTCTCGTCGTGGTTGATTCAGCGGGGAAAGACCGTGAGCTTCGCGCGAAAGACAGCGATGCTGGTATGCGCGGTGAGCGTGGTACCGGTGGTGCTTGCACCACGTGTGACATCGACGATGAGTGCGGTGCTTCTGATTGGACTGGCCGCTGCGGCGCACCAGGGATTTTCGGCAAATATTTACACGCTATCTTCCGACATGTTCCCCAAGAAAGCCGTGGCAACCGCCGTAGGATTCGCCGGAATGGCGGGCGCCGTGGGGGGAGTGATCATCGCAAAAGTAGTCTCCTACGCACTGCAGTGGACGGGCAGCTACGCCATTCCGTTTGTGATCGCCGGTTCAGCTTATCTGGTGGCGTTGGCAGTAATTCAGTTCCTGGCACCTACGTTGGAACCAGTCCACGTTGACCCTGCTCTCACAAAATAGCCGGTGCCGAACAGCCTGCTTAGAGCCCAGTTACAGCGGTTAACGGAGCAATTGGGAAGTGAGTCG
>Ga0335071_10003992_pt1 | contig 15461 bp, 15 predicted proteins | sample Lox_Sample_15_FD_206724 | JGI IMG/M metagenome (GOLD analysis project Ga0335071, IMG submission 206724) | Soil microbial communities from Loxahatchee National Wildlife Refuge, Florida, United States - Lox_Sample_1.5 | ecosystem: Environmental > Terrestrial > Soil > Wetlands | place: USA... | reverse complement strand
GTCGAAGAGATGGGTGAGCTGTGCCGGCGTCCCGGGAGGCCCGCTCATGTACGTGGATGTGACCGGCAGGCTGAAGTCGTTCGTCAGCAGAGCGATGGCGACGGCCTCGACGGCCAGGATGAGGCCGACGCCGACGTTCCAGAGCCGCAGGCGGCCGAGACGGCGCTGGAGGTCCGGTGTGACGTCCCGGACGCGCGCGGACCGGGTGTGCATGCTGGCGGGAGTCGAACTCATCGTGAGCTCCTTTCGCGTGGATCGGCCTCTCCTCGATGCCGTGGTTCGAGGACCGACGTACCCGCTAGATGAGAATTCCTATCATCCCGTCCTCCGGTCTGAGGAATCGATCACCGCGTCTACCGGAGCGGAGAAGGTGGCCATGCGCGCGCCGCGGGTGTCAAGGGGACGTCAGATCCCGAGGACCGGGAAGCCGAGAAGCAGCGCCAATCTCGCCTGCTGCCGGTCGTGCGTCGCAAAAGCCATCTGCGGGTACGTCCGCTCGCGCAGATGAAGAGCCGTGCCCAGGTGGACCGCATCCAGGGACTTCGCCGGCAACGGGAAGGACGCGCTGCCTCGTTCGATCACCGCGCGCGAGACCGCCACTCTGCTCATTCCTCTGAGGAGCTGGTACAGCGCCAGCGACCGGACAAGCACTTCATCTGGCGTCAGGTTGTAGTCCATCCGTGTCTTGTCGACGGCACGCAGGCACTCAAGCTGTGTGAGCTGCGAGGTGAACCGCTTGTCGAAGGTCGTCAGCTCAACCAGCCGGTCCGGCTGTTGCAGGACGAAGCGCGCGACCACTGATGAGTCAACGTAGGCGATCACTCGGACTCCTCGGACGGCGGCGAACCTTCCATCCCGAGGTCCCGGTCTTCGCGCAGTTCGATCAGGATCTCCGCGATGTCCCGCGAGAGCAGGAGCGGCGGCAGGTCGATCTGCCCCCAGAGTGCCGGGTCCTCTGTCGGCTCGGTGATCTCGAGTCCGTCGTGGTCGACGGGATCGTAGGGCCCGAGCGTCGCCACCGGGATGTCCCGGCTGAGGACGGTGAACGAGCGGCCCTCGCGCACCTCGCGGAGATAGTAGCTGAGCTTGGCCTTGAGTTCGGCAACGGTCACGGAGTCCATGGTCACAGTATGACCAGAAGTGGTCAAGATGCCAACGGGCGGCGTTGGGGAGACGACGCGAAGACGCGCCGCCGAATGCATGCCGGGGGCTCGAGCGTCAGATGAGCTCGAGCGTCCGGAAGGAGAGCTGCATGCCGAAAGTCCGTTGGCCGAAGAGCGGCTCCAGAGCCGCCGCAGGACCTGACCGGCGGCAAGGCATCATCATTGGTCGGGCAGCCGCCGCTCGCGCACCTCGGCGACCAGGTCGTCGATGAAGTCGCCGAGCGGCCTCGCTCCCTTGTCCTCGCCGCGCTCGCGCACGCCCACGGCGCGGTCCTGGACCTCGCGGTCGCCGACCACGAGGATGTACGGCACCTTCTGCAGCTGCGCGTCGCGGATGCGCTTGCCCACGCTCTCGCCGCGGTCGTCCACGTCGGCGTACAGGGTCACGCTCGCCTCGGCGCCGGCGGCGCGCAGCTCGCGCAGCACCTGCGCTGCGTAGTCGCCGTGGCGGTCGGCGATGGGCAGCACCAGCGCCTGCTCCGGCGCCAGCCAGGTGGGCAGGTTGCCGCCGTAGTGCTCCAGCAGGATGCCCATGAAGCGCTCGATGCTGCCCAGCAGGGCGCGGTGGATCATGACGGGCCGGTGCTCTTCGTTGTCGCCCCCGGTGTAGGTGATGTCCAGCCGCTCGGGCATGGCGAAGTCGACCTGGATGGTGCCGCACTGCCAGGTGCGGCCCATGACGTCGCGGATGTGGAAGTCGATCTTGGGGCCGTAGAAGGCGCCGTCGCCGGGGTTGAGCACGTAGTCGATGCCCTCGCCCTTCAGAACGTTGTCCAGCACGCCCTCGGCGAGCTCCCAGACCTCGTCCGAGCCGATGCTCTTCTCCGGCCGGGTGCTGAGCTCGATCTTGACGTCGGTGAAGCCGAACGACGCGTAGATGTGCTTCATGAAGCGGACCACGCCGAGCACCTCGTCCTGCAGCTGCTCGGGGGTGCAGTAGATGTGCGCGTCGTCCTGGGTGAAGTAGCGCACGCGGAAGAGGCCGTGGAGGACGCCACTCATCTCGTGGCGGTGCACACGGCCCAGCTCTGCCATGCGCAGCGGCAGGTCGCGGTAGCTGCGCCGGCGGCTCTTGTAGATGAGCAGGCCGCCGGGGCAGTTCATGGGCTTCACCGCGTACGGCTGCTCGTCGATCTCGGTGAAGTACATGTTCTCCTTGTAGTTGTCCCAGTGGCCGCTGCGCTCCCAGAGCTCGCGGCGCAGGATCACCGGGGTGCTGATCTCCTCGTAGCCGGCCTTGACGTGCTCGGCACGCCAGAAGTCGACCATGGCGTTCCACAGGCGCATGCCCTTGGGATGGAAGAACGGGAACCCGGGGCCCTCCTCGTGGAAGCTGAAGAGGTCGAGGTCCCGGCCGATGCGCCGGTGGTCGCGCTGGCGCGCCAGCTCGAGCGCCTCGAGGTACGCCGCCAGCTCCTCCTTGGTCGGGAAGGCGGTGCCGTAGACGCGGGTGAGCATCTGGTTCTTCTCGTCGCCGCGCCAGTAGGCGCCGGCGATGCTGGTGAGCTTGAAGGTGCCGTTGCCGAGCTTGTTGGTGCTGGGCAGGTGCGGCCCTCGGCACAGGTCCACGAACTCGCCCTGGCGGTAGACGCTGATGGTGGGGACCTCGTCCCCGGTCGCCTCGGCGGCGGCGACGAGGTCCTCGATGAGCTCGACCTTGTACGGCTGGTCGAGCCCGGTGGGCAGGCCGGCGGGGCTGGTGCCCTTCTCGCCGGCCCCGAACACCGCAAGGGCCTCGTCCACCGGCAGCTCGTAACGCTCCACCGGCAGGTTCTGGCTCACGACCCTGGCCATTTCCTTCTCGATGCGCGCGAAGTCGGCGTCGCTGATGGCCTCCGGCAGCTCGAGGTCGTAGTAGAAGCCGCTCTCGATGGTCGGCCCGATGGCGTACTTGGTGCCGGGCAGCAGGCGGGTGATGGCCTGCGCCATGACGTGCGAGGCGGAGTGGCGCTGGATGTCGACGGCGTCCGGGTCGTCCGCCTTGAGGGTGACGATGTCGAGCTTGTCGCCGTCGTGAAGCGACGCCGCAGTGTCGACCAGGAGGGTGACGTCCGGATCGGCGGCGGCGGTGACGCGGCCCGCGATGGCGGCTTTCGCCAGTCGCGGCCCGATGGCCGCCGCCGCGTCGCGCACGGCGGCGCCGTCGTCGAGTTCGAGAGGGGAGCCGTCAGGCAGGGTGACGTGCAGGGTCATGGAGGAGACCGGTCCTTTCTTGTTTGCGCGCCCGCGCACCTTGCGGGGGCTGTTGACGTCGCGAGTGTAGCAGACGGTGTCGTGGTAGCATCCGCCCGCCGTGCTCGCCTCACTCCTCGCCCTGCTCGCCAGCCTCTCCTGGGGCACCGCCGACTTCTGGGCCGGCCTCGAATCGCGAAAGACGAACGTCTGGACGGCCGCGCTTATCGGGCAGGGCGTCGCGGCGCTGGCGCTGATCGCCGCGCTTCTGGTCATCGCGCCGAAGACTCCGTCGGCCGCCGCGCTCGTTCCGGCCGTGATCGGCGGACTGGCAGGAGGGGCAGGCGCGCTGCTGCAGTATCGCGCTCTCGCTCTGCTCGACATGAGCGTCGCCTCCCCTATCGTCGCCGGCGCCGCATTGGTGCCGGTGCTGTGGGGGCTGGCGCGCGGGGAGCAGCCGGGCGCTCTCCAGGTCGCCGGCATCGTGATGACCCTGGTCGGCATCGTGGTGATCTCGCGCGGGCCGTCGGCCGAAGAGGGTAAGGCCCGGCGCGTCGATCGCACCGGCGTGCTCGTGGCGGTCGGTTCGGCCGTGACGCTGGGCCTCTTTCTCGTCGCGGTGGACTACGGCCACGACGCGGGTCCCCTCTGGACGGTCACCGTCGCCCGGACGGTGGCGTTCATCGCGCTCGCGCTCACGGCCGTAGCCACGCGTCCCGCCGTGCGGCCTCGCGGTCGGGCGCTGCCGATCCTGGTCGGCGTGGGACTCCTGATCGCGACCGCGAACATCAGCTTCGCGTCGGCGACGACGATGGGCTACCTCAGCATCGTCGCCGTGCTCGGCTGGCTGAATCCGGCCGTCACCATCGTGTGGGCGCGAGGCGTGCTGCACGAACGACTGCGGCCGCTGCAGGTCGCGGCGGCCGTGCTCGTCTTCGCGGGGATCGTCTGCATCACGCTCGGGTAGCGAGCCTCACGCCGTCTGCGTCGCCTTGCCTTCAGCACCGAAGAACCTGATCAGCTCGGGCGCCAGCACCTTCGGCTGCGCCGCGTGCGACTGACCCGCGAGCGTCACGTTCTCGCCCTTGGGGACCGCCCCGCCGATGGTCAGCGCCGTCACGCACATGAACGGCAGGCTCGAGTCGCCGCACATGACGAGCGCGGGTACGGTCACGCCAGGCAGCAGCCCGGTTGGCACCGCTCCGTTCGCGCCGAGGATCTCGGCGTCGTAGCGCAGCGTCGGGGCAAGGGTCTCGTAGCCCGCCCAGAAAGGCGACCGGCGCATGCCCTCGACCTGCTCGGCAGGCGCACCGACGTAGCGCAGGAAGAGGGCGACCGCGTCGCCCCCGCGGCCCTCCGCAAGCGTCTGGTCCAGCGCGGCGCGGTACCGCGCCCACGCCGCCTGGGCGGCAGGGTCGTCGTTCCAAGGCGCTTCATAGGCGGCGACCCTTGAGACGCGAGAGGCGCCGAGGGCGGCGGCGGCAAGGAGCGCCAGGCAGCCGCCCGACGAGTGTCCGAAGAGGAAGGCCGTCCCTCCGGCTTTCTCGATCAGCGCCTCGATGTCGTCGATCTCGCGGGCGACGGCGTAGGGCGCCGTGTCGCCGCTGTCGCCGCGCCCGCGACGGTCGTAGCCGTAGACCGTGAAGTGCGGCGCGAGCTCGGCCATGAGCTCCGCCTGCGCCTCGCCGGCCTTGGTCGAGATGGCGCCGTTCACGATGATGAGCGGCGCGCCTGCGCCCTGCGCCTCGTAGGCGATGGAAGTTCCGTCTGCGGAGGTGACGTTCACTGCCGTCTCCCCTCTCGTCGCTTGACCTGTACGACGAGAGGTCCCCCGTCGGCGCAGCCGGCTCACCATCGCCGCTGCGTCGACGATGGGCTGAGGCCCCGGAGTCGCCCCCCGAGCCGATCAACGGGCCGTCAGGCACCGGGCCTTCACTTCGCCGGCAGCGTGTCGACGAAGGCGAGGCTCAGCTCGACCCACTCCCGAAGCTGAGCCTCGGTCGCGAAGCCAGGCGGGTCGACGTAGACGTACCCGCGCATGGGCCGGCCGCTGAAGTCCATGATCCGGGCGTGCGGCCGGCTCAGGGTCTCCTCGTGACGGTCGGGCCCGACGCGGAACATCAGTGTCTCGCTCTGCACACCGGCGAACATGTTGCCGTGCGCCAGCAGGCACAGGCCGCCGAACATCGGCTTCTCGTTCACGTCGTCGCGGTCCGCGACCACCGCACGCACGCGCTCCGCGAGCTCCTCGTCGTACGCCATGTTCATCCTCTCCTCGGCTGTGAAGGGATCAGCCAACAGAATACCCGGTCACGACCCGGGGCGCGGACCGAGGTCGACCACGACGCGGAGGCGGCGGGCGTCGTACACACTCGACCTCCCCCCTGAGTCGACTCCTACAAGCACGCCAGTGGGCAGGCTGCAAGGACAGGGCTGGTGGGCATGTTCTCAACCAGCAGGACTTCTTGTGACGTCACTGAGCCAAGCGACGGAGTGGACGGGAGGACCCATGACCGATGAAGCACACCTCGAAGAGCTCGAGTCCGGCCTTGCGCCGGTCACCGATGGCTGGTTCGTGGTCAATGCACGCGATGCCGCCTGGCGGGCGCACCCCGAGTTCGGCGCACGCTGCAACTTCGAGCTGCATCAGGGCGTGATCGGCGGGCGTGACGACCTCCAGGCGGCGCGGTTCCCGCAGATCGGCGTCAACCTGGACGTCGTCTGGCCGGGCCAGCCGGCTTCGCTGTATCACGCGGAGACCGAGCAGGAGGACTTCCTCGTCCTGGCCGGCGAGTGCGTCGCCGTCCTCGAGGACGAACAGCGCACGCTGCACGCGTGGGACCTCGTGCACTGCCCGCCCGGTACGCACCACGTGCTCATCGGCGCAGGCGACGGGCCGTGCGTGATCCTCATGCTCGGCGCCCGTCCGAACAGAGGCATCGACTACCCGCGCTCGGAGGTGGCGCTCAAGTACGGCGCCGGCGTGGAGACGCCGACCGACTCGCCCACGGAGGCCTACGCGCCCCACGAGCCTTGGCGGCCGGCGCGGCCGGCGCGTTGGGACGAGCTGCCGTGGGCGCGCGGGTGGTGACCCGGTCCGCGCCCGAGTGGCTGCCGTAGTGCACAGACTAACGTCCTCGTTCCCGGGGTAGACGCTGGGCACCAGCGTTCGGGCGAGCATCGGGGGTGATCACGGAAGGCACGGCCCTCACGGCGGCGGCACAGGTCGTGCGCACGACGCCGTTCCACGAGCGCACCTCGGCGCTGAACGAGACGCAGCTGTGGAGCCACTGGTCGAACGTGCTCGTCGCCGACAGGTACCAGCTCAGCGACAAGGCCGAGTACTTCGCGGTGCGCAACTCGGCCGGCGTGTTCGACACGAGCCCCCTGCGCAAGTACCGGATCAGGGGGCGCGACGCCGAGGGCTTCCTCGCGGGGATGCTTGTCCGCGACATCCGCACATGCTTGCCCGGCACCGCGCAGTACACGTGCTGGCTCGATGAGCGCGGCTTCGTCATCGAGGACGGAGTGGTGCTGCACCCGCGGCAGGGCGAGTACCTGCTGACCAGCGACCAGCCGAACCTCGCCTGGTTCGCCGACCGCACGGGGCGGCTGCGCGTGGACATCGAGGAGACGAGCGACGAGACGGGTGTGCTGGCGGTGCAGGGGCCGCGCTCACGCGAGGTGCTCGCGCGGCTGGCCCCGCAGGTCGAGCTCCTCCCCTACTTCGGCGTCGTCGACACCGAGGTCGGCGGCGCCGAGGTGCTCGTCAGCCGCACCGGTTTCACCGGTGACCTGGGCTACGAGCTCTGGGTCGGCGCCGCCGACGCGCTCCCCCTGTGGGACGCGCTCTGGGAGCGCGCCGAGGGCTACGGCGTCCAGCCGTTCGGCCTCGCGGCGCTGCGCATGCTGCGCATCGAGGCCGGGCTGCTCATGCTGGACGCCGACTTCGAGTCGAGCCGCTACACCTGGAACGACGCGCACAGCTCCACGCCCCTCGAGCTCGGCTGGGGCTGGATGCTGCGCGGCCTCAAGGGCGACGACCGCGCCTTCGTCGGGCGCAGGGCGCTGGAGCGCGAGCTGGCGGAGCGGACCTCGCGCTGGACCATGCGCGGCCTCATCGTGGACTGGCAAGACTACGACCGCGTCTACGACCAGGCCGGGCTCGTCCCGCCCAAGGACCACACGCCGGTCGTCGAGGACATGATGGTCTACGACGACGAGCGCCGCCGCGTCGGCTATGCCACCAGCTTCATGTACTCCCCCATGCTGCAGCGCCACATCGCGCTCGCCCGCGTGCGCCCCGACCTGGCCGCGCCCGGCACGCGCGTGAAGCTCGAGTTCACGGTGGACCACCGCTACGAGCAGGTCGCGGCGCAGGTCGCCGCGCTGCCGCTCTTCAACCCCGAGCGCAGGACGGCGTGAGATGACGGACGAGACCACGCAAGCGGAGAGGCCGGCCGCGTCGAGTCCCGCCGACCGCACGTACGACGCCATCGTCGTCGGCGGCGGCCACAACGGCCTCGTCAACGGGGCGTACCTAGCCAGGGCCGGCCTCAAGACCCTGATCCTGGAGCGGCGCCACGTCGTCGGCGGCGCCGCCATCACCGAGGAGCTGCGTCCCGGGTTCTCGTTCACCACCTTCTCCTATGCCCTGTCGCTGCTGCGCCCGCAGATCGTGCAGGACCTGGAGCTGACCAAGCACGGGTTCCTGCCGCTGCTGATGTCGTCCAAGTTCGCCCCCGCCGAGGACGGCGACTACCTGTGGATGACCAAGGACCACGCCCGCAACCTCCGCGAGATCGCCCGCCACAGCCCGCGCGACGCCGACGCCTACGAGCAGTACGGCCACGACCTCGGCATGGTCGTGCGGGCGCTCAAGCCGCTGCTGGACCGGGAGCCGCCCGACCTCTTCAGCGAGGACCCCGAAGAGCTCCTCGCGCTGGCCGGCCTCGGGCGGCGCCTGCGCGACATGGACAGGCGCACGCTGCACAACGCCGTCCGTCTGCTGACGGGCAGCGCCGCCGACTTCCTCGACGACTACTTCGAGTCCGAGCTGCTGAAGGGGTACCTGGCCAGCTCGAGCATCATCGGGACCAAGGTGGGGCCGCGCTCGCAGGGGTCCGGCCTCGTGCTGCTCTACCACTCGATGGGCGAGCACGACGGAGAGTTCGGCGCCTGGGCGTTCCACAAGAAGGGCAACGGCGGCTTCACCCAGGTGCTGGCCCGCGCGGCGCAGGCGATCGGCGCGGAGATCCGCCTGGAGGCGCCGGTCGAGCGGGTCGTCACGCGGGATGGCCGGGCCACCGGCGTCGCCCTGGCCGACGGCACCGAGTTCCACGCCGACGTCGTCGTGAGCGCGCTGGACCCGCGCCGGACGTTCCTCGAGCTGGTCGAGCCACGCGAGCTGCCCGACGACCTGGTCGAGAGCATCCGGCGCCTCAAGTTCCAGGGCGTGTCGTCCAAGGTCAACTTCGCCCTGGACGGCCTGCCGCAGTACCCGGGACTGGAGGGCCGCGAAGACATCTTCCGCGGCTTCCTCAACATCGGCCCGTCGATCGACTATGTCGAACGGGCCTTCGACGAGGGCAAGTACGGCTGGTACAGCTCGCGGCCCTACATCGACGGCGCCATCCAGAGCACCATCGACCCCGACATGGCGCCGCCCGGCAAGCACGTCATGTCGTGCTTCGTCCAGTACACCCCCTACAGGCTCCGAGAGAGCGGCTGGGACGCCGAGAAGCAGGCCCTGGGCGACACCGTGCAGCGCACGCTCGAGTCGTACTTCCCGGGCTTTGGCGACCTCATCTTGCAGCGTGAGGTGGTCACGCCGCTCGACATCGAGCGCACGACCGGGCTCGCCGAGGGAAACATCTTCGCCGGCGAGTTCCTGGCGCCGCAGATGTTCTTCTTCCGGCCGGCGCCGGGCTGGTCGCAGTACCGCACGCCCATCGAGGGCTACTACCAGTGCGGCTCGGGCACGCACCCCGGCGGATGCGTGATGGGCGCGCCCGGCAAGCTGGCGGCGGAGCGGATCCTCAAGGACCGGGTGCGGGGGGCGCGGGCGTAGCGGACCGCGCGTCGTACCGCCAGAAGCCCTTGAGCACGACGGCCGCCACGCCGACGCCGGCCACACAGAGGATGCCGCCGGAGGCGATCGAGGCGCGCACGCCGGCCAGCGACGCCACCACCCCGGCCTCGACGTTGCCCAGCGTCGGTCCCGTGGAGTAGGAGATCTGCTCGATGCCGGCCAGGCGGCCTCGCAGGCGGTCGGGGATCGTCTGGTTCCAGATGACCATGCGGAAGATGCCGCTGATCATGTCGGCGAAGCCGGCGATGACCAGCGCGACCAGCGCCCAGCGCAGGCCGGGTGCGAACCCGAGCAGGATGATGCCGCCGCCCCAGCCGGCGGCGGCCAGGCAGACGGCCACGCCGTGGCGGTGCACGCGTGAACTCCAGCCGCTGGTGAGCGTGGCCAACAGGGCGCCGACCTCCGGGGCGGCGTAGAGCAGGCCCAGGGCCCGCGGACCGCCGAAGCCCTGGGCCAGGGCCGGGAACAGCGCGAGCGGCATGCCGAAGAACATGGCGATGATGTCGACGATGTAGGTGCCGAGCAGTTCCTGCCGGCTGACGGCGTAGCGCAGGCCCTCCACGATGCCCTTGAGGCTCGGCCGCTCGGCGTCCTCCGGCGGCGGCACGGCGTGCATCAGCGACAGCAGGACGAGCGAGACGGCGAAGGTGGCGATGTCGAACGCGTAGGCGGCGCCGAGTCCCAGCGAGGCGATGAGCACGCCGCCGAGAGCCGGGCCGGCGATGGCGCCGGCGGTCCAGCGCATCGACTGGATGGCGCCGGCAGCGGTGAGCTCGTCGCGCTCCACGAGGCGCGGCAGCAGCGCGTCGAGCGGCGGCCGCTGCAGACCGTCGAACGAGGCCATGAGCCCCGCCACGAGGAACAGCACCCACAGCCTCGGCTCTCCCACGGATGCGTTGACGAGCAGGATGACCGAGTTGGTGGCCAGCAGCAGCTCGGCGATCAGTACGAGCCGCCGCCGGTCCACGGCGTCGGCCAGCGCCCCGCCGACGAGCGGCACCACCAGGATCGGCACGAACTCCACGGCGCTGAGCAGGCCCACGACCAGCGACGAGTGCGTGATCTGGTAGGCCTGATACGGGATGGCCACGTACGTGACCATCGAGCCGAACAGGCTGACGGCCTGGGCGAACCAGAGCAGCCGGAAGTCGCGGTGCCGTCGCAGCGGCCCGATGTCGACGACGAGGTGACGGAGGAGGCGCCGCGGCCAGCGCGCACGCGTCGCCTCGGGCGCCGGCGCTTCAGCCTGCGGCTCCGCCGGCGCCGACGTGGGCGCCGGCTCGAACGGCGGCTCCGGCGAAAGCCGTCCCACCTCGTCGGGCGGTCTGTGATCGTCCTCGTGCATCGTCTTCAGTCTCCCCCCGGCCGCCCATGGTATCGCTGCGGCGGTCGCAGGCATGTCGCTCGTGGGTGGGCAGCCGGCGCGCCGGGATGGAGGTCTCCCGTGCCGCCGCACTACACCTTCTTCATGGCGCGGTCGCTGCGCGCGAACCCGATCCCGACGCGGCTGGACAATCTGAACCGGGAGGCGCAGGCGGCGAGCGGGCCGGGCGCGGCGTGAGCGGTCCGGGCACGGCGTGAGCGGGCCGGGCACGGCGTGAGCGGTCCGGGGCGCGGCGTGAGCGGTCCGAATGGTGTGTGAGTGCGGCCGCCTCGAACGTGGCAGTCCCGGCAGCGGAGCGAGCCTGGCGGTGTCGGAGCTGTGCCGCGGTCACAGCGCGGCGAGGCGGCGAGGCGGCAGGGGCGCCGTCAGAGCGCGGCGAGGCGGCGGGCGGCGAAGAGCCGCGCCTGCAGCTCGTGCGTCGCGGCGCCGGCGGCGACGCAGTCGTCCGCGCCGGCGGCGAACGCCTCGCCCACCTGCTCCTGACTCGGAGCGAGGAGGATGATGTACGGCTTGCAGGTGCGGCGGCGGGCCTTGACCTGGCGGCAGACCTCGGGTCCGCCCACGCCGGGCAGGTCCCAATCCACGACGGCGAGCCGGGGCGCGTCGTCGCCGAGCAGGAGCTCGACGGCCTTGCCGCCGTCCTCCGACTCGACCGGCTCGAGCTCGAGGGTGCTCAGGTCGTGCGCGACCTCGCGAAGTGCGTATCTGGAACCCGCATCACCGTGCGCGATCAGCAGTCTCACGTCTCCCCCAGTGGTCCGCCGTGTGTGCCTGCGCGGCGCTTCTCTCCCTGGGAGCATCGTCGGTGATTCCAGCGCCGGGGAGCATAGAACAGTCGCCTAACGCGGCGCCCACGACGCGCCTGGACCGCGGCTACCGCGGCGCCCCCACCGGCTTGAACCGCTTCTGGGCGCTGACGACCTCACGCAGCGCCTCCTGCAGGCTGGCCCGCGTCAGCGGCGGCAGGGTCCACGTCTCGATGACGTTGTCCACGGGGCGCCCGTGCCGCATGCGGTTGGCGTGGTGGCGGAGCTGGAGATGCTGCATGCTGGTGAACGCCTCTCGCAGCACCCGCTCCGACTCCACGCTCTCCCCCTGCACGTCGCGCACGGCGATCAGGCGCTCGAGCGTGGAGGCCGCCGTGATGCCGCTGGCGAAGGCGTAGTAACGGGCGAGGTTCTGGATGGGGACGAGCCCGTTCTTCTTGATGTCGATGCTCCCCTCGAGCTTGCCCCGGAAGCTGAGGGGCGGCCTGACTCTGGTCCCCAGCTTGACCAGCCCGCTCATGAAGAGCCGGTGGCCCGGCGACTCGCGGATGACGTCGGTGAGCACCTTGTCAACGTAGAGCTCGCCGGTGATCTGCCGGTAGTCGAAGGCGACGCTGGCGCGGGCGAGGCGGTCGAGGTCCTTGCCGTACAGGCAGTCCTCGAAGACCGCCTTCCAGCGCGACAGCGTCATGCGCCACTCCTTGTGCTTGGCGAGCACGCCGTGCGGATCGGACGGGAGGCCGCAGCGCTCGAGGCCGTCATTCACCGTGAGCGCCAGCCGGCGGAAATAGTCGGCCACGGCCGGGTCGTCGGTGTCCTCGTAGGCGAGACCGTTGTCCTGGTCGGAGGCGAGCGTGAGCTCCGCGCGCGCGGCGCTTCCGAAGGCGAGCCAGGCGAAGGGAACCGGCGGCTCGCCCAACCGGTCGATGGCAAGCTGGATGAACCGCGCCGTGAGGGAGTCGTGCAGCACGGTGAGGACCCGGGTCACGGACGGCCCGTCCATGTGCGCCGACATGAGGTCGAGGAAGAGCTGCGGGATGTCGGCGGCGGCACCTACCACTTCCTCCTCGGTACGCGCCGCCATGATCTCGCGGCGCAGCGCGAAGGGGCTCCGCGACTCCAGCGTCATCAGGCTGCTGGCAGACAGGATGCCGACCACCTCGCCGTCGGTGTCGAGCACCGGCATGTGGTTCACGCCCGAGGACATCATGGCGATGCTGGCCTCGGGCGCCAGCACCTCGGCGCCGATGGTGTGGACCGGCGACGACATGATCTTCGTGACCGGGGCATGCCGGGAGACGTGGCCGACGACGACCTTGTTGCGCAGGTCGACGTCGGTCACGATGCCCTGGATGCCCTTGCCGCCGGGGCCGCGCACGAGGATCGCCGAGCGCTTCTCGGCGATCATGACCTCCGCGGCCTGCTGCGCCGTCGTCTCCGGGTCGCAGAACAGCGGCTTGCTGCGCGTGACCGACGTGACCGGGAGCGTGCGCACGTCGGGCAGCGCGCGCATGGTGCCGGCCGCCTGCAGCAGGCGCTCCCGGGCGTTGGCCGCCATCCACGTCACCCCGGCAGGGTGCGTGAGCACGGTCATGGCGACGTCACGCGGCAGGCAGTACAGCAGCGAGTCCTCGCGCGCCCGCACGGTGAACTCGGGCGCGAGGCCGGTGAGCAGGGTCGGATACCCGACCACCTCACCGGCCGGGCAGATGGCGACGTAGGCGTCCTTGTGCATCAGCTCGAGGATGCCCATGCGGACGACGTAGAGCTCCTCCCCGGGAGGTCCGCCCTCGACCAGCACGGCCTCGCCCGCCGCCACCGCGCGCTCCCGCGCGGCGACCGCGACCCCGTCAAGTTCGTCCTCCGACAGGGCGTCGAACGGCGGGACGCGCCTGAGGAACTTGACTCTGTCGGCCACGCGGGCCGGATCCGCCACGCCGGGCATCCCGCCTCCTTACCTGACTGCTCGCTCGACGAGCCCGCGCTCCTCGAGATGACGCAGGCTCTCCATCACGTCGGCTTCGTTCTTGTGCTCGAGCACCACGGTCGCGCCATGGGCCCGCGCGAGCTCGAGGACGGGCGCGGCGTCGATGACCCCGCGCCCCAGCGGCAGGTGCTGGTCGCCGCCGACGTGTCCCTCGTTGTCGTGCAGGTGAACGTGCACGAGGCGATAGTGCCCCGTCTGGAGCCACTGCTCCAGTGTCCCCGTCACCGCCGCGTGGCCCACATCGAGCGACAGCCCGAGCCCCTTGAGGTCGAGGTCGCCGGGGGCGCGGAAGTGCGTGTGCCTCACGAACGGCAGGTTCTCGACGGCGATGGTCACGCCGTACTCCTCCTGCAGCCTCGCGAGCTCCTCGAACGAGCTCTCCAGCGTGCGCACGACCCTGAGGTCCCACCCTCTCCAGCGGCGCTGCAGGTCCGGATGTACTACGTAGACGCGGGCCCCGAGCTCGGCGGCGACGGCGAGCTGGCGGCGATGCGCCTCGAGCGCCTTGCGGTGGTCGCGCCCTGAGCGGCTGCCGTACTCGAAGTGCATGAACGGGCCGTGGACGCTGAACGGCATCCCCGCGAGCTCGACCACGCGGGCGTTGGCCGCGTCGAGCAGGCTGTGCATGCCCATGGAGAGGATCTCGGCGGCCGGGGCGATCTCGGCGATGCGCAGCAGGGCCGCCGCGAGCGAGAAGTTCGCGTAGGCGCCGGTGGAGATCCCGATGTCCGCGTAGATGGGCACCGGGAGAAGTATCCCACGCCCGGGGCCGCGGGCCGTTACATCTCGCGCGTCACTCGGGGACCAGCAGCGCCTCGAGCGACGCCTGAGGACCGGCGACGACCCTGTCGGTGCCGCCGGCCTTGGCCTCACCGAGCGCCACCCGGGCCTCGGCGATCAGCTCGCCGGCGGACTCCGACCTGCCGGTCGCCCCGCCGAGGCTCACCGTCATGGAGAGCATCCGGCCGTCGTGCTCGTACGGGATCGCCGTCGCGGCGCGGTGCACGCGGTCCAGCACGTGGGTCACATCGTCCTCGGTGGTGCGCGAGACGATGATCAGGAACTCCTCCCCGTCCAGGCGGCCGAGGACGTCGTACGGGCGCAGCTGCCGCCGCACACGACCGACGAGCTCCTTCAGGACGGCGTCTCCGACGGCGCGTCCGCAGGTCTCATCGACCAGGGACAGCCCGTCCACGTCCAGGACCCCGATGCTGAGGTCGGCGCCTTCGCGGCGCGCCCGCGCGAGCTCGCCGTCGAGGAGCTGGACTGCGGTGGTGGGCCCCAGCACGCCGCTGAGCCTGGCGCCGGGCGCGTCGCCCATCTCCCTGCGGCCCCACGGGAGCTCGACGACGCGGCGGGCCATCTCCACGCGCGCCTGCAGCTCCCTGGAGGTCACGGGTGTGCGCACGCAGTCGTGTGCGCCTGCGCTCAGGCCGTGCTCGATCTCGTCGTGGTGCGCGGGACCGGCCAGCAACAGGATGTACGGCGGGTCGACGATGTGGAAGTCGCGGACCAGACGGCACAGCTCGGGTCCGTCGATGCGCGGCAGGTCCCAGTCGATGAGCGCCACGCGTGGCGGCTCGTCGTGGAGCAGAGCCTCCAGGGCCTCCGGCCCGTCGGTGGCCTCACGCAGCTGCAGGTCCTCCGCCCCGAGCGACGTCGCCAGGGAGCGCCGGGACCCCTCCGTTCCATGTGCGATCAGCACATCCATGTCCCGCTCCTCCCTGGTCACTCCTGGCCCTGCCCGCGGCGTCGTCGCGTCACCAGGTAGAGTCGGACCCCCGCTTCCCGAGGCACATGGGGACGGAGACCCGAACGACGGGCCGCGGCGGCGGCTGCAGGCTCGCTCGCGCCGCCGCCGCGGCGCTCCCGGCCGCAAAGGGCGTTGTCGGACCAG
>Ga0335071_10003990_pt1 | contig 15464 bp, 11 predicted proteins | sample Lox_Sample_15_FD_206724 | JGI IMG/M metagenome (GOLD analysis project Ga0335071, IMG submission 206724) | Soil microbial communities from Loxahatchee National Wildlife Refuge, Florida, United States - Lox_Sample_1.5 | ecosystem: Environmental > Terrestrial > Soil > Wetlands | place: USA... | reverse complement strand
ATCGAGTACAAGGGCAGCGCGGATCTGGTGACGATTGCGGACCGGCAGTCCGAGGCGTTGATCCTTGAGCGTATTCGGCGCGATTTTCCTTCGCATGATGTGATGGGGGAAGAGGGAACGCGGATCGAGACGGGAAGCGACTATAAGTGGTATGTCGATCCCCTCGACGGTACTACGAACTTTGCACATGGATATCCGGTGTTTTGCGTTTCGTTGGCAGTGGAATATCGCGGGTCGCGCATTGCGGGAGTGGTTCACGATCCAACGCGCGACGAGATGTTCAGCGCTGCTCGCGGAAATGGGGCGCAGTTGAATGGCAAGGCGATCCATGTTTCGTCTACTGCGCGGCTGGCGGAATCGCTGATTGGGACTGGGTTTCCTAGCCACAAGCGGCACAAAAATCCGAACATTTACTTCTATCATCGCTTGACCTTGCGATCGCATGGCGTGCGGCGAGCAGGATCGGCAGCGCTGGATTTGTGTAATGTAGCGGCTGGACGATATGAGGGATTCTGGGAATTCAATCTCAATCCCTGGGACACTGCTGCGGGAGTGCTGATCGTGGAAGAGGCGGGTGGACGCGTCACGGATTTTGCGGGCGGGCCGTTTCAGATCGAGAGCCGCGAGACCTTGGCTTCGAACGGGCAGATCCATGACGAGCTGCTTGGGGAGTTTCAGGCTATCTTTGCGGGACGCGGGCTGGAAGAACCGCCTAGTCCGGTTTTATACGCGCAAGAACGAAAGCCTTAGGTCGTTTGCTGCTTGATCGTTTCCTCCTTCATATTTCCCGCTACAATCAGCCTGTGGGGAGTCACCATCTAAAACCCTTGAACCACGGAGGACACGGAGGTTCACGGAGGAAGGCTAATTGTGTCCAGTGCACTTTTGAGTCGTAAGGTCGAGAAGCGCGCCGATCGGATTCGCCTGCGCGGACGCATCCTTTTTATCACCGAAGATCCCGAGCTGATCAGGGAGCAGCTTGGCGGTTGGGATTTGCCTTGGGACACCAAGAATCCTGCGGCGAACCCCAAGCTGCGCGACGACATTTCTACCGACGAGATTACTCCTGCGCATCTTTGCTTCTACTTCGATCAAACGTTGGGAGAGATTCCTTACGCTGGGTTGAAATGCGGCGGCGTCGCGCCGATCGGGCGCAACGACGTCAAGAATGGCGGATTCGTCTGCTCGGTCAGTGGCAAGCGTCGTGGCAAAGGCTCGAGCCGCGAACAGTCTCCTTATGCCGAGATGTGTGCCGGCATTCAGGTCGTCATAGCCGAGAACATCGAGCGCATCTACAAGCAGAATTGCCAGAATCTGGGACTGCTGACTTCGACGAACTTCTCTCTGATCGATCGGATTCGCGCCGGTGAAGAGATCGCGCTCAGCGAATTCACCCAGGGCGAAGACGAAATTACGCGGCAGGTGATCGAGTCTGGAGGTCTATTTCCGTTCAATGTGGCGCGCATGCAGGGAAAGGTGTTTTTGCCGCCGATTGCAACCGCGAAGCGGCCGATGACACTGGCAGAAAAGATCTTCTCGACGCACATGATCTCATCTGACGGCACGGTCGGCGTTCCGGCCGTTAAGCCTGGAGATGCTGGTTTCACTCGCGTGGATCTGCGGTTCAGCCATGAATATGTCACGCCGATGGCTGCCATCTTCTATGAGCAGTATGTGGGCAAAGATGTTCCTGTGAATGAAGCGTCTACGATTCGCTTCTTTCGCGATCACCTGACATTTCTCGACGACGTGATCTCGGAAGAGAAGCGCAAGATGGGACTGCTTGATTTGGCGACCCAGCTCAAACTCAAGCAGGAGGATTTTGCGCGCCGGCAGGGAATCAAGCTGCATGGAGAACTTGCCGATCGCAAAGGTTCGGAAGGCATCTGTCACTCGGTCATGCTAGAAACCTACGCGCTTCCCGGCCAGGTCAACGTCGGCTCCGACTCTCACACGCCGCATGTAGGCGCCATCGGATGCATCGCCTTCGGCATCGGCACCACCGACGTTTTCAATTCCTGGATCACCAAAGACGTCCGCGTCAAAATTCCCGAGTCGGTGAAGATCGTCATTCGCGGCAAGCGGCATCCGAATGTGACGGCGAAAGATTTCATTCTTAAAATTCTTTCGCTCGATTACGTGCGCAGCGGCCGGGCGCTGGCCAAAGTCATGGAGTATGCGGGCGAAGCGGTAGAGGCGCTGAGCGTCGACGAGCGCGCGACTATGACGAACATGGCCGCGGAAATCGGCGGCTTCACCGGCATCGTCGCGCCCGACGAAAAAGTTATTGAGTTCCTTGTCGAACGCCGCAACGTACCTCGCGCCGAAGCTGAGCGATTGATTGCTGGGCTCGAGAGCGACGCCGGCGCTTCGTATGCAAAAGTTATCGAGCTCGATGCGACTGAGATCACTCCGATGGTTGCCACTCCCGGCGATCCGGGCAATGGCAAATACGTTCGCGAGCTTTCGACGCCCGTGCCGATTGAGATCGCCTATGGCGGCACCTGCACTGCGGGCAAGAACGAAGACATGGACATGTACGCGGCCGTGCTTGCGGATGCGCTGAAGAGAGGGTTACGAGTTTCTAAAAACGTCCAGTTCTGGATTCAGTTCGGATCGCAGGAGACGCGCGAGTACTCGCGGCGGCGCGGTCACATCGACATCTTTGAGCGGGCCGGCGCGCGCCTGATCGAGCCGAGTTGCGGAGCCTGCATCAATGCGGGGCCGGGAGTTTCAATGCGCCCAGATCAGGTGGTGATCAGCGCGCAGAATCGGAATTTTCCGGGACGCAGCGGGCCGGGACAGATGTATCTGGCGTCTCCGCTGACCGTAGCGGCTAGCGCGGTGGCGGGATATATAGTGGAGTTCGAGCCCAGCAGGGAACTGGTTCGGTTTTGATCGACCCGCTTAGGAGAAACCCGCGGTGAGCACGGAAATAGTTGCTCGAAGTACGCGTACCAAGAAATAACTTCTCTCGGAGCTATTCCTAAGGTAATCTTGACGGTCGCTTTCACAAGACCAAAAATTCTTGTGAAGGCGAACAATCCTGATCAAACAAGGGGCATCCAATGGTCTGTATGACGGAACGCGAGATCTGCAAACGCGTGCTCGCACTGATCGACAAGAATTCACCGCGCCCTACCGAGTTACTCGAGATCGCCAAGGACCTCTCCTACAGCGAGATTCAGGATGTCATTGCCGAACTGCTTGATTCCGGGCAAATCGAGCTCGATGCTGATCGTCGGTTGAGGTCGCGGAAGTCAGCTGCTTAGCCCGCGCATGGGCTCCCATGGCAAAGAAGTCACCGCGTCGCTCGCCCAGCGACAAGTAAGAGAGACAGTACCGGAGGGAGACGATCGCACCGACTTTCGTCGAGACCGAGACATAATCCTCTACACTTCAGCATTCAAGCGTTTGTCCGGTATCACTCAGGTAGTCTCGGCGGACACCGGGCATACCTTTCACAATCGACTAACCCATACTCTCCAGGTGGCACAGGTCGGCAAGAGTCTGGCCGAGAAGCTCCTGGTGCGCCAACGGGAAGAAGCGGTTGCCGCAATGCTTGAACCCGACGCTGTGGAGGCTGGCTGTCTCGCGCATGACCTCGGTCATCCACCTTTCGGGCACATTACCGAGGAGAAGCTAAACGAACTCGTAGGCGAAGATAGTGAAGGCTTTGAAGGAAATGCGCAGAGTTTTCGGATCGTCTCAGCCCTTGCATTTCGCTCGCCGAGATACAGCGGCCTCAATCTCACGCGTGCAACATTACGGGCGGTCCTGAAATACCCGTGGACTTTTAGATCGCGCCCGCCGAGAAAGCGCAAAAAGTGGGGCGCGTATGAAACTGAAGCCGACGCATTCAAATTCGCTACTCTTTCTGATGGCTCGGTTGCAGCGACCAAATCCCTGGAAGCGGAATTAATGGATTGGTCGGACGATCTCACATATGCAGTTCACGACGTGGAAGATTTCTATCGAGCCGGCCTCATTCCCTTGCAAAGGCTAAGACCACCCGGGCGTGGCCTGCTGCCGGATAGAGAGCGCGACCGCTTCCTAGAATATGTTTGGTCAAAGCGAAGCGAGATCACGGAGTTAAATGGTGTCGGCAAGTCGGACTTAGACAGCATTTTCGGTGAAGTCATCTTTAGCGCGTTCTCAATCGATGCGCCGTACGAGGGCACTCGTGAACAACGAGCACGGTTGAGAAGGTTCACAAGTTACCTCGTGAATCGGTACATCAACGGCCTAACACTGAAGGTCGTGAGAGGAAAGGTCATTGCGAACATCTCACGTGAGATGACTCGTGAGATCGCGATTCTCAAGCAGCTCACCTGGTGTTATGTGATCGAGGCCCCAGGACTTGCGATACAGCAGCACGCCCAGGTGCAGGCAATCGACTACCTATTCACGGTCTTCATGAATGAGACACGTGCGACACCAAGCAAACTTCTTCCACCATATTACAGGGAGAGATTAGCAGAGGTAATCAAGGAGGAAGGTACGGGCGGAGCTGGTTCACGGCGGCTAGTGGCTGATCTAATTGCGGGCATGACAGAGACGCAAGCCCTGGCTTTGTATCAGCGACTTAAGGCAATTGTACTTGGCTCGGCGATGGACCACATCCTCATGTAAGGTCAAACCGAAATTCGCACTACCGACCGGGTGGTTGCTCAGCTCTTCGGGCGCGTGGCCCGGGCTTCTAATCCCGATTGCACTGCAGGGCGGCCTGGGCTTCTGGTCCCGCTCTCTTGTTTTTGATGTATCCACTCGGATACAATAGGAAAACGTGAACACGCTGCTGCGGTCGTCGGACTTCGATGCGTGGTTGTCGCATCTCGCCGATCGGAAAGCGAAGGCCAGAATCCTGGGTCGTCTGGCCAGCGCCGAGTTCGGCAATTTCGGCGACAGCGAACCTGTCGGCGAAGGCGTTTCCGAAATGCGCATTCACGTTGGGGCGGGCTATCGCGTCTATTACACGCGAACCGGATCGACCGTCTATTTCCTGCTGGCAGGCGGCACAAAGTCCTCGCAGAAAAAAGACATCGCGAAGGCGAAGAAAATGGCTCTGGAACTGAAAAGGGCGAAGCAATGAAGAAAAAGAAAACAACGTACAAACCGCTCGACCGCGCCGCCTATCTCGACAATGATGAGGTCATCGCGGAATATCTTTCGGCGGCGGCCGAGGATCCCAACCCCGAGGTGTTTCTCGCCGCTCTCGGCGACGTGGCCAAGGCGCGCGGCATGGCGCAGATCGCCAAGGATGCCGGCCTTGGCCGGGAGAGTCTGTACAAGACTCTAAGCGCAGGCGCGCGCCCTCGCTTCGAAACGATCAACTCCGTTCTGCATGCGCTTGGAGTTAAATTTGCCGTGGTCGCCGAAGGCGGACGGTGAAAGGCGAGGCCTGGAAGCTCGAGGTTGGGGCGTGTGGCCCACCCCTTATCTCGGGGACTGGCCCGCCCTTTGGATCTTGCTTGCGCTATCAAGAAGGTTGGTGCCCCGTTCCTCGCGTACTTTGCGAGGGTCGGGTACCTCGACTGCAGGCAGCATAAGGCTCTCGTGCCAGCAAACCCGGCAACTTGACGCTCACCAATTTCCCCTCCAAGCGCCGATCAGAAAACGACCAGAAATTCTCTTGACTCAGCCGCAAACAGGGAGAACATAGAAGTAGGCGCACAAAGCGCCAAGCCAGATTCGCTCTTTGAAAGCCCGAAGCCCAAAGAAGACCTCCATGATCCACGAGTCCCGCAAATTGGCGAAGTAAGTCCTTAATCCGGAATACTTTGCATATAAGTCTATATTCCTGAATATTTTGCAAGGATGGAGCGCAAGAGAAGCAAGAAATCGCGGATTTTTGAGCCGTATCCCGCACGTGCTCAATACTTTACGTATAACCCCTGTAAACCGAATACTTTAGCAGCCGACTTACGGGAAAATAGCCAAAAACAAGGCTTAACTGAATGTGGGCAAATGAGTTACAAGAAGTAAGTCTAAGTCCATATTCCCGAATACTTTGCGCGGATACTTACTCTAACTAGATGATTCTATTAGATGAGAACTTATGAGGGTGGAGGGGGGTACCCCCGTCCAGACGCGCGTGGCCCTACTGACAACGCTCACGGCGGCAATGGGTTTTATGTTTGACGTTTAACGCGTAGCGTTATACTGTTTAAATCGTGATCAAGTCGTTCCGCTGGCGGATACTGAGCGACTGCATCGCCGACAGCCGAGCCGTCGATTTCAGGCGGTGGAGCACGTGGTCCGGCGCAAGTTGCGGCAAGTGGACAGCGCAACCGAACTCCGAGACCTGGCTTCGCCACCCGCCAATCGTCTTGAAGCTCTGCACGGCGATCGAAAAGGGCAATACAGCATTCGGATCAACGATCAATGGCGGCTGTGTTTCGTCTGGCGCGACGGTAACGCCTACGACGTTGAAATTGTCGATTATCACTAGGTCATTATGGCTAAGGCTCAAAAACTGCTTCCGCCCATCCATCCCGGCGAGATTTTGCGCGCCGAGTTTTTGGAACCGCTCAAGCTCAGCATGAACCGGCTGGCGCTCGATCTGCGGGTTCCGGTCACTCGCATCGCTGAAATTGTCCACGAACGCCGAGGCATCACTCCCGACACTGCGCTTCGGCTCGCCCGCTACTTCAATACCAGCGCCGGTTTCTGGATGAACCTTCAGACCGCCTACGATCTGGAAGTCGCCGAGGATGAGTTATTGGGCACCATCGAACGGGAAGTACGTCCCGCTGCCATATCGACAGCAAGTGCGGGTTTCTGAATCTTCGCGAATTTTCATACCCGCATTTGGGACAAATTCGCCGCGGCGGGAGATAAGAGATTGCCAGCGTTACTTCAGGCCTTCGACCAGATACAAGTCGGCGAGCATTCGGTGGTAGCCGAAGACGCACATTTTGGCGTCGGGCGTCATGATGATGGGGCCGATGGTTTCTACGCCCGCGGGATCGGTGGGCATGAGCTGTTTCCAGAGCGTTCGTTGGCCGGTGTGAACATTCAGTTTGTAGACGCTCGCTGGTAGTTCTCCCGGTTGATAGACGTAGATCGAGCTGTTGTCGTCGCTCCAGACGATGGGTTGCTCTCCTAATTTGAATCCGGGAATTGGGACGGGATTGCCACCCGCGACTGGGTAGAGATATCCCTTGGCGTCGGGGCCGATCGCTGCTACCCACTGTCCGTCATTCGAGATCTGGAAAGCCGCGCCGTTTACGCCTTCCTGCGAGATCGGAGTGCTCTTGGCAGTGGCCAGGTCGTAGACATAAAGCTTGACGCCCTTGTCCGGCTCGTTGCCGGTGAAGATGATGCGCTTGCCGTCGGGAAACCAATGCGCCCAGCTGTGCGAGATGTTGTCGTTGGTGAGCGCTCTCTGTTCTCCTGCGCCGGTGGGAAGCAAACGGAGTTGGGAAGGCGAGTCCTGGGTTTGCGCGATGGCCCATTTGCCGTCAGGAGAAAGCGAGACTGCGCCACCTGGACCGAGCAAGACCGCAGGCGAACCATCCGTCTTGCGCGAATAGACAGCGTAGGAAAGACCGCCGGATTTGGAATAGTCGAGCGCGCCGCCTCCGCCCTCTTCGTCGAAGAGAAGAGTCTTGCCGTCGGTCGAGAGTTGCGCGGGATAGGAATAGTCGAGCCAGCTCAGGTCACGCTGCTTGGGGTCATCGCCGGCGAGCCCGATGAGCTCGCGCCGCCAGCTCGCTCGCATCATGAGCAGCCGTCCGTCTTTGCCGATATCGAGCAGCATGAGCGCACCGGGCAAGCGAAGGAGCATGCGCTCTTTTCCTTGCAACGTGGTGGCATACATGGTGCGGTCGATGCCCGTCTTGCTGGCGGTGAACCAGACCTCATCGCCTTTAGGAGACCAGGCGAGACCCTGAACCGTGTACCACTCGGTGGAGAGGACCTTTTTCTTCCCCTGCAAATCGACGACCGCGAGCGTGCCGCGATCATCACCTTGAACTGGGTGATCGAGGAAGGCGATCTTGTCGCCCTGGGGCGAGAAGCGCGGATGACCGATCCAGCCTCCGGTTTCGTAGAGAACTTTGCCGACTGGATACTCGAGCCGATTCTGGCCATTGTAGTCGCGCACGATGGCGAGGCCGGTGCCGTCGGGAGCCCAATCGGCCCATTGCACCTGCTCGAGGACTTCGCGCGGAGCTCCGCCGACGAGCGGAGCGCGGGCGAGTGTGCCCATCGTGACCCAGGTTCCGATGGAGGCGGCATTGAGCAGAACCGCCATTTCCGAGGTCGAAGAAACGGACATCAGCTGGGTGCGGCTGAGGCCCATGGATCGGGCTTCGGGCGCTTCGGGGCGGGCGGTGAAGACGTCCATGGGACTGCCTTGCCAGGCCGCGCTGTAGAGGATGGTTTGACCGTCGGGAGCAAAGCGGGCGGAGCGAATGCTGCCTCGGCGGAAGGTGAGCTGACGGTAGAGAGGAGGCGGAGGCGGCGGCTCGGAGAAGAAATATTTTCCGGCCGCGATGCCGATGCCTAGCGCGATCACGGCGCAGGTGGTGAGGAGCGCGAGGCCGAATCTGCGTGGCTCGCGAACGATTGGTGTCGCGGCCGAACTGCCGGATGTTCGCGTAGTTGCTGGCACGGTGCCGGAGTCGATCGTCTCTACAACTGCATGCGAGCGCGAAGAGTCGAGCGAGCGTTGAAGGCGTTTCAGGTCGGCGCGAATTTCGGCGGCGGTCTGGCAGCGCATCTCGCGGTCTTTTTCGAGCGCCTTGTTGATGATCTCTTCGAGCTTCTGCGGGATGTCGGGATTGAGGCGCGAGGGCGGGGCGGGGACGCGGTTGAGAATGGCTTCGGTGACAACGGCGGAGGTTTCTCCGCGGAATGGAGCGTTGCCCGTGGCCATCTCGTAGAGAACGACGCCGAAGGAGAAGAGGTCGGTGCGGGCGTCGAGGTCTTTGCCGCGAAGCTGTTCGGGCGACATGTAGGCGACGGTGCCGACGGCGCTGCCGGGACTGGTGAGGTCGAGTGCGCTGGCGCCGGCGCTGGTCATGGAGTCGCCGCTCGATGCGCGGGTCTGCTGCGTGACCTTGGCGAGACCGAAGTCGAGAATTTTGGCGTGGCCGCGGTCGGTAATAAAGATGTTGGCGGGCTTAATGTCGCGGTGAACGATGCTTTTGGTGTGAGCGGCGTCGAGGGCGTCGGCGATCTCGACGCTGACGCTGAGGAGGCGGTCGAGATCCATGCGCTGGCCGGGCAGATGCTTCATGGTCTGGCCGGTCAGATACTCCATCACGATAAAGAGATGGCCGTCGTGCTGGCCGATTTCGTGGATGGTGCAGATGTTGGGATGATTAAGGGCGGAGGCAGCGCGAGCCTCGCGGCGAAAGCGCTCGAGGGCGAGTGGGTCCTGCGAGGCTTCGTCGGGAAGAAATTTGAGGGCTACGAAGCGGCCGAGGGCGGTGTCTTCCGCCTTGTAAACGACACCCATGCCACCGCCGCCGATTTTTTCGAGAATGCGATAGTGAGAGATCGTCTGACCGATCATGTTTGGAGGATCATCTTTACTGGATCAATGGCGCGATGAAAGCTTGGCGGCCATCTTAGGGGGAAACGGCGCGGGCGTCAATTGAAAGAAGGAGCCATTCCCTTGGACACGGCGAAAAAATTCCTGCTACAATTTTTGAAGATTTCTGTTACCCTCCACTGGTTCTAGGAGCATTGAAGACATGGCCTACGTGATTGCCGAACCCTGCATTGGAACGAAAGACACCGCTTGCGTTGACGCTTGCCCGGTGGATTGCATTCATCCGAAGAAAGACTCCGAGAAGTACGCGACGGAGACGATGCTGTATATCGATCCGGTAGAGTGCATTGACTGCGGAGCGTGCGTACCGGTTTGTCCGGTTTCGGCGATTTTTGCACTCGACGATCTGCCGGAGAAGTGGAACGCGTTTACCGAGATGAACGCGAAGTATTTTGGAAGATAGTTGTCAGCTGTCAGCCCTCAGCTGTCAGTCAAACCGACGTTTTTTTTGGCGCAGGCTTTGGCTTGCGCCCTTTGTGTCTGCGGAGCCTAGATTCGCACCTCGTCATCGGCGGGTTAACTGATAGCTGAGGGCTGATAGCTGATAGCTCACGTCATCCATTACAATCAACATTTAACCCTGAGCCATGGCGCTGAAGGAGTCGGAAGCGATCGTTCTGCGCACGTACCCGATGCGCGAGTCCGACCTACTGGTGACGCTGTTTACGCGCCTGGCGGGGAAGGTGAAAGGCGTGGCGCGGGCGGCGAAGAAGTCGAAACGCCGCTTTGGCGGGGCGCTCGAGCCGATGACGTACGTGCGGGCCGTCTATGACGAGCGCGAACGGCAGGAGTTGGTGCGGCTCGACGCGTGCGAGGTGATTGAGTCGCCGATGTCGGGCGAAGTGACGTATGCGCGAGCGACGGCGCTGGCTCATGTGGCGGAGTTGCTCGATCAGTTGATGCCGGACCGCGAGGCTAGCGATGCGGTGTTTCGGCTGACGCTGGCTACTTTGGCGGAGTTACGGGGGGCCGGACTTTGGATGCCGGTGACTTACTTCGAGCTGTGGATGACCCGGCTGATGGGATTTTTGCCGGAGTTTGGCGAGTGCTCAGTGTGCGGGCGCACTCTCGATGATACGCGGAACGGGACTCGGGCTTACTGGCATGCGCTGGCCGATGGGCTGGTTTGCGGGGACGATAAGAGGATAGCGTCGTCGGAGCTGACGCCGGAGTCGCGGAAGATTGCGGCGCAGATGCTGCGGTCACGGGCGTCGGAATTTGCCGGGATTGAATGGCCGAAAGTCTTGTGCGCGGATTTGCGGAAGTTCCTGGTGCAGATCTTGGAGCGGCAGTTGGAGAGGAAGCTGGTTACGGCGGGGATGCTGGAGAGGGTATAGAACGCGGTAAGCAGGTTGGTCGCGACGTTCTTATGAGCAGCAAGACTGCAATTTTGTGGGATGCACTCCTGCTCTGCGTTTACGCGGGAATAGCCGTCGCGAGTGTGGTCCTATGTTGGCAGGGCAGGCTTCGTGCAGCTTGGGCTGTTATGGCGATACTGGTGTTCGGTTTCGGAGCTTTTCGCCAGGTGATGTTTGTAAAACACTCCAACATTCCGGATGATCTAGATTAGGAGGCCCTAGCTAGGGTACCCGTGAATTCTTCAAAGCTAAAATCGCTGACTTTCCAGGAACTCATACTTAAGCTGCAGGCTTTTTATGCCGAGCGCGGGGCTGTGATTCAGCAGCCTTATGACGTTGAGGTTGGGGCTGGGACGATGGCTCCGGAGACGTTTTTGCGCGTGCTGGGGCCGAATCCTTACAAAGTTGCTTATGTGCAGCCTTCGCGGAGGCCGGCGGATGGGCGGTATGGGGAGAATCCGAATCGGCTATTTAAGCACATGCAGTTGCAGGTGATTCTCAAACCTCCGCCGGAGAATGTGCAGGAGCTTTATTTGGAGTCGCTCGGGGCGATCGGGATTGATCTGCGGCAGCATGACATTAAGTTTGAAGAAGATAACTGGGAGTCGCCGACCTTGGGGGCTTGGGGGATCGGGTGGCAGGTGATGCTCGACGGGCTCGAAGTGACGCAGTTTACTTACTTCCAGCAGTGCGGCGGGGTGGATCTGGATCCGATTTGCGCGGAGCTGACGTATGGGCTGGAACGCTTGTGCGCCTTCTTGCAGGATATGGATTCGATTTATGACATTGTTTGGGCGCGTGATCCGGAGACTGGGCGCGAGGTGAAGTATGGGGATGTTCGGCTGCTGGATGAGCAGGAGTTCTCTGTTTACAACTTTGAGGCGGCAGACGTGGCTAGCGCGTGGAAGCACTTTGAGCTTTGCGAGGCGGAGTGCAAGGGGCTGCTTGATCGGTACGCGGCTTTAGGGCGGGAGAAGGCGTCCGAAGATGGAGTGGCGCGCGAGAAAGCGCGGTTTCCTTTGCTTGGGGCTTATGACCTTTGCTTGAAGTGCTCGCACTACTTCAACATTCTGGATGCTCGCGGGGCGATCTCTGTGACGGAACGCGTTGGGGTGATTGCTCGCGTGCGGGCTTTGGCGGTGGGGATCGCTAAGGCTTGGATGGATCAGCAGTATTCGCCGGCGGAAAAAAAAAGTGAGGAGCGCGGGGCGAAGGTTCCCGCAAAAGGGAAGAAGGAGAAGCTGGTTCCTGTTGGATAGGTTCTTGCTTGCATCTGCAAAAATCTTAAAACGCAGAGTTCGCTGAGGTTTCGCAGAGGTCGCTGAGAAAAGCGTTTTGGCTTTCAGGTTTGCTTCGGTTTTCGAGTCGGTTGCTACATCGCTAGCTTGTTGTGATCCGGCTCACATTTATTGGTTTGTAATTCTGGAAAGATTAAGTGATCTGCTAATGGCCGATTTTCTACTTGAAATTGGATGCGAAGAGATTCCGGCGCGCATGATTGAGGGCGCGATGGGAGAGCTGCGGGAGCGCGTGGGGGCGCTGTTGCAGCGGGAGCGGTTGGCGCCTACGGGCGAGATTCGGTGGCTGGATACGCCTCGGCGGCTGGCGGTGATGGCGGCGGGGATTCCGGCGGCGCAGCCGGATGTGACGGAGCAGGTGACCGGGCCATCGGCGCAGGTTGCGTTTAAGGATGGGCAGCCGACACCGGCGGCGCATGCGTTTGCGAAAAAAGTTGGAGTGGATGTTTCGGCGCTGGAACGCGTGAGTACGCCGAAGGGCGAGTATCTTGGCGCTACCGTCACGCGAAAGGGGCGGGAGGCGGCGGAGATTCTGGCGGAAGGTTTGCCGAAGGAGATAGCCGCGCTTTACTGGCCTAAGAATATGTACTGGCGGAAGCGCGGAGAAGATTTTGTGCGTCCGGTGCGGTGGGTGGTGGCGATGCTGGACGATCGCGTCGTGCCGATGGAAGTTTTTGGGATTGCGGCGGGGAAGCATTCGCGTGGGCATCGGATGCTGGCGCCTGCCGGGGCGGAGATTTCGCGGCCGAGTGCTTACGTCGAGGCGCTGCGAGGGGTCTCGGTGCTGGGGGCGCCGGAGCGCGAGCAGGTGATTCGCAAGGCGCTGGATGCGGCTACGCGGACGGTGCCTGGGGCACGGTGGCGGGAAGATGGGCCGCTTTTAGCTACGGTTGTGAATCTCACGGAATTTCCGTCGGTGATTCTGGGGAGTTTTGACGCGGAATTTCTGGCGCTGCCGGAAGAAGTGCTGGTCACCGTGATGCGCGATCACCAGAAATATTTTGCGATTGAGGGCGCAGACGGGAAGTTGCTGCCGCATTTTCTGGCGGTGCTGAATACCGATGGCGATTCGAGCGGCATTATTCGGCATGGAAATGAGCGGGTGCTGCGGGCGCGGTTTAATGATGCGCGTTTCTTCTGGCAGACGGATCAGAAGCAGAGTTTGCGCGAGCGCGTTGAGCTGCTGAAGAACGTCACCTTCCAGAAAGACCTTGGGAGCTACTACGAGAAGACGCTGCGGGTGCAGCATCTGGCCAGTTGGCTGGCGGAGACGATCAAGCAGAACGGGATGGCGGTGCGTCCGGGGATTGTGCACAAGGCCGCGCTGCTCGCGAAGACAGACCTTACCACCGAACTGGTGAAGGAATTCACCGAGCTGCAGGGAATTGTTGGCGGGCTTTATGCGCGGGCTCAGCAACTGGATCCGGATTTACCGGAAGCTGCCCGGTGCGCTGTGGCTGATGCGATCTACGATCACTACAAGCCGGAGTCGATGGAGGACTCGGTGCCGCGGACAGTGGAAGGCGCGGTGCTCTCGATTGCGGACAAGGCCGATTCGATTGCCGGGATGTTTGTCTTGGGATTGATTCCTAGCGGGTCGAAGGATCCGTTTGCTTTGCGGCGGCAGGCGAATGGGATTGTGAAGACGATTGCCGAGCATAAGTTGCCGCTGCGATTGTCGGAGATGATGCTGGACGCGCGGGAACAGTATCGGGGGGCGGCGGCGGAGAAGAAATTTGCGAATGGGGATTATGCCGGGTCGGTCGAGGCGTTCTTCCATGAGCGGCTGGAGTTTTATCTGAAAGACGCTTGCGGGCACGCTTATGACGTGGCGAACGCCGTGTTGGCGGCGGACGCGAATGACGTGGTGGATGCGGTGGCGCGAGCGGAGGCGCTGAGCAAGGTGCGTGGGTCGGCGGATTTTGAGTCGATTTCCGTGGCGTTCAAGCGCATGAAGAATATTTTGCGGCAGGCGGCGGAGAATCAGAGGCGGGTGGCGGAGACGCTGGATCCGGCGGCTTTGGTGGAGGAGTCGGAGAAGGAGTTGGCTGCGATGATTCCACGCACTGCCAGTGCAGTGGAGAAGCTGCGGGCTTCGCGCAATTACGAGCAGGCTTTGCTCGAAATTGCGAAGTTGAGGCCGGCGGTGGATAAGTTCTTTGACAAGGTGATGGTGATGGTGGAGGGCGAGCGATTGAGGGCTAACCGCTTGGCATTGTTGCGGACGCTAGTCAAGGAATTCTCCACGATTGCCGATTTCTCTGAGATGGTGACGGAAGGGAAGTAATGCGGGCGTAGACCGTTGACGCGCTCCAAGCAAAATGCGTAGGTCCTTCGTCCACTCGCTATGCTCGGGCTCAGGATGACATTGTTTTGATGAAGGGCCACGAAGTTGACCTTCCACCGATAATGAGATTCTCCGGCGTGGTATGCCGGTTTAACGAAAGGACTAATACAACATGGCAACAACGACTCTCCCCGAAGCGGAAGTTACGGAACGCAAGACTTCCACGACGAAGTATGTGTACTCGTTTGGCGGCGGAAAGGCTGACGGCAACGGCAAGATGAAGGATGTGCTCGGAGGCAAGGGCGCCGGGCTGGCAGAGATGACGAACGCGGGATTGCCGGTACCTCCGGGGTTCACGATTCAGACGGAGGCGTGCCGCGAATATATGCGGACGAATGCGGTGTCGAAGGAAGTTGAAAGCCAGATGGATGCGGCGCTAGCAAATCTTGAGGCGCTGCAGGGGCAGAAGTTAGGGGAGGGAGAGAATCCGCTGCTGGTGAGCGTGCGGTCGGGCGCGAAGTTCTCGATGCCCGGGATGATGGACACGATTTTGAACCTTGGGCTCAATGACAAGAGCGTTGAGGCGCTGTCTAAGCGGGCGAATAATACGCGGTTTGCCTATGACTCGTACCGGCGTCTGATTCAGATGTTTGGCAACGTGGTGCTCGAGATCGAGAAGGCGGAGTTCGAGGAAGTTTTCGACGGCAAGAAGAAGCAGCGGAAGGTGAAGCTCGATACGGAGCTGGATGCGAAGGCGTTGAAGGAAGTCATTGAGGAATACAAGAAGGTCGTCAAGAAGCACGCCAAGCGTGACTTTCCGCAGGATGCGCACGAACAGTTGGCGATGGCACGGGATGCGGTGTTCCGCTCGTGGCAGAACGATCGCGCGAAGCACTACCGGCGGATCAACAATATCTCGGACGATCTTGGGACCGCCGTGAATGTGCAGGCGATGGTCT
>Ga0335071_10003989_pt1 | contig 15466 bp, 12 predicted proteins | sample Lox_Sample_15_FD_206724 | JGI IMG/M metagenome (GOLD analysis project Ga0335071, IMG submission 206724) | Soil microbial communities from Loxahatchee National Wildlife Refuge, Florida, United States - Lox_Sample_1.5 | ecosystem: Environmental > Terrestrial > Soil > Wetlands | place: USA... | reverse complement strand
CTCGCTGAATCTTTCTTGCATCCATCGCGTATCGCCGGTCATGCCCTGGGCGATCCTTCACGAATGTGATCAAGTGCCTGCGCGAAGTCCCCGCGCGCGGAGCTAGCTCATCGACGAGATCACAGATTGTTTCCACGATTTCGAGATTATGCTTCTCGTTCCACCCGCCGATATTGTAAGTTTCTCCAAGTCGCCCTCGGCGCAGCACCGTCGCAATCGCCTCACAGTGATCTTCCACATAGAGCCAGTCCCGGACGTTCTTCCCGTCGCCATAAACCGGCAGGGGCTTTCCGTCCCGCGCATTGAGAATCATCAGCGGCATCAATTTCTCTGGAAACTGAAAGCGCCCGTAATTGTTGGAGCAATTCGTCGTCAACGTGGGAAGCCCGTAGGTGTGGTGATAAGCGCGCACGAGATGATCAGACGCAGCCTTCGACGCGGCGTACGGACTGTTCGGAGCATAGCGAGTCATCTCCGAGAATGGCGGATCTTCCGCACCCAGCGATCCATAAACCTCGTCGGTGGAAACGTGAAGGAAGCGGAATGCATCTCGCTCCTCTCCTGAAAGCGCAGACCAATAAGCCCGTGACTCATCCACCAAGGCGAAAGTTCCGTTGATGTTCGTTTGAATGAACTCTTCGGGACCGCGGATGGATCTGTCAACGTGGCTTTCGGCTGCGAAATGAACGATCGCATTGGGACGATAATCACGCAGCAGACTGCTGACCAGAGCACGATCTCCAATATCGCCCTGAACGAATCGATAGCGCGGGTTTTCCGCAACGCTCACCAGGTTCCGGAGGTTCCCGGCGTAGGTAAGCTTATCCAGATTTAGGATTGAACAACTCGGGGCCTGCATTTGCTGCAGTATGAAATTCGATCCGATAAACCCGGCCCCGCCGGTAACGAGAATTCGATCTTCCATGGCAAGACAAGCGCGTCTCGGAAAAGTCGGCCCGCAACACGCAAGTCTTTGATTGTAATAAAAAAGGACGGGGTCTGGCCCGTCCTTCAGAACCTCCATGCATCCTCAAAGCCCTGCAACCGGCGCCAATGCTTATCCGGCACGCTGCCGTAACGCCTTTTCCTCCGTTATGACGACAGTAGCACTTGGCTTCTTTTCGGGCGCCGGCGCGATTGCGACTGGGCGACCGAGGATATTCATGTAGGCTGATTCGATATCGTCTGCAATCTTCTGCCACTGATAGTGATCTTCAATTCGCTTTCGCGCATTTCGTCCGGCGGCCTCGCGAACCGCCGGGTTGGCAATCAAGAAGCGGAGCCGATCTGCAAGGTCTGCCGCGTTCCCTCGTTGGAATGTAAATCCGGCCCCATCCACCACTTCGCGGTTCTCCGGAACATCACTCACGAGTACGCAGAGTCCCGATCCCATCGCGTCAAGCAAAGCGAGTGAAAGTCCCTCTAAGTCAGATGGCAGCACGAAAATCATCGCGTTCGTCAGGAGTTCATCAAGAACGTCTCCGGAAACCCAATCCAGCATCCGAATTCGTTCGCTGGCATGTGCGCGCAACTCGCGGCTGTATGCATCGGTGTAACTGGAGCCCCCAGCCATTACCAATTTCACTTCGGTCTGCAATTGCTCGAAGGCATCTACCAGCAAATGACACCCTTTTTCTGGCGAGAATCGCCCCAGGAACAATACGTATGCCCCGGGCTGCAAGCCCCATTCCAGAATCTTGCGCGGTTCCTTCCGCTCCCGCAGCACGCCGCCATTTGGTGTATAGAAGGTCTTGGCGCTGTGTTGTGTCATATACCGTTCCTGCAATGCTCGCGACACCACCATCGTACCGTTCGGACTTTTCACGGAAGCTTTTTCGCCAAGACGCAGCACTGCCGACGCCACTCGCCCCCACTTCTTGCGCTGCCAATCGAGTCCTTGAACCGTCACGGCCGTCCGCATGCCTAAAACGCGTGGCACGAATGAAAAGAGCGCTGGCCCCAGCGCATGGTAGTGAACCAAATCGTAGTTCTGCGTAAGCGCGTGAGCTGTGCTCAACAGCGTGTGAGTCACCGTCTCAAGATGCTTGGAACGGATCGTGCCTAATCGCACGAGTCGCATCCCGTTATGCTCGGGCAAGTCCGGCGTGAAATAGGTGCGGCAGTACACGCTCACCTCATGGCCCTTAGCCGCAAGACGCTTTCCGACTTCCTCGTAGTAGGATTCAATGCCGCTGTACTTTGAAATGACTCCCCGGCCGCCAATGAAGGCAACGCGCAGTTTATTCGAGTCCGCTGCCGGTGTTTCCGCGGCCGCTGAAATCCTTGTGCGAGACGGCACTCGTTTCTGAGTCAGCAAACGATCGTATAGCGCCATCAGCTTCTGGTAGTGAACGTCCGGCGTATAGTCCTGGCGAACCGACTCCCATCCGGCGCGCCCCATCCGTTCCGACATCTCGGGCTTTGTTGCCAAGAGGTGGATCGCCGCCGCGAGTTGCTCCACGCGTCCCGCCTTGTAAAGCAATCCAGTCTCGCCGTCCCGGATCAACTCCCGCCGTGATCCAAGATCGGAAGCAATAACCGTACGGCCCAGGGCATACGACTCAACAATTGTTTTCCCAAAAGTTTCATAAGCGTGCGACGGGAAAACCGTAAAACGCGCCGCGTCAATGAGCCGATCGCACTCCTCAGGTCCGACGTGTCCAACAAAGCTGACATTCGCTAACCCGAGTGAAGCCGCCAACTTCTGCAAGTCGCTTCTCTGCGGGCCATCGCCCGCAATCACCAGCTTCAGGCTCGGCAGCTGTTGCATTGCCCGAAGCAGGTCCTCGACCCCTTTCTCGCGCGACAGCCGGCCGAAGTAGAGCACCGGACCATTCATGGGTGGCGTTCTCATCGGGTGGATGCTTTGAAAGTGCGGCAGCACGTCGAATTGGTCGGACTCCCAGCCGTGCTCAACGAACTTGTCCCGGACGAACTTGCTCGGTGCCAGGAACAGGTCAACGCACTTGCCGTACGTCCCAAGCCACCGATGGACGTAGGCTTCCGTCATCAGAGTCGCACGCGATGCTATTCCCGGGTAGCAAGATCGCCGCATCGTGTTCCAGAACCCTCCTCCTTTGCACGCCTCACATACGGACCCGCGACATACCAGGTTGTAGTTGGGGCAAAGGAGCTTGAAATCGTTCAGGTGATAGAGCACTGGTATGTTCTTGCGGCGCAGTTCCCAGAGGACGGATGGGGAAAGATGATGATAGATGCCGCGGATGTGCGCCACATCAGGGCGGAAGTCCTCTATCATGTCGCGGATTTTGCGTCGCGCCTCGGTCGAGTAAATCGCATGGGCCGCGCCATGGATCTTTTGCTGCCAGCTCATCTTTCCTTTGAATTCCATGTGGGGGACAAAATGCTTGTCATATGCAGTGGGCTCGCCGCCCTCGTCGGCCATCGCGAACAGCGCGACCTCATTGCCATTACGCCGCATAAGATCCATCAAATCGAAGAGGTACACCTCTGTTCCACTGAAACGGAAGTTATATTTGTTGCAGTACAGCACTCTCATTGGGTTCGTCCTGTGTTGCAGCCGGCACAACCCGCTGCAGGAATAATTCGGTAAACAACTGCAGGTTCTTTTCACGGTTGAAGTTGTGACGAACATGCACCCGCGCAGCGTGCCTGATCCAGTCCAGCGATGGAATGTCGCCGCCGAGCGCCGAACATGGGAACGGGCTCGTAGCTTTCTCACTTTCGGAGCTGTTGCACTTCAACCGGACTACTTGTGAAGCAGCCGTCGTGTCTCGATGGGCCGAGTAGATCGTTAGGACTTGCTGGACAAAACTACTGAGTGAACCCGGCTCGTACAGGAAACCAGTTCCTGGAACGACCAGCTCTGGAATCCCTGTGATGGCCGGAGCTAGCACAAGCCTCGCGCGTGCCATCGCCTCCATTAGTACGAGAGGGATACCCTCGCTCCGGCTCGTTAGCACAACTACATCGCCACGCTCGTATAACGCGACAATTTCTTCCGGCGCAATGAAACCCAGAAGCGTGACTTGGTTCGTGAGTTTTAGGTCCGTTATGAGCGCTCCTAGCCGGCATCGCTCCGGCCCTTGGCCGGCGATCTCGCATTGGAAGTTCAATCCGAAATCGCGCAATTGGGCGCATGCCCTGATCAGGAACTCGTGATCCTTGACCGCGTGTAGCCGGCCAACTGTGACAATCCGGAATGGCTTATCGCTGTCGCGATCACATTCGTTCTTTGATTTCACGATTGTCGGTATATCGACCCCGAGTCGCACCATCACGAGCTTATGCGGGTCAATTTGCTGGTACTGGGTAAGGATGAAACGCCTGTTGTACTCAGAAATCGTCGCGCAGAAGACACAATTCGCAAGCTTCACGTCCAGATAAGCGCGATGCAGCAGCAAATCTGAACCGTACAACGTCATGCTGAAATTCACTCCCAGCAGCCGGGCCGCTACCAGCGCGATCCACGACGCCGAGAACCCATGGTGCACATGAATGTGGTCGACCTGCTCTCCCTGGAGTCGAACTGCATAGCAGGCGCCCCAAACCGTGTGCACCAACGCTTTTACGCGCCGCAGTGGCCCTTCATGACCATGGAACAGAATCCGTTTCAGCAGGTCAGCGATCTTGCCGTACCGCCAGATGCAGAGCCATACGGCCCGCAAGACCACCAGAACCCCGACCGGGCGCAAAACGACAATGGCCTTCTCGGCTTTATCGTGCCCTCTGACTACGCTTCCCGCAATGACCAGAACCCCACATCGCTGTAGTTCCTTGATTTGGTCCACTACGTAAGGCTCGACCACCGCTGGATACTCATTAGCCAAACACGCAACTCTCAGCATCGGGCCACTCCTTCGGCTCGGCGCCGTTGTGCGGCGAGCATCCCTGCCAGGCTGAAAAGGATCCCGTTTACGAAGTGATAACTCATCACTACGACCGCGGCGTTAATCCAGTACACCGCGAGCAGAATCGGCCAGAGCCGGTGAAATTGCGCATCAAGAAACCCTTTCTGTTCATCAGCCGGAACTCTACTGCGTCCCAACCTCCACATCTCCCACATGAGCCACGCATACAGAGAGAATCCCGGCAGCCCGTTCTCCACGAGCACCTCAAGATAGGTGTTGTGGGGATACAGCACCCCGTCGTGAAACTCGCGGACGTATTTCGGCAGATACTCCGGCATCTGGTGAAAACCCCACCCGATCCACGGCCGCTCCAGGAACATCTGCCACCCGCCGCGATACACTGCCTCTCGATACTCCACCGGACTGCTCTCTTCCGCGCGGTCTCCAAGCGTGACGCCAAGCTGCGTAGTGTTCATGACGACTCCGAGCGCAAAAGCTGAGATCGCTACGCACACAAGGGCAGCAATTTGCGCTTTGAGGCTCCTGGAGAGAAATAGCAAGGCAATGACAGACACGGCGAATGCAATCCAAACCGCTCTGGTCATCGTGGCAAGAATTGCAATCGGCACCGACGCGAGTAGGACAAGAGCCTTCATGCTCCGCAGGCTTCCCCGCCAATATCCATGCAGTACGAGTATCCCGAGGATGTTCAGCGACACACCGTTCGCAACTGCCTGCAAGAAGGGCCCTCGCGCGCGATCCGCCTGAATCCCTAGGTCGGGATTAAGAATGAACTTCGGGAAAATCAGCGAGTGAGCACCAATGAGAAAGGCGATCGAGGTAAAGCTCAAATACGCCAGCACAGCCAGAAGGGATAGTTCGAATCGCCGGAACCACTTCTCCTCAAGAAATGCACTCTGCACCAGGTGGAACAATGCAAACGGGAACAAGTACTTGGCCGTCAGCAGCGCCCAGGTCGCGTCGTCGGACTGGTGGCCAATGAGACTGACCAGCACCACGACCGTGAGGGCAATCATGGGCCGGGACGCCCGGTCGAGCCGGAACATCGCTTGCTTCAGGACGATGGCTCGGCCAAGTACCCCGACAGTGAGAATCGCAAACGTGACACGATTCACCTTGTGAAAAGGAGCGTCCGGGTGCGAGAACAGCATAGCTGTCAGGGCAAGCAGAAAGAGGAATGCAGGACAGGCCAGCAGGGTCTGCAGAGGCCTCAAGCAGGTCTCGATCGCCGCAGCAACGAACCCGGATGCGAGCCCATGGAATCGGGTCTGAGTAAGAGCAAGCGCCCGTGTCAATTCCCGCTCCCACTCACGACCACCCGCACCGTTCGCAGCAGGATGCGCAGATCCAGCCGCAGATTCCAGGTGCGGATGTACTCCCGATCCAGTTCCATCGCCCGCTCAAACGATGCGTCGCGCCGTGCTGAAATCTGCCAGAGTCCGGTCAGTCCAGGTGTGACATCCAGGCGCGCAAGGTGGCTCAATTCATATGCCTCGAACTCATCCACCGGATGGGGTCTCGGCCCGACGAGGCTCATCTCGCCCTTGAGTACGTTCCACAATTGCGGCAACTCGTCCAGGCTGTACCGGCGCAAATGGCGCCCGAGTCGGGTGATCCGGGGATCGTCGAAAATCTTGAATATGGGACCTTCTCTTTGATTTCTCTTTCGCAGTTCGTCCTTGCGTTGATCAGCATCGATCACCATGGTGCGGAACTTGTAACAGTTGAATGTCCGCCCCTTTCGTCCGGCACGCTTGGCGACGTATAACACCGGTCCCCGGGATTCCATCCTGATCAAAAGCGCGATGGCGGCGAGCACTGGCGCGAGCACAAGAAGCCCAAACGATGCCCCGACGATGTCGATAGCACGCTTCACAACGAGACCAACTGCCGGTAGTCGTTCCGCATGCACACATATCACCGGCAGCCCGCCGACGCTCTCAATCTCCTCCTGTGCCGGGTCACACCCGAATAACTCGGGCACAATCTCCAGATCCAATCGCAACCTTTTCGCTTCCCGAATAACGCGTACGGCGAGTGCAGCATCACAGGCCCCCGCCAGAATGACTTCATCCACAAATCCTCTGCGAGCCATCTGCGCCAGATCTGAGATCCGTCCGATGACTTCGTTACCCAGAAGCTCTTCGTCATCCAGGAATCCGCAGAACCTGCGCGCGCAAGCTGGATGCTGCTCGATGTAGGCGGCTATACGCTGTCCAACCGCGCCCGCGCCAACGACCAGAACGTTCCGTGCCTCTACTTGCGCCACGCCATTGGCTCGGCGTGATGACCATGATCTCCAGAGCAGTAGAGTCAGAAACGATGAGGCGCTCGCACTGCCGATCAAAACTCCGACCGGCCAGGGTCCTTGCAAACCATCTGTAAAGCACATCAGCACGCCGGCGAGTAGAATCGCTTTGCCCAAAATCCTTCTTTGCGTTTCCACATCAAGGTCCGCCGCATAGAGCCCTTCGGAGTAGCCCAGCAGCGTGACCAGGACAGCATGCAATAGGCACAATCCAAAAATGAGGTTGGCGCCGCCGGCAACGATGAGCGCCGGACTTGAGGGGAACATCGCGCCTAAATCCAACAGAAGCGCTCGAAGCAATAGCCAGTTCAGCGTGATCAGGGTGCAGTCGGTGAGCACACATCGCAACCAGTCCCAGCCAGTCCTCGTCAGCAAAGGACGCGGAACCAGCAGAGCCGTGATGCCTCGCTCTGACTTAGATGGCACCGCGCGTGAATTTTCCACACTCGCAACGCCGAATGGCCTCACCGATTGTGGTGGCTTCCTGAGCTTCGGTCCGGAAGCAGGACTTTCTCCGGGAATCAGACGAGCATAGTCGGCCAGTTGTGGGCGACGCTGCTGCGGGTTTATCAACAAAGAAGACATGGCGACTCCGTTGCACCTGGCGCGGGACTCCGTCGTGCCGGCGCGGGTTCTAAAGACGCCGATAGATACTCTCTGGTATCGGAAACTCTCGATCGCTCAGGATGGTCCCGAGCAACCGCACCTGCGACATGGCTTTTCTGATCTTTAGAGCCGTCGCCCGTCGCGTGCGCTGCGCTGAAAGAACCAGAATGATTCCGTCCGCAAATCTCGCCATTTCCAACGCTTGACTGGACAGCGTTGCGGGCTCCGCAGCCACGATCGAACACTCAAACTCTCTCCTCAGTTCTCCCAGGTACTGGCTGAGTGATGGCCCATTTGACGCAGCCAACTCTCCACCACGGCTTGGCACCGCCCATACACTCTTGTCAATGCCGGTTGCCGACTGTCGCAAGGAAGTGAAACGTCTACGTCCGCGGCCCAGACCTCCACTCTCCAGATTGCATCCAGTAGAGTGAAGTTCTGTCTCATCGACCACTCCCACCTCACAGCCCTTCTCCGACGCCAACACTTGCGCCATCCAGAGGCACAGCGCTCCAATCTTGGTTTCGCTTTCCAGTGCACTCAAAATCACCTGCTGCACGGGAGGCCGAAGGACAGGCGAGAAAACTTGTCTCACTAATCCTCGAATCTGCTCCTCCGCGAAGGTATCTGTGCTCCATGCGATGGCCGGCGCGGAAGCGCCAACCTTCGGCAGCGCGCGCCCTCGCGGGACACTATGACGACCAATGCTTGCCAGGTCCCAGGCTGCGCTGAGTACTCCTGCTCTCATGCGGAAAGCCTCCCACACGGCTTCCTCGGAATACACGCCAGCACTGGACTATTCAGGTAGGCAGCCGCATCGTCAGGATCCCGAAACACGGGACTCAGATAATCAGCAACGAACGCAACCCCTGTCCCCGATGCGCCCGCTGCGACGAACCCAATGGCCACCACCATCCATGCCGACCACACCGGCAGCGCCGGAGCAATCGGTTGCTGCGCAATCGCTGCATTCACGATCCCGCGCTCGTCCAGCGCGTCGTCCATCCGCGCCTCTTCCTGTTTCTTCACGTACAGGAGATAGTTTTCCAGCGCGGCTTTTTCCCGGCTGACCAGATCCTCTTGCGTCACAGCGTCTTGTCCGAGTTCTCCCGCGATTCGTCGGTAAGCACATTCCTCGATCGTTATCGCCAGTTCGCGTGCCTCGAGCGATTTGATCTGCACCTCAGCCCGTTGCAGCTCCGAGTTCGCCCACTCGTAGTTCGTATTCTTGTCGGTGGTCTCATCGCGAAGAGGACGCGCTTCTTCAACCGCAACCGCCGACTGGGTCTCGGTAATCTGCTGTTCTACCTCTTGCACAAGGCGATGGGTGGGTTCGAACTTTGTCAGCAGTTGTGTGCGCTTCAGTTCGAGATTCAGCAGGCTCGACTTCAGCTCCTTAAGCAACTCCGGATTATCCGAAGTGCGGATTTGTGTCGTGCTCCGCTGCGGCAAAGTCGCGAGTTGTGTCTGCAGTGCTGCCGCTCGACGCCGGGTCTCGGCCAGTTCGATGGTGGTCTGCCGCCGGTTGACCTCAAGGTCTGCCAGCTTCTGCAATGCGAGATCCCTTTGCAGACCCGCTGAGATGATCCCCCGTTTTGCAGAAAACTGCAGCAGTTCGCGCTTCGAATCGTCCAGCTGACGTCTCGATTCCATCGCCTGCTGCGCAAAAAATGGGAGTTCTCCGCTCGGACGGTGCACAGTCAGATGCTTCTCCAGATACACCTTGGCTAAAGAATGCAACACCTGGGCCGCGAGCTCCGGACGATCAGCCGTATACGTGACCGCGATCAGATTCGTCTTCTTGACCGGTTCCACTCGCAAAGCCTTGGCCAGGCGCCGCGCGGCCCGTTCCTGCCGCTGCTCAGATCCCTCTCCCGGATGCAGAAAATGCAACCGAGTTTTCTCACCAAGGCCGGTCTGCGCCACAACTTCTCGCAAGACATCTTCGTCCTGCAGCAGCTCCACTTCAGAATTCAACTCCTCCTCTGTAACCGCGAGGTGTGTCAGATCCAGTGGCGCGTTCTCACCTCCACTCACAGGAGCATCCGCTCGCCCGCGCCGGACCAGAATCTTCATGTTCGCTTCGTACTTCGTCCCCACCAGCGCGTACACGAACGACGTAACCAACACGATCCCAGCCACTCCCAGGAACACCCTCCGCTGACGGAACAAGGCCATCGCCAGTTCGCGCACTGTCGGAACTTGCTGAATCTGTTCGCGAATTGGGTCTTGGTCCGCCATAAAGCAAGTGGAGCTCTTCAGAATTGCGAGGAATTCACATACATGCTCAGCGATGGTCGAGTCAGAAACCTGGATATCTTTGAGATTGCATTCTGGGGAACGAAAACCAGATCACCAGCTTGCAAATGGGCGTCCTCGCGAAGCCCATTGTCCTTCAGCATCTTCTTAAGATTCAGCAGACGCGTTTCCACCAGATCGACGTTCACGCGCCGGAACAGTACTACCTGCGAATGCTTCGCCTGTGAGGTAAACCCTCCGGCGATCTGCACCGCCTCTGCCACAGTGGTATCCGCGCGGAGTTCGTATTTGCCCGGCTTGCCTACTTCACCTCCCACCACGAAGTAGGGCCTTTCAAAGTCCTTCAATGCCACGGCTGGTTCAGGATCATGCAGATATCCCGTATACGCCCGGCGCACCAATTCTGCGAACTCTGGCACAGTCAGTCCTTGAGCCAGCACGGCGCCCGCATCCTTTAACGAAACGTTCCCATCCGGCTGCACCGTCAGCGTCTGGTTGAATTCCGGAGCTACGGTGAAGCTGACCTCCACGACGTCACTGGGGCACAACCGGTAGAGCGGATGACGCTCCCCTCCGAGCAAGAGGTTCCCGAGGCCATCCGCCCTCCCGGCTTTTGCGGCCGTCGAACTGTGCTCTCCCACACCCGTCCCGGTTAGACCGGCTTGGGAGCTGCTTTCATCTTTGCCCAGGTCTTGCTTATGACCTTGCGCGAAGGCGGCCGAACAGCAACTGACGGTTAATAAAACGACTGCTATGAATTGAATGAATCCGAAGGACCTCTTCATCTCTAATGCGCCTGTGTGATCGTGGCAATCACCAATGAACTTCGCAAATTAAGCTGATTCCATCCACCCAACAAGACATGGGAAGTTCCGTCCACGAAAGTGGATGGGCACGCATGCACTGCGGACGCGCACGCACCTTTTAAATTCAACCGCTTGAGGGAATCTCTTTTTCGGGGAGTTGCAAATGTCAACTCTGTGGATATCTCTTCCAGTAGTACCCACGAAAGTAGACTTGCATCTTCGCTACATCACATGCATGCCACATCTCAGTTGTATCGATTTCCCTACTTGGAACAACGGTTGTGATTGCGATCACGAAGAACTCGCGACAATGCAGCTTCGTCGATGATTCTGCGCGGATATTCCACAGGTGCGACGGCACACAAACAGCACTCTTCGAGTAAACAATCCACAATTCCCAAATTGAAATTCGTACCAAGATTTTGCGACGAGTTTTCTTGTGACTAGCCTCCGCGCCTACCTACAATCACGGCAGCGCTCATTCGCGCGGAGATCCGCTGTCTTATGGCCGTCTTGTCCGCTCCCAGTTCCGATCCGATCCAGGTTCTCATCGCCGATTCCAACCGCATGCAGGCACAGCTACTCATCAGCGCATTGCGGCGCCGTCCTGAATTTCACGTCGCCTCTTGCACGATGGACACCATCTCGATCCTGCACGCCGTCTCGCAACAGTTGCCTCGCGTTGTGCTCCTCTCCATGAACGCGTCGCTACGAGCGAGTGAAACGGTCGTCATCGTGCGACGTTTCCATCTTTCGCATCCCGACATCCCCAAGGTTCTTCTGGTTGAGTCGTTCGACCGCGAGTTTGTTGTAAGTGCTTTCCGTTCCGGAGTCCGCGGCATCTTCTCCATTGCCGACTCCAACCTGCGACTCCTCTGTAAATGTTTGCTGCGAGTAGCCGCAGGTCAGATCTGGGCCAACACCGAGCAACTCAATTACATTCTGGAACTGATCTCAGAGGTTCCGTCATTACGGGTGCTGAACTCCAGCGGACACAATCTGCTCACTCCGCGCGAAGAGCAGGTCGTGGCCCTCGTTGCGGAAGGGTTAGGCAATCGCCTCATCGCCCGTGAACTCAACCTGAGCGAGCACACCGTCAAGAAATACCTGTTCCGGATCTTCGAGAAGCTTGGCATTTCCAGCCGCGTGGAACTGGTTCTGTACGCCGTGAACAATGGCGACCCACGCCAGGCAGAATGGCTGGCCGGCGCTAGCCGCACTCTACCGAGCGCCTGAGAGATTGTTTCCTCTTGACAACTAATTCGTACTCCGATATATCTATATCCGAGCTATGGCGGCCAATTTCCAGGAATGTCTTCCTCTCTCCCCGGCCACCCTGCACATTCTGCTCTCGCTCGCCGCGGACGATCTGCACGGCTACGCCATCATGCAGGAGATTGCTCGCCACTCGGAAGGTACATACAGAATCGGCCCCGGCACTCTCTACGACAACCTGCAGAAAATGATTAAGCGCGAATGGGTGGAAGAGCTGGGCCGGCGCCCGGGCGATGAAGATCCGCGTCGCCGCTACTATCGCTTGACCTCCGCTGGCCGAGGAGTACTCGAGGCGGAAACCGCACGTCTGGCTGAAGTAGTTCGCGAGGCCCGCTCGCGTCTGCAAAAAACAGGCATGGCAAAACCTCGGAGGGCGTGATGCTCAGGGGTGTGTATCGCTGCGTGCTGCGTTGGCATCCGGCCAGATTCCGCAAACGATTTGGCGATGAGATGTTGTCGATCTTCGATCAGACTCAAGGAAAGCTCGCACTTTCCCAACTTGTGCTCGATGGTCTCGCATCCCTGACCCTGCAATGGACCTTGCGTCGGCAATTCCGGAGCGAGGCTCCGCATGCCGCACAACCGGCAGCCGCCGGTGTTCCGTCATTCGTTACTCTTGACCCCTTCCGGCCACGCTCCGCCGCCATGATTCATGGAGCTTTGCTCTCGATCGCTCTGTTCTGCTTAACCGTTTTCGCGATTCGCTACAGCTGGATTCGCCTTCTGCATCTCAGCATTCCGCAAGGTCAGTTCGAATTCCAACCTGTCACCGAACCGTACCGTGCATTTTCAGAACCCTCGACCAAACCTGCCCAAACACAATTCGATGAACAGGCAGCGATCCCTCCTCAACAAGCGTCAGGTAAGATACACGATGCTCCAACGAGGAAACCGGGAGTGAGTGACACGGCTCAGATCGGTGCCGCTGAACCAGCAACGAATCGCAATTTTAGAACTCCATCGGACTCACCTTCACGCAAATCGACACGACACTCCGCTCTGCAACTGCAGGTTGCCGGCGACACGCAGACGTCTGCTGCCACCCAGAGCCAGAGTTTGGACCCCAGTGAGCGGCAGTTTGTGCTTGTAGCGGTTGTCCGGAATCTGAAAGAGCACTATGTAGATCGCGATCTCGCTCAGAAAATGGCTAATTCTCTGCTCCAGCAGCAAAACCAGAGCAATGAAGGCATCGAAGGCGTGGCTTTTGCCGATCTGCTCACTACGCAAATGCGGAACGTGAGCCATGATCCGCACTTGGTCGTGGTCTATAGCTCGGGCCCACTACCTCACATCCAGGCTCCAACACCTGAGTCGATTGCGGGATACCGGAAGGCGTTGGAGGAGGAGAATTGCACATTCAAGAAGGTCGAAATACTCCAGCACAATATCGGCTATCTCAAGCTCGATTCATTTCCTGACCCTTCAATCTGCGAGCCCACCGCCCGGGACGCAATGGCTCGCCTGAACCACGCTGATGCAGTGATCTTTGATCTGCGGGACAACCGCGGAGCCGCGCCGGCGATGACTGCTTTGATTGCATCTTATCTCTTTGATCATCCTGAGTACTGGTATAACCCAAGGGCAAATACAACCGAAGAGTTGTGGACGCGTTCACCAGTTCCCGGAAACCGGTTGGCAGACAAACCTGTTTATGTCCTGACCTCAGCCCGAACTATCTCCGGGGCGGAGCAGTTCTGCTATGACCTGAAGATGCTGAAACGCGCCACGCTTGTGGGTGAGCCAACCCATGGCAGTGCCCACGCTGGAGTCTGGTATCGCATCGACGATCATTTTGGAATGGGTATTCCCGAGGTTAGATCGATAAATCCCTACAGCACGGCCGACTGGGAGGGTATTGGCGTCCAACCGGACGTCAAAGTGAATTCTGCCGAGGCACTGCAAACCGCCCTGGCCCTGGCACAGAAAAAGCTGCGCTACAAGTGAGAAGGGTCACGAATTCTGTCGCCAACCCGCATTGAAAAGCCCCCTTTCACCTTGTATAACGTTGGGCAGAACCGTGCCTGATCCCGCCTCCAATCCAGCTCCGCTGCCCAGACGTCGTGGATGGTCTCTCGTCGCTGCCGGTCTGCTTCTTCTCGCGCTGGCTCTCGTCGTTCTCTACACGGGCCGAGGAGCATTCCTCAGCCCTTTAGCGCTCGTAGTAGTCGCTGCGATTGGCCTGGCGGCCCTGCTGTTGCAGCTTCGTCTGCGCAAAGATGTGGATACCAGAGTACACGCGCCCCTGTGGTTGAATGTCGTGGGATTGACGTTCGCTATCGCCGCGGTAGTCGCCGATCTGCTTCATCTCAACGCCAACCGCATGCTGATCGCTGCCCTCGGCGCAGTGGTCTGCTTCGCGATCAGCGGCGTCAGCATCCTGCACTCGTTGCGCAAACACAGAACCCGGGAGCCCGAGACGCAGAGCCAGAAACCTACCTCTTGAATTCCACCGCCACAGTAGTTTCCACGACGGCCGCTTCCCCATTTATCCGATACGGCTCAAATTTCCACCAGCGCAGTGCGTCCATGGCCGCGCGTGCCAACACGTCCGGCCCGTTGAGAGCCCGCATGCTGACCACAGATCCATCCCGGCCTACGATGATGTCGAGAGCGATCGTTCCTTCCAGTCTCTCTTTGCGCGCTTCTGCCGGATACACCGGTTCAACTCGATGCACCAGCAGCTTCTGCATCACTTCGGCCGGAACCTGCGCCCTTGGCTTTTCGCCCGTAGTGGCATTCGGATCCTTGAGCGATTCCAGTTCGGCCCATCCACGGTTCCATCTCCACCACCAAATCGCCGCTGCGATCGCAACCAGCGCCAGCAACCCCACCAGCCACGGCCAGCCACGGCGCCGTCGCTTCGTGGGCTTTGAGGGTCCTGTACTCCCCGGAGTTCCCGGAACCTTCTCAACTTGTTTCTTCTTAGTCGCATCTGCCGGCACAGCCAACGATGCATCCTCCAGAACTGCCTTTGTCTCAATCGCCCAATCGCGGATCGACGCACGCTGTTCCGCCGTCAATCCGACAAACTCCAAGCCGCAGCGTAACTTGTCTTGATACCGCACACTTGCCTTAGTGCGCAGAGGCTCAGCAGGCGGCGATAATTGCAGTTCAATGCCCACCGACTCGCCGGTTAATAGCTCCCCCGCGAGAACGGCCGCAATCCCGCGCTCACAAACATTCAAAGATCGACCCGGCACCGTATCCGGAATCCCAGAACGCAACACGGTCACGTCGAGCGGCGCCTGCATTCGATAGCGCGGCACTCGCCGCCGCGACGGTCCATCCCAGCCCCCAATCTGTGCGCCGGCTCCCATGCTGCGCCTTATGACCGCTTTAACTCCACAACTTCACTCCCG
>Ga0335071_10003986_pt1 | contig 15469 bp, 13 predicted proteins | sample Lox_Sample_15_FD_206724 | JGI IMG/M metagenome (GOLD analysis project Ga0335071, IMG submission 206724) | Soil microbial communities from Loxahatchee National Wildlife Refuge, Florida, United States - Lox_Sample_1.5 | ecosystem: Environmental > Terrestrial > Soil > Wetlands | place: USA... | reverse complement strand
TGATGAGATATATTGTTTTGCCGTCCAGCGTATTCAGGCGCGGGGCCATCGGCTTTAGTTGCACAAGCGGCGGTTTGCCCACGGGGCTGAGCACGGTAATTTTTTGTTCCGCAGGTTTGGCCTGTGCCAATGCCGGATTATTTTGAGCGGACAGACCGCAAATAAATCCTAGGCACAAAACGGCGACCCAAAAGGCACACAGATGCCATTTCATTGATCCATCCTCCTTTGATTTATCTTGTTCTTGTAGATCAACTCTAGGCGCCCTTCCTTTGCCCTGTCAACAAAAGATAGCGGAAAATCACGGACGCCACTTTCTTGATCGATAAAACCTGTGTTCTCTGCGTTTAGCTGCGTCCAGGCACACCCTCAGTGCCTCACTTTTCGCCAGGTTGAAACCTTCTTTATAGACGCGCATCTTTATTTATGTAAGCTGGGAGGTGCGTATGAAAAGTAATCCAGCAACAAAAATTTTACTAACACTTGCCCTGGTGGCATTCACTGTCCTTGGCTCCGTTACAATCTCCGGAGCACAGGGACAACCAAGCCCAGCTCAGGAACAGCAATCGCAGACAGTCCCGGCGGCGCAACAAATGTTGTCCACCGATCAGCTCGATAACCTTGTGGCGCCGATCGCCCTTTATCCCGATCCGCTTCTGAGCCAAATCCTGGTAGCCAGCACATATCCGATTGAGGTTGTGGAAGCAAGCCAATGGCTGCAGCGGAACAAAAATCTTCAGGGACAAGCGGCAGTGGATGCCGCCAAGCAGCAATCCTGGGATCCCAGCGTGCAAGCATTGGTGGCCGTCCCGGACGCGCTCGAGAAACTAAATCAGGACATTCGATGGACCACCGATCTTGGCAATGCCTTCCTCGGACAGGAATCAGATGTCATGAGTGCAGTTCAGCGGATGCGTTTGCGGGCACAAGCCAACGGGCGGCTGGCCTCGACGGCACAACAGAACGTCATTACCCAGGACCAAGGGGGACAGCAGGTCGTTGTCATTGAGCCTGCGGACCCGGATGTGATTTACGTCCCCGCCTATGATCCCTTCTATGTCTGGGGACCTCCGGTCTATGGCTTTTATCCTCCGCTTTTCTACCCGGCGTTCGGTTTCGGGTTTGGAACCGGCTACGACCTCGGCTACTGCTTTGCCGGCTGGGGAGGCTGGGGATATTGGGGATGGGGCCCGAACTGGTATGGGCGTTCCGTTTTTGTCAACAACTACTTCTTCAATCATTATGGATACCATCGTCGCTGGGACAGGGATTCCCGCGGCAGACAAGCGTGGGTCCATAATCCGGACCATCGATTGAACGTTCCTTACGCGAATGGCCGCGTTGCCGCACAATTCGGCGGACGATCATCGAATCTCCAGAATTCATACCGGGCAGGATCGCGACCGGAAGCCGGCGCAGTGCCCTTTGCCGGACGCAATGCGGAACCGGTAATTCGTGGCGGACAATCACAGGGGCAGCGTTATCAGAATGCACCGAGGCAGGAGTATCGAGCCCCGCAACAATATCGCTCGGAGCAGCGGGTGTACAGCGCACCCCGGGTTCAACAATATCAAAGCCGTCCGCAAATGAGAGTTCAGGCTCCGCAGCAATTCCGCCCTGCTCCTCAGATGTCCGCTCCCCGATCCGGTGGCGGCGGATTTAACGGCGGTGGATTCAGCGGAGGTGGCTTCCGAGGTGGCGGCGGATTCAGCGGAGGAGGTGGTGGAGGCCGTCATCGATAATGCCGCACAATAATCGAATCACTGATTCGTATGGCTCTTCACGGAAATTAATCTGTGAAGAGCCATTTTAGTTAATGTCCTGCTCTTCGAGGCCAATCTCGCGCGCTCCTGTTGGGATTTGCACTGGACAAATATTTTCATTCGATCCGTCACTCCACCCAATTGCTTCAACTGAACGAAGAACGTTGGCAACAGGCGCTTGAGGGCAATTCGCAGGGAGTATGGGATTGGAATGTGCAAACCAACGAGGTTTTTCGCAGCATATCCTGGAAAATCATGCTCGGTTTCGAACCGCACGAAATCAGGGACACGTTTTCCGAATGGGAAACCCGCGTACATCCTGAGGATCTGCCTCGCGCGCAAGCAGAAGTCGAGCGCCACCTTAAAGGCCATACCACAGCCTACAGCAGCGAGTACCGCATCCGCTGCAAGGACGGAACCTACAAATGGATCTTGGACCAAGGCAAGGTGATGAGCCGGACTCCCGATAGGAAGCCTTTACGGGTCATTGGCACGCACTCCGATATTAGCGAGCGCAAGAAAGCGGAACAGGATATCCGGGAGAGCGCGGAGCGTTTTGCCGGAATCTTCCAGACCTGACCCCATGACCCTCCACCGCCGATTCCATTCAACCTATTCCTTTGTCTTTGCCGATTTGTTGGCGAAGTGGCTGGCCTTATTAAACGCATCCTGATCGCCGTGATAAGGAGGGTCGCCAAGGGTTCTGCCCTGAGCATCTACATAGTCACCGTCGGCATTCTGCACCCGATAATAGGATCGCGTACCGTCCATGATGAACTTGTATCCGCTCGAATGCTGGCCTTCCACTTTCTTCCCGCTCTCGCTGATGTCCCAGAATCCGGCAAAGTTGATTTGCAGACCTAATCCCTCAGCGAATTCGCTCACGGTCAGGGATTGCCAATGCTTGCCAAACATTCCAACTCGTATCGGGGCGTTCTCCTGATTTTCCAGAAATCCCTGGAACTGTTTCTTCGTTGCCTCTTTGAGCTTTCTGCGTTCCTCATTGCTCAACTCGCGTGCCATAGGAGCCTCCTGCGGCAGCTATTCCCGCATCAAGAAATTACTATCCCCCTGCAAAATCCTGTCATTGAGAGATTTTATGGTAGGCATGTCAAAAAGACGGGATGCTTCCAGTTCACTGTAATCCCGGGGCGAGCGCAGTTTGTCCGTGAATTCTGAGCAATTTCTGCAATAAGACCGGCGAGAGGCCCTGAGGGAAGCGGCTCAGCGTCTTCAAGCGCGCAAGCTCATCGGGTTTCGGGGATCGCTGCTTCGCCAAATGGCCCGGCGATGAGATCTTCTCGAACTCCAATGCGAGAATCGTATCGTATTGAAACAGCCGCAGCTTCTGGCTGCGTGGATCAATCCCTAGCCGCTTTCCGGACATCCCCGGCGCTAAAACGATGATACCGTCATCCCGCACGTCGATTGATTCCCCCATCAGGATCCCTTTGTCAGTTTCGATCTGGACCAATGCGCCCTCCGCATTATGCGCGGTGGGAAACTTATCGAGAGTCGTTCCTGTCGTAACGGCCCGGCCGACGCCCGCCCCCACTGCCACGGCGGAGCCTATCATCGAGACGGGCAGCAAGGCCGCGGTCTTGCCTCGGTTCACGCGGTCCCGAAAAGTCTCCATCGCGGCAATCGTATCGAGCGAAACCGGGGTAAGAACAGGGTTCGTAGGGAACGGTTGCAGCGCGATATCATAAAAAATTCCCTTGCCCCGCAACGTTCCCCCTGAAATATTCGCCCCTTCGGTATACAACCCGGTTGAGCCATCCGTCAGGTGGACCTTGAGCGGCGTCTCTATAGCGACACCGTCCCGCCGATCGATCGGTACGACATCAACACGATGGGATACCACCGTACATGCAGAAGTCGACAAGGCCAACAGGCTTAACACACCGAAAACTTGAAAATGCAGCGAGCGGAGCCCCTTTGAATTACCATTGGGGAATGCCTTTTTCATAGTGACCCCGGTTGGGGAGGATCTGTTTCTGCGAGATTGCTATAGCCCGACCATAATAGCGATTTTTGCGGGAAAAAACTGCATCAAAATGTGGAGCTTCATAAGATCGACTTACCAGCTTATGCTTTGCCCGCCCGTTCGGTTACATGCTAGACTCATTCTTTGGTTTGTCAGACGAATGACCGAGGAGAGGCGACACCGATGCCCGATTTTCCAGAACTGTACGAGGCGATTCTGAATGGCGATGAAAAACTGTCTCTGCGGCTCATCAATGAAGAGCTGCAGAAAGGAACCAATCCGTCCGAATTGATTACCAAGGGAATGATTCCGGCCATGGATGAAGTCGGGAGACTCTTCGAAGCGCAGGAATATTACATTCCGGAAATGCTGCTGGCCGGACGCGCCATGAAAGCGGCGCTCGAACCGATCCGCCCGCTGCTGGCGGCCAGCGGCGCTCAGCCGACCGGCAGGATCGTTCTCGGCACCGTGCAGGGAGATTTGCACGATATCGGCAAAAACCTGGTAGGCTCCATGCTGGAGGGCGCGGGGTTTGAGGTCTATGATATCGGTATTGATGTCCCCGCCCCAAAATTCATAGAGAAAATTCGCGAAAAAAATCCGCACATCCTCGCCCTCTCCGCTCTCCTTACTGTCACGATGCCGGAAATGAAAAAGGTCATCGACGCACTCGGCCAGGCAGGTATTCGCAGCCAGGTGAAGGTTCTCGTCGGCGGCGCACCGGTCACTCAAAAATATGCCGATGAAATTGGCGCCGACGGCTACGGCGAAAACGCGGGCTCGGCCGTATCCGTAGCACGGGCTCTCATGCTTCCGTAGCTGTGCCATCTGTTTGGCATGCCCTTTCGCAGCAGACGAGCGTGCATGGACACAGGCTCGATCGATTCCAGATTCCAAATTCCAGATTTCGGCCCTGGGAGATGGATTTTGACTGCGATTCCGGAATCTGGAATTTGGAATCTGGAATCCTAATTGTAGCGCTATCCCGTGGTATGATTTTCGATGCAGTATAGAGAGCTTTTCGTCCATAAAGGAGAACATGTTGGCCGGCAAACAAGTTAAACCTAAAACTCCAGACACGGAGATCATCCGGACTACTGTCTGGTCTGCCGGTCCCGGCTGTCATGGAACGTGCGGCGTTCTGGCGCACATACGAAAAGGGAAGCTCGCAAAAATTGAAGGGGATCCGGACCACCCATGGAACCAGGGCCGCCTTTGCGCTCGCTGCCTGGCAATGACGCAGTACGTGTATCACCCTGACCGCCTGACGCGCCCGCTGAAGCGATCGGGAGAACGCGGCGAAGGAAAATGGCAGGAGATATCGTGGGAAGAGGCATTTGACCTGATTGAAGAGAGGATGGGCAGGATCCGCAGGGAGCACGGCCCCGAAAGCGCCGTATTCAGCATGGGTACGGGGCGGGATATCAGTCCATGGCTGTGCATGCTCGCCTATGCCTATGGCAGCCCGAACGTTATGTTCGCCCTGAGCGGCAACGCCTGCTACAGCCCGAGAATAGCGGCCGTGGAAACCGTGATGGGCGATTATTGCGTGCCCGACGCCGCGCAGTGGCTGGAAAAACGGCTCGAGGACCCACGGTACAAACTTCCAAAGTGCATCGTGATCTGGGGCTACAACATTCCCAACACCTGCCCCGACAACATTTTCGGGCATTGGTTCATCGATCTGATGAAACGTGGCGTCGAAATCGTCTGCATGGATCCGCGGCTCACGTGGTTTTCCTCCAGGGCTAAGCACTGGCTGCGACTCCGGCCCGGGACGGACGGGGCCCTGGCGATGGGATTTCTAAATACCATCATCAACGAGGATCTCTACGATCATGAATTCGTGGAAAAGTGGACGAATGCGCCTTTCCTGATAAGAAAAGATACCGGCAAGTTGCTCCGCGAATCGGATCTCGTCAAAGATGGATTTCACGAAAATTTCGTGGTCTGGGACAACAAAAATAAACGCGCCGTGGTTTGGCAATCGGGAAAAGCCGCCTATCGGACCGGAAATCCCAAGCCTTCTTTGACCGGCAATCATCGTGTGGACCTTGCGGACGGGACGAAGGTGGAATGCGGTACCGTGTGGGATGCGCTTTGCGCGGAAGTGGAGCAATACTCCCTGGACCGTGTCGCTGAAATCACCTGGGTTCCCAAAAAGGAAATCCAACAGGCGGCGCGGTTTTTTGCACAGAGCAAACCTGCCGCCATCCACTGGGGATTGCCGATCGACTCCACTCCCGGCATTACGCCGGCGGCCCAGGCCATCACCGCTCTATGGTGCATCACGGGCAACCTGGAAGTCCCGGGAGGAAATGTGATCGCCCGGAATGCATTTGAGTGCGTTTCGTATGCGCTGCCGGGAGCAGAAGGAATTATCAAGCTGCCCTCGAAGGAAGCCGACCGGAAGCGCATCAGCGTCGATAAGTACGGGCCTTTCCAGAAATTCATCTGGCGTTCGCAGACCGATACGGTTCTCGACCAGATCTTCAGCGGGAAGCCTTATCCCATCAAAGCTCTCTGGATGCAGACGGGCAACATCATCGCCGGCATCGGCTTCGAACCGAAAAAGTGGCGCGAGGCTTTCAAAAAGCTCGATTTCATCGCAGCCGTGGACCTGTTCATGACGCCGACGACGCAGTTTGCTGACATCGTTCTGCCCGCTACGACGTTCCTGGAAAAGGACAGCGTGCGCAGCTGGTGGGTGCCGTTGCAGACAATCAACAAAGCAATCTCCGTGGAAGGCTGCAAGCCGGACGTGGAGATTAATTTTGAGCTGGCAAAACGATTCGATCCGAACCTGCGATGGAAATCCGTGGAGGAGTTGTTCGATTCCATCCTGCAAAATTCCGGAATGAGTTTTAAAGAGCTGCAAAAGAAGACCTGGGCGATCCCGCCGGAAGGGAATTCGAGCGCTCCGTATCACCGGCATGAAAAAGGACTGTTGCGCAAGGACGGACAACCTGGATTTGAAACCACATCGGGCAAGGTAGAGCTGTACTCCATTCTGCGCGAAGAGTGGGGCCTGGATCCGCTCCCTCACTACGAAGAGCCTCCGTTCACGCCTGTCAGCAGGCCCGATCTGGCAAAAGAGTATCCGTTAATCCTTTCCACCGGCAGGCGTTCGTTCGCTTTCTTTAATGCCGAGCACCGGAATATCCCGTGGCTGCGCGAGATCGATCCCGACCCGACCGTGGAAATTCACCCGGACACCGCCCAAAGCCTGGGCATCGGCAGCGGGGAGTGGGTGTGGATCGAGAATTGGCTGGGCAGGCAGAAGTTTAAGGCGAAGCTGACGCTTGCCGTGCTTCCGCAAATGGTAATGGCGGCTCACGGATGGTGGTTTCCCGAAGAGGAAGGCGCAGAACCGTCTTTGTTCGGTGCCTGGAAATCCAACATCAATCAATTGATACCGATGGGCAGTCAAGGCAAGGACGGCCTCGGCGCGCCGATCAAAAATCTGCTGTGCCGTGTCTATAAAGTCCAGGACCGGGATGCATAGTATGGAAAAGAAAAAACCTGAATTCGGTTTATTGATCGATTACGAATACTGTACCGGGTGCCACAGCTGCGAAGTCGCCTGTGCCCAGGAATACAAACACAAGCCCGGCGTCCGGGGCATCCGGGTATTCGAAGTGGAGCAAAAGCTGCCGGACGGGAGCATGTACCTGGCTTACTTCCCCTTCCCCACAGAAACCTGCATCCTGTGCCCTCACCTGACCAGGGAAGGGCTCGAACCGGCATGCGTGAAGCACTGTATGGCCGCCTGCATGAAGTACGGCCGCGTCGAGGAACTCGCAGCGGAAGTCGGCAAGAAATCGCGGATGGTGTTGTGGGTCCCATAATTTGAATCGGGGTCGCTGCATTGGCAAATAGCAGGACTGCTTTTATTGCAATGGCTGGTGCTGCCCTGATGATGGCCCATCAGGTGGCTGGGAAGGCCGTGCGCGATTCCTTCTTTTTATCCAACTACCCGGCATCAGATTTGCCTAAGGCAGTCATCGCGGCCGTCATCTTATCCATCGTACTGGTTTTTCTGTTTGCCCGCCTGATGAGCCGCCTCGGCCCTTCTAGGGTCGTGCCGGCAGGATTTATCCTAAGCTCGGTCCTGCACTATATCGAGTATTCCCATGTGCACGATTCGCCGGGTCCATGGTCCCTCGTCATCTATTTTCACGTAGTCGCATTGGGGGCGATCCTTCTTTCCGGCTTCTGGTCGCTCATGGCTGAAGCCTTCGACCCGAGGACGGCAAAACAGGTTTTTGGGCGGATTACGGGTTTCGGCACACTGGGAGGCATCCTGGGAGGCATCCTGGCCGAACGCGTTGCAAAGCTTTCTTCCGCCGAAAGCGTGCTTCTGCTCCTGATCGTATTTCACCTATTCTGTGCGCTGCTCCTGCTGTTTGAGCGGCGTATATCACCGCAATCCTCTACGCAAGTGTTTTCCCCCGTGGACGACATCGTCTCGCCCGTAAGAATTTTCCGGCGTGCTCCCTATCTCGTGATGATCGCGCTGGTTGTGATGGCAGGCACCTCGTCCGCCACCATATTGGATTACCTTTTCAAATCGGGCGCGAGCGTGACTTACGACAAAGGCGCCGATCTGCTGCGCTTTTTTGCGCGCTTCTATATTTCAACCCAGATCCTGACCTTTCTCGCCCAGACGTGGTTGGCGCGGCGGACGCTTCACAATGTGGGAATCGGGCGCACGCTTTCTTCACTGCCGCTGAGTGTTGGAGTCGGCGCTCTCGGCTCCCTGCTCGTGCCCGGCTTCCCGGTGTATACGTTGGCCCGATCGACGGAATTCGTGCTGCGGGGATCTTTGTACCGGTCGGCATATGAATTGTTGTACACGCCCGTGCCCAAAAACGAAAAGCGGGCGGCAAAGACGCTGATTGACGTTGTGTGCGACCGGGCAGGCGACGCATTGGGCAGCGGAGTGGTGCAGCTTCTCCTGTGGGTGGAGCCCCCGCTCATCCCGACGGTGCTCCTCGGCGTTGTTCTTGCGCTGGCCGCATCGGCGATCTGGATTTCGCTGCACATGGACAAGGCTTACGCCAGGCTTGTGCAACAGCGGCTTGTGGACCGCGCCGTGGAATTCGATCTGGGCGAAATCCAGGATTTTACGACTCGCAGCGTTCTGCTGCCCTCTCGTGCGGCGATGCTTCCGCGGCCGATAGCGCCGTCGGATCTGTCGATCGCATCACCGCGGGCAACCGATGCGACGCTCGACCTGATCCGGGAGCTTCGGTCCGGAGACAGCAAGCGCGTGATTGCGGCGACAAAAGGCATCGAAAAGCTCACGCCCGTGGCCGCCACTCAATTGTTGCGCCTTCTGGCCTGGGACGAAGTTCGGGACGCAGTTCGCGAAGTACTGGAGCGCCACCCGCAACCTTTCACGGGATTACTGGTGGATCATCTCACAAATCCGGACACCCCGTTCGGCGTAAGACGGCGCATCCCGAGAATTCTTGCGCATACCGACTCACAGCTGGCCGTCCACGGACTCCTCGCGGGTCTGGATGATGCCCGCTTTGAAGTGCGTTTCCAGTCCTCGCGCGCACTGGACTTGCTGCTTTTGCGCCGGCCTAATTTAAAGGTTCCCGCGGATGCTGTCTTTGCGGCGGCAGAGCGCGAGCTGCGGGTCGCCCGCCCGCTGTGGAACTCGCGCCGGTCGCTTGAAAAGCGGACGGAAAAAGACGTGAATGCCTTTCTGGACGAAATTCTTCGTGAGCGCGCCGACCAGAGCCTCGAGCACGTGTTTTCTCTATTTGCGACCGTGCTGCCGCGCGAGCCGATCAAAATCGCTTTCCGGGCCCTGCACACCGACGACAAAACATTGCGTGGTCTGGCCGCGGAATACCTGGACAGTGTCCTGCCTCAAACAATTCGCGAACGTTTGTGGGTGATGGTTGAATCGGGCGCGAGCAAAAAAAAGTCGAGTCAGGATTCCGGACAGATTGCGATGGACGCGCTGCTCAACTCCAGCGAGTCCTTGAGGATGATGGTCAAAAAGCTGTGAACGGATACAAACGCTGGATCGCGCAGACAATTTTGAGAAGTGCGATCCGACAAAATTGAATCGCGAAGACCTCGAAGACCGCAAAGAAGAAATATTTTTTTGTATTCGACGAGCATGCATTCATCAACCCAGCGATCGGCCCGATATCCACCATCTAGCACAACCTCTTTGTAGCCGATAGGGATTATTTGCTCGGCAGCTAAATGAGCCAAAATTTTTTCTTCGCGGTCTTCGCGGTTCAAAATACAAAAAACAAATCAACGCCATGTATCAGCATGTTGTGAACGGACACCGAGATTTTCCCCCAAAGCCGGTTAAGTCAGGTTCTAACGCCTTGGCACCGGCTTTCCGATTTCAAGCTTCCGGTGCTCCGAGTAAATCCGGCCGGCCGCCAGCAGCCATATCACCGTCATGGTAACGTTCAGCCATGAAAATCCCGTGATGCCGATACCCGCAGAACTCCCTACAAAAACGACGCCCGCCTGGAGGACGTCTCCGCCGCGCATGCAGAAAGTATCAATCGCTGCTTTGGCCTTATATTTCGCCTCCCGCGAAGTCGGCAGCCAGAGTGCATGCCGAACGGTATTCATGATCGAATAGTCCGTGCTGTTTTCCAGGATCTTCGTCCATCGCACGACGACCAGGAGAGGCACTAGCGCCAGCGTCGAATAACTGACCAGTGCCAGAAGCGGCAGCACAAATAGTGCCCCGCGAACGCCGATTGTGCGAATGATGCGGGACGTGGCGAAGGCCTGCAGCATTAAGCCCAGCAGGTTGACCGCGCTGTAAAAGTGGCCATAAAACTCGCTGATGAAAACTTTGGAATTCCCTCCCGCCTGGACCGCTAATTCCTTCACCAATTTGCCCAGAATGTACTCGCCGGTCGTGTTCACCAGATTAAGCAGAACGATCAGAACCGCGATCCAGAAAAGATACTTGTCCCGCAGAATGAGCTGAAATCCGCCCTCTTTGCCGAGCGGTTTCAGGAAGCTCTGAGCGGCTTCCGCAGGCGCCAAGCGGATTTCGCGCGCGTTCACGGTCAGGATCAGGCTGAGACTGACCAGCAGGATGCCGGCAGCGATCAACATGAGAGCGTACGGGCTCAGATGGAATTTTTCGATCATCGGCGAGACCATGGAGGCACCCGCCCACGCACCCACGCTCATGCCTACGCCTATTAGAGGAAACACCCGCTTGCCCTGTTCCTCAGTATAGATATCGTTGGCAAAAGCCCAGAACTGGGACACCATAAAGACGTTGAAAATACCCAGCCAGATATAAAAGATCACGCCTTCCCGGAACCCCCGAACGCCCAGGAACCAGAAGATGGCCAGGTTCATGGCGAAAAACACCGTCAACCCGGTCAGTAATCGTGCCCGGTTCACTTTGCTCGCAACCCAGCCGTACAGTGGAATAATGCACAGCAGCAGCAACGCTTGCCCTGCGGCCGAATACGACTTTACCTCTGCGCCGTTTTCGGAAAGGATCAGCGCCTCCCGGACCGGCTTTAAAAGGTAATATGCACCGAGCAGAAGGAAGACGGCGAACAGGAGCAGCAGGGCGCTCGCGCTTTCCCCGGCGCGGACGTCGGAAAACACCGACAGCAGTCGTTCAGACCAGGGTTTGGAATTGCCGGCAGGCAAATTGTCTGGCAATGACGATTTTGGGGGTATCCGAGTTGCGTCCTTCATAGATTCTGAAATTGCGCCCACGGTTCAGACATCCGCCATTCTCCGTTCGGCGGGCCGTTGCGATGATCCCGGCTCTGAATATCCTGCCTTACATGATCCACCCGGGTCAATTCATCTTCCTGACCGTCAGCAAAGCGGCTGGAATTCCCGCCCGAACAGGCGCCTTCGACGGGCCTTACAGATGGAGCGAGAAGCTGCCGCAGTCTTGACAATAATCATTGAAAGAGTTATAGATATTGGCTTAAATCTCTCGTGATATTAGGATGTGGACATTTGGATTTGCCTCACCGGATATATCAAAAAAACGCAGCTAGCTCGCTTTCCGATCCATATCCAACTGCACTAATAGTTTCGCAAAATATACGGTTCCTCAATTGCGCTTGGCGTACTGGGAACTAATTTAGGAGGAGTGAATGTCAGTAGATGTCAACAAAACGCAACCTGCGGCGGAGGAGCTTTCGAGGCAGGAAGCGTCCGTCAACCAGGAGAAGCCGTCCGTGACGGGAGCCGAAGTAAAGGATGATGAGAACAGTTTCGAGAAACTCCTGGAAGCCTACGAAGGAAGAACTCAGAGTTTCTCTGAGGGAGAGGTCATCCGGGGAAGAGTCATCGCTATCTCGGGCAGCGGAGTGATTGTCGATGTGGGATTTAAGTCTGAAGGGATTATCCCGATCGAACAGTTCACCAATGACCGCGGCCAGGTCACCGTCAAACCCGGCGATGCGATCGACGTGTTTCTCGAACAGACAGAGGATTCCAACGGCTATGTCGTCCTTTCCAGGGAAAAGGCCGAGCGAATGAAGATCTGGGATGAGATCGAGCGCGCCTACAGGGAAGGGACCGTCGTGAAGGGGCGCGTGATCGAGCGCATTAAAGGCGGCCTCGCGGTCGACATTGGCGTCCGAGCTTTCCTGCCCGGATCTCAGATCGATGTCCGCCCGGTGCGCAATCTCGACAGCCTGCGCGGCGAAGAGTTTGAAATGCGCGTCATCAAGGTGAATAAGAAACGCGGCAACATCGTGCTCTCCCGCAAAGCAGTTCTCGAAGAATCCATGAAGGAAGAAAAAGCAAAAACCATGGAAGTCCTCGAAGGCGGAAAGGTAATGGAAGGCGTCGTTAAAAACATTACCGACTACGGAGCTTTCATCGACCTGGGTGGCGTGGACGGTCTTCTGCACATTACGGATATGTCGTGGGGACGGGTCAACCATCCTTCGGAGTTGTTCTCGGTCGGAGATAAGCTTACCGTCAAAGTCATCAAATTCACGAAGGAAGACGGTCGCGTTTCCCTGGGTTACAAGCAGTTGAGCGAAGACCCCTGGCTGCATGCCGATATGCGCTATCCCAAGAATATGCGCGTGCAGGGGAAAGTGGTTAGCCTGACCGATTACGGGGCATTCGTGGAACTGGAACCCGGAGTGGAAGGGTTGATCCACATCTCGGAAATGACCTGGAACAAACGAGTGAAACATCCGTCGAAAATTCTGAACGTCGGCGACACCGTGGACTCCGTCGTTCTTGACATCGATGTCGATTCCCGGCGCATTTCCCTCGGCCTCAAGCAGACGGAACCGAATCCGTGGGATGTCATCGAAGCCCGCTATGCCCCGGGAACGGTGATCACCGGAAAAGTCCGGAATATTACCGATTTCGGCGCCTTCATCGAGGTTGAAGAAGGGATCGACGGACTCGTTCATGTTTCCGATATATCCTGGACCAAGCGCACGAAGCATCCTTCGGAAATCCTGAAGAAGGGCGACGAAGTGCAGGCGGTTATTCTGAGCATCGATGCGGCGAACCAGAAGCTTTCCCTTGGCATCAAACAGCTGGAGCCCGACCGCTGGGAAGATTGGTTCAGCCGGCATAACATGGGCGATACCGTGAAGGGAAAGGTCGTTCGCATGACGAACTTCGGCGCCTTTGTGGAACTCGAAGAAGGCATCGAGGGCTTGTGTCATGTTTCCGAGTTGGATGAAAAGCATGTCGAAAAACCGACCGAGTTCCTCAATGTCGGCCAGGATATCGAGATGAAGGTCATCAAGCTGAATCTGCAGGAGAAAAAGATCGGTCTGAGCCTGAAGGCGATGAAGGAAGATGAGCCCAGGCTGGAGTTTACTTCTTACCTGGCTTCCGCCGATTCGGGGAATGCCTCAATGGGCGAGCGTCTGGGCGAGCAGTTACAGCGTTTTAAGAAAACTGAAACGGAGTAACCTGCCGCTGCGGCTCGATAACTGAAGATGCCACAGAAACGATCGAACCTGTTGCTTTGGATTATCGTCGGAGGGGGAGCTTTTCTGTTTGTCGCCCTTTGCCTGCTTGCCGCCGTTGTGTACCTGGCCGGCGAAAACTCCCCCGGTTTATCTCTTTCTGGAAACCAGATCGCCTCCCTCGATCTGGAAGGAGTCATTTCCGACTCGAAGGATTTTGTCGATCAGCTCAAAGATTTCGGCAAGCGCACCGGAGTCAAGTCCGTCGTCATTCGCATTAACAGCCCAGGCGGGGGTGTCGCAGCTTCCCAGGAAATTTACGAGGCGATCAAGAAATTCCGCACGGAAACGAAGAAGAAAGTGGTCATCAGCATGGGATCTGTCGCCGCTTCGGGCGGGTACTACGTCGCGTGCGGCGCCGACAAGATTTTCGCCAACCCGGGGACTGTCACGGGAAGCATCGGTGTCATCGCGGAATGGTATAATTACGGCGATCTGCTCCGATGGGCTAAAATGGAAAATATCGTCATCAAGAGCGGCACCTTCAAGGATGCAGGTTCCGGAACGCGTCCGCTCACCGGTGAGGAAAAGATCTATTTCCAGTCTCTGATCAACAACATGTACACCCAATTCGTTTCCACGGTCGCAAGCAGCCGGAAAATGAAGGACGAAGAGGTGCGCAAGCTTGCCGACGGGCGAGTGTACACGGGCCAGGAAGCGAAGGCGGACGGGCTTGTGGATGAACTGGGCACCTATCAGGACGCCATCGACTACGCCGCAAAGATATCCGGCATTGAGGGTGAACCAAAAATCGTCAGCCCGGTAAAGAAAAGCTTTTCCATTCTCGATATCCTTCTGGGAGAATCCAGGTCGGCCCTTTCGCTGAGCCCCGACCGTTCGGAATCCCACATACGGTTTCAATACCTCTGGAGATAGAAAGTAATGACAAAAGCAGAACTAGTAGAAGAAGTTGCCAATGAATCGGAACTGACCAAAAAGGATGCTGAGGTGATCGTCCAGACTGTTCTGGACAGCATTACCGAATCTCTCCAGCGTGGCGAGAAGATCGAATTGCGCGGATTCGGCTCCTTCAGGATTCGCAATCGCTCCTCCCGCCAGGGCCGAAATCCCAAAACGGGAACCGGCGTAAGCGTCCCGGCCAAAAAAGTTCCGTATTTCAAGCCGGGCAAGGAAATCAAGGACCTCGTGAACCTGTAATGGACCGTCTCTGGACCCCTTGGCGTTTCGCGTATATCCGCAACGCTGACCAGGAGACGACGTGTGTCTTCTGCCGTATGCTCGAGGAGAGCCGGGATGAGGAGAACTTTCTCCTCTGCCGCGGCCGCACCTCCTACGTGATCCTGAATTTATTCCCATACACCTCCGGACACCTGCTGATTGTGGCAAAGCGCCACATCCCCTCGCTGAGCGAAGCCACGCCCGAAGAGCTCCACGAAATGATCGAACTCGCCCGCCTGTGCGAAGACGCACTCCGCCGCGAATACCGGCCCGGCGGGTTCAACATGGGATTCAATCTCGGCCGAGCGGCCGGCGCCGGGGTAGAACATCACCTGCACATGCACGTGCTTCCCAGGTGGGCGGGAGATTCGAATTTTGTTTCTGTTGTGGGTGAAACCCGCGTCCTTCCTGAGGAACTACCCGCCACGTACCAGAGATTACGTCCCTATTTCAAGGAATACCCCTCGTCATCGCCGCATTCTTAGTGTGCTTCGGCCCAAAGGCCCGGGGGGCCAATCCGTGCTAAATATCGTTCCTTCCCGGCCGGTTGCGTTCAT
>Ga0335071_10003985_pt1 | contig 15470 bp, 15 predicted proteins | sample Lox_Sample_15_FD_206724 | JGI IMG/M metagenome (GOLD analysis project Ga0335071, IMG submission 206724) | Soil microbial communities from Loxahatchee National Wildlife Refuge, Florida, United States - Lox_Sample_1.5 | ecosystem: Environmental > Terrestrial > Soil > Wetlands | place: USA... | reverse complement strand
CCCTCGGGTTGAAAAGCCAACTCAGCGCGCCCTAGAGGATTTGAACCTCTGGCCTTCGGATTCGTAGTCCGACGCTCTATCCAACTGAGCTAAGGGCGCGAGCCCTGTCACCGCCGCCGCTGGTCCGCCGTTTCAGCCGCGGGCCGGCCGCACAGCGGCCTCACTTCTTACAAGCTGGCGGAAAGGGCGGGATTCGAACCCGCGATACAGGTCACCCCGTATACTGGTTTAGCAAACCAGCGCCTTCGGCCTCTCGGCCACCTTTCCGAAACTCTCCCTCACTGTCCTGGCGGAGGAGGAAGGATTCGAACCTTCGGAGGGCTTACACCCTCAGCGGTTTTCAAGACCGCCGCCTTAGGCCGCTCGGCCACTCCTCCGAATCCGTCCTCGTTCCGTCGATTTCCGCCGCCGGAGGCCCCTTTGCCGCCGGACGAGTCCGCCCATATACGGCACCGCGGGACGGGGATCAAGGGCGATGCATGGCCTTGGGCCGCTCCGTTCGATGCGGCTTCTCCCCCGACATTCCTCGCGATTCGAATGGGCGGAGGCGCTGGCACAGCGAGCGGCTGGGGAGAAAGTTCCCTCCTGCGCATGACCCCAAAAAACCCGCTTTCACACCCCCTGATATCGCAGTCAGGCCAGGTGACGCCGCGCGGCATCGGCCACATCTAAGCCACGATGCATGCCGCCCCTCGCCCGCCTGCCGTCCCCAGCGCCGGATCCACCGGCGCATCGGGGAACCCGTCCGCGGGGCTCGCTTCTCCTTCCCTCCCCCCGGAAACGAAGCGCTCCTGCGCGGTCGGCCGACGGGTGAGGGCGGCGGCATCTCCGGCGTTCCTAGGCCGGACAGTGGTGCGCCTGGGAGCGCGCCGCAACCGCTCGAGCGCCTTGCTCACCTCTCCCTCGGTGAGCCGCCGCTTCCTCCCGGCGTGTTGGGCGCCACGGGTCTCGCGAGCCGCGAGCGGGTGTTGCGCGCTCCCCAGGCATTTCCCGCCTGAACGGCGGTGATGAGTCCGCGGTAGCTACCCCGCCCCGGCGACCGGCTCCCCCTCCACGTACACGGCCTCCAGCTCGAGGGTGGGCGTGAGCGCGACGAGGTCCGCCCATGCCCCGAGGGCGATCCGGCCGCGGTCGAGGAGCCCCAGGTACTCGGCGGCGTAGGTCGAAACGCGGCGGCTGGACTCGACGAGCGGCAACCCGATGGAAACGAGGTTCCGGAGCGCCTGGTCCATGGTGAGCGCGCTCCCCGCGAGCGTGCCGCCTTCGAGCCGCACGGCCCCACCGGTCTTCACCGCTCGCTGTCCGAACACGGTCATCGGTCCGTCGGGCATGCCGGCGGCGGCGCAGGCATCGGTGACGCAGTGGAGGCGGGGGATGGTCCGGAAGGCGGCGCGGAGCAAGCCGGGGTGGACGTGGACGAGGTCGGGAATCACCTCGGCACTCTCGGCCAGGGCGAGCGCGGCTGCCGCAGCCCCGGGGGTGCGATGGTCGGCCCCGCTCATGGCGTTGAAGAGGTGGGTGAATCCGCGGGCCCCGGCCTCGAGCGCGGCCGCGGCCTCGTCGTAGCTCGCCAAGGTGTGGCCGAGCTGCACGATGAAGCCGGCCCGGGAGAGCGCGCCCACGAGAGCGATGTGTCCGGGGATCTCGGGGGCGAGCGTTACGATCCGCACCCGGGCGAGCGCATCGAGGCCCTGCACCTCCTTGAGCGTCCCGGGCCGTACCGCCCGCGGCTGGGCTCCCAGCTTGTCCGGGTTCAAGAACGGTCCCTCGAGATGGACGCCCAGAACCCGCGCCGCGCCGGGGGCGCGGAGCCGGAGGCGGGGCCCGACCTCGGTCAAGGCCGCCGCGAGCGCGGCTCGCGGCCCGCACACGGTCGTGGCGAGGAGGCTCGTCGTGCCGTGGCGAGCGTGGTGGCGGGCGAGGGCGTCGACCGCGCCGGCGCCTTCCATCACGTCGGCACCGGCGCCGCCGTGGACGTGCAGGTCGATGAAGCCGGGGAGGATGAGCGTGCCGTCGCCGGGTGATCGCACCGGTCCGCCACGGATCTGGGTGATGCGGCCGGTGAACTCGACGCTACCCCGCACCCAGCCGGCGGGCGTGAGGATGGACCCGGCGAGGCTCCGGGAGCTCTTGGCCCGCTCTCCGGGCCCCTCTTCCGCGCTCGGCACGCGAGCATCATAGACGGGACGGGCACCTCGGGCTGCGGTTCCCGGGCGTTCACCGAAGCGGCGGATGACCTACCGCTCCACCCCGCGCGGGAATCGCTCCGGAACGATGCGCTCCATCCCCCCCATGTACGGCCGGAGCGCCTCCGGGACCGTCACGCTTCCGTCGGCCTCCTGGTACTGCTCGAGGATGGCGACCACCGTTCGTCCGACCGCCACGCCCGAGCCGTTCAGGGTGTGGGCGAGCCGGGGCTTGCCGCCCTCGCCGCGGTAGCGGACGCGGATGCGCCGGGCCTGGAAGTCCTCGCAGTTCGAGACGGAGCTGATCTCTCGGTAGCAGTCCTGCCCTGGGCACCAGACCTCGACGTCGTAGGTCTTGGCAGCGCTAAAGCCCATGTCCCCGGCGCAGAGCAAGACCACCCGATGGTGCAGCTCGAGGCGGCGGAGCACCTCGCAGGCATCGTCCATCATCTTGTCGTGCTCGGCGTAGCTCTCCTCGGCCCGGGTGAACTTCACGAGCTCCACCTTGTGGAACTGGTGCTGGCGGATGATGCCCCGGGTGTCTCGACCGGCCGAGCCGGCTTCGGCGCGGAAGCAGGGCGTCCAGGCGCAGTACCATATGGGCAGAGCGTTGGCCTCGAACACCTCGTCGCGGTGCATGTTGGTGACCGGCACCTCGGCGGTGGGGATGAGATAGAGCGGCGGGGTGTTGGTGGTCTTGAACGCGTCTTCCTCGAACTTGGGGAGCTGGCCGGTACCGGTCATGGTCTCGGCGGTGACGAGGTAGGGAGGGAGGATCTCGCGGTAGCCGCGGGAGGTGTGTACGTCGAGGAAGAAGGCGGCGATGGCCCGTTCGAGCCGCGCTCCGGCCCCCTTGGAGATGGTGAAGCGCGCCCCGGAGAGCTTCGCCGCCTGCCCCCACTCGAAGATGCCCAGTGCCTCCCCCAGGTCCCAGTGCGGCCGCGGCGTGAAGCCGAGGGTGCGCTTCTCACCCCAGGTCCGGACGACCACGTTGCTCCGCTCGTCGACGCCGTCCGGCACCGACTCATGGGGTGGGTTCGGGACGAGGAGGAGGAGCCTCTCGATCTCGGCCTCGAGCTGGGCGATCTCCGTCTCGGTCTTCTTCACCGAATCGCCGAGCGCCCTGAGTGCCGCCCGCGCTCCCTCGACGGCGCCCCTGTCGGTCTTGGCGACCTCCCGGATGTGGGCGTTCTTCTCGCCCTGCTCCTTCTTCTGCTTCTCGAGGAGGAGATACAGCTCGCGGCGCTGCTGGGCGAGCGGACGGACCGGCGCCAGGGCCTGGGCGGCCTTCTCACCACGGCGGGCGAGCCGGCGCTCGAAGGTTTCGAAGTCGGCGGCGACGGCCTTCAGGTCGAGCATGTGGGGCCCCCGGGGCGTGATGAGACGAAAAGAGCCAGGAAAAACCGCGCCCAGGATTAGTCTTTAACCAGGAGGCGGGCAAGGGGTCTCACCATGAAGGATGGTCGCCGCCAGCACAGGACGCCGAATGGCCAATGAAGGCGATGGTGACCGCCCGGTCCTCCGGGTGGTGACGGGCGGTTCGACCCGGGGCCACCGAGAGGAGGAGGCGCTTCTGGCCGCCTTCCTCGTGGGGGACGACGAGGCCTTCGGGACGCTGGTGCGCCGGCACGAGAAGCTGGTCCTTTCCCTCGTCCGGCGCTACGCCCGCACTCCCGAGGACGCTCGCGACCTCGCCCAGCGTGCCTTTCTGCGCGCCTTCGAGGCCGCCCGTCGCACGCTGCGACGCGGCCCGCTCGGCGCGGTTCCCTTCCGTCGCTGGCTCATCCGCATCGCCGTGAACCTGGCCAAGAACCACGCCCGCGACGCCGCCCGGTTCCGGATGGTCCCAGTCGAGGCGGTGGGGGAGGAGCGGCTCGCCTCCGCGCCCTCCGGGACCGCCGAACTGGAGCGGGCGGAGCGACGGGAGCGAGTCCGGCGGGCGGTGCTGCAGCTGCCGCGCCGCCAGCGCGAGGTCCTGACCCTGCGGGTCGACGGCGAGCTCTCCTTCTCCGAGATCGCCGAGGCGCTCAAGACCACCGAGAACGCCGCCCGGGTGAACTTCCACCATGCCTTGCAGCGCCTGAAGACGCTGACCCAGGAGGACTCGCCGTGAACCGGGAATGCCGAGAGCTGGAGGTGATGCGCACGACCGCCGCCGCCGGCGACCTCTCGGGCGAGGAGGCGGCCCGGCTGGAGGCCCACCTTGTGGCCTGCGTCGCTTGCCGAGAGGCTCTGGCCCGCGACCGGGAGATGATCGACCTCGTCCGGCTCCCCCCGGTCGGCGCCACCGAGAGCCTTCTGCTGGCCGACCTGCCGGCCCGCACGCTTTCCGCCCTGAAGCGCAGGGAGAGGCGGCGCGGGCTCTTCCGGCGCTACCTGGCCGGCGCGGCGGTGGCCGCGGCCATGGTGCTGGCGCTGCTCACCCCGGCCGTCCTGCGGAACCACCCCTCCCGGATCATCCCGGCCCCTCCGGCCGCGACCGAGGTGGCCTGGCAGGAACCGGACCTGGACACCCTCTGGAGCGAGAGCGCCGTGCTCGACTCGAGCACCGGCTCCTCCTCCACGGGCAGCACGATTTCGGACGCGGTGCTGGACGCTTACGACGAAGGGACCGGCATCTAGCACGGTCCGACTGGAACAAGAGAAGGAGTGCCACATGCGGAGATTCCTCCCAGCGCTGTTGGTGTTACCTGCGCTCGCCATGGCTCAGGGGCCGAACGGTGGGTCCGGCCGACCGGGCCCCGACCCGGAGCGGGCCGAGAAGCGGATGCGGCTCGCGCGGACGGTGGGGCTGGCCGAGGCCCTCGACCTTGACACCGCCCAGGCGCTGAAGCTCGGGGACACGATGTCCCGCTTCGACGACCGCCGCAAGGCCGCCCACAAGCAGGCGATGGACGCCCGCGACGCGCTCAGGAACGCAGCGCAAGGCGGGAAGGCGACCGCCGCCGACGTCGACGGCGCCATCGGAAAGCTGCTCGACGCCCGGGCGCAAGTCCAGGCGATAGACCGGGAGATGCTCCAGGCGGTCACGAAGGACCTGGCGCCGGAGCAGAAGGCGCGGGCCACGCTCTTCCTGGGCCGATTCCGCCAGGAGATCGAGCGCCGGATGATGATGCGGCACGCCCCGGGTGGCATGGGCGGGCCCGGGCCCGGCGGGATGGGCCCCCGCGGCACCGGCGGGCCGGGCTGGCAGATGCATCCCCCCCAGCACGGGTCGATGATGGACGCGCAGCCGGGTGACGACCACGTGGCGCTCAACCCGGGCCCCCCGGACGACGACGCCCCGCCGTTCGCCGACGACTTGGAGTGAGGCAAACCAACCCGGCCGGGGTTACACTCCTGGCCGAATGAACTCCCCGGCTGGGTTGCGCCTCGCCGTCGTGACCGGCGCCTCTGCGGGCATCGGCCAGGAGCTGGCGCGTGCCATCGCCATGGGGGGCCGGCCGGTACTGGCGGTGGCCCGGCGCCGAGAACGGCTCCTGGAACTGTCCACCGAGGCGGCGGAGAAGAGCTGGGCCCCCATCCATGTGCTGGCGCTCGACCTCGCCGAGAAGGGCGCCGCCGCCCTCGTCCTCGCCCGGGCGTTGGACCTGGGCGGCGCCGAGTGGCTCGTGAACAACGCCGGGGTGGGCGGCTACGGGCGCGTCTCGGAAGCGGACCCGGAGAAGCTAGCGGCCATGATCCGGCTGAACTGCGAGTCGCTGGTTCTCCTCACCCGCACCTTCCTCCCCCGGCTCATCGAGGACGGCGGCTTCGTCCTGAACGTCGCCTCGGTGGCGGCCTTCCAGCCGCTTCCTTTCCACGCCGTGTACGGCGCCACCAAGTCCTTCGTGCTCTCGTTCACCGAGGGGCTGGCCGAGGAGCTTCGAGGGTCGCGGGCGGGTGCAGGGGCGTTCTGCCCCGGGCCGGTCACGACCGAATTCCAGGAGGTGGCCGGGCTCAAGGGGCGGGGGTTTTCGCTCCCCGCGCTCACCGCCCAGGCCGCGGCTCGGCTGGCGCTTCTGCAGCTCCGCCGGCGCGAGGTGATCCGGCTGACCGGCCTCGCCGATCGGCTGGCCACCGGGGCAGCACGGATGCTGCCGCGAGGGCTGGTGCGGCGGGCGGCGGCGCGGGTGAACCGCCCCGGTAGCGCCGGCCGGGCGGATCGCGAGAAGGGGGGCGCGAGATGAGCCGCAGGCGCGGGCGGGGCGCGGAGGGGGCGGGGATCAACCCCGTCTACGAGGGCCCGGAGGTGCTGACTGCGCTTCTACGGAAGGCCGGCTCCCCCCACGCCGGGGAGGAGGTGGCTGAACGCTTCCAGAAGGCCCAGGAAGCGGGTGAATCGCGCTCCGCCGTCATCCCCAGCCTCTTTCCAGAGGAGCCGCGCTTCGAGACGCCCGAGGACGCCCGCCGGCTGTACGCGAACCTCTTCGGGCTGTGGGCTCGCCTGGCCGCGGGGCTCGGTCCCTACGACGACGCCCCTGACCTGGTCCGGGAGCAGGAGGAGGAGGCCGAGCCCTTGCCCGAGCGGGGGAGCCAGCCGGGCAACGCGCTTTCCCCGGAGATCATCGAGGGGGTGTGGACTCTCCTCGCCGACTCTGCGCCCCGGGAGATTCAGCGCCGCCGCGACCGCTGGGCCAACGTCCAGCCAGACCTCGTGGCCTGGCTCGAGAACCTGCCGGTCCCGGACGCGGGGGTGCTCACCCTGCGCGATCTGGCCTTCGAGGCCTGGTCGATGTTCGACCACGCCTTCGGCGAGCGGCTGGGGGTCGTCGAGTTCCGCGATCTGCGCGACCTGGAGAGCGAGCCGCCCCTCCTCACCGAGGTACAGCCGTCCCTCGCCGGCTACGTGGCGGAGCAGCTCGATCTCGCTACCGACGAGGACCCGAGCTTCGATGCCTCGGTGCGTGCCGAGGTGGAGCGGGCCCTCACGGCGGCGGCAGCGGCGCTGACCTCGGCGGTCGTCGAGCCGTCCTGATCGACTCGAGCCAGCCTCTACCCGGCTCATGCACCATCGGCCGCCTGGCATACCGCTCCCCGTTGGCAGGCGTCGAGGCCCCAGGGTAGCTGCGCGGTCCCGTGACCATGGCTGGCACTGCCGTCGTCGCTTTCTCGAAAAGACCCACGGGCGGGGTCCGGCGCTCCTGAAAGCCCGGTGAGCTCCGATGAATCGGCCTTGGCCTTCCGAACGGTGCCGGTTCGGGGTCGAAGACGTTTCGTGACGACCCTCTCCCAGCCGGCCGCCATCCCTGAGGTGGGTGCCGAGCCGCGGTGTGACGGCGCCCGCTCCACGCCCACCCGCATCGGTGCAAGGGACACGACACGCTCCCGTCGGTGCCTCCGGGGAATTGCGACCCATCAGGGGGTAGGCTAGCCTGCGTGGCCGGGAGGAGAAGCTCGCGCATGGCACCCAGAGTGCTGTTTTCGCAGCTCGATCGTACCCAGGAGTATCAGCAGATGCAGGAGGAGGAGGGCCGGGCGGCGGCGGCGCGGGCCGGGCTCGAGGCCGAGGCCGTCTACTGCCAGAACGACCCGGCCACCCAGCTGGAACAGGTGTCGAGGGCCATGCGCGGCCCTGAGGCCACCCGCCCGGTCGCGGTCATCATCCAGCCGGCCGCCGTCGCCGGGCTGGAGGCGTTGGCCCGCGAGGCCGCCCGGACCGGGGTGGGCTGGGTGGCAATGGATTCCGCCCCCTATCTCGAGGGGCTCCAGCGGGAATTTCCCGGCAAGCTCCTCGCCCTGGTGAGTCCCGATCAACGGGAGATCGGGCGGATGATGGCGAAGCTCATCCGTGCGGTGTTGCCCCGGGGCGGGCGGATCGTCCACCTGGAGGGGCCGAGCCTCGTAGCGCCGGTCATCCACCGGCGCATCGGGATGATGGAAGTGCTGAAGGGCAGTGGCGTGGAGGTCGTGAAGACCTTGACGGGCGACTGGGGCGAGGCGAGCGGCGAGAAGGCGACCACCTTCTGGCTCAAGCTGGGCAGCCGCAAGGAGCGGCCCGACCTCGTGGCCGCCCAGAACGATGCCATGGCCACCGGCGCCTGGAAGGCCCTGCGCGCGCTGAAGCCGGAGTGGGGCGACGTCCCCCTAATCGGCTGTGACGGCCTCCCGAACGGTGGTCAGCGCCTCGTCCGGGAGAACATGCTCTTGGGCACGGTGGTGCAGCCGACGACGTTTCCGGCGAGCGTCGAGGCGGTGGTCCGCTCCCTGCACGGCGAGGCGGTCGCCCCGGCGACGCTGCTCGCCCCGAGCATCTTCCCCGCCCTCGAGCAGATCCGGCTTCCGGGGCGAGCCTAGTCGACCGGTTGCGAACGAGCGAAGAGGCGAGGGCGGGGACGCAGCTCGCGCCCCGCCCTCTCTCGCTCGTCAGTGGTGTCCGTGGCCGGGTTCGGGCCGCTCCCGGCGCCAGCCGTGCTCCTGCTCATAGCGAACCTGCTTGTCGTGCTGGTGCTCGTGCCACCAGGTCCGGCGCTCGTCCACCGAATGGTGCTCGCGCCATTCATGGTAGGCGGCGGGGTCGTGCGAGCGCCAGTGGCCGTCGTCGTCGCGGTAGTAGTGGCGATAGCGGCCGGGGGGGATGCGGACGAGTGCCACGGGCACGTAGGCGCGACGGCACGGCCGCCAGCCGCCGTGCCAATCACGCGTCCGGTACCAGCCCTCGTCGTGCCGGACCCAGTACCAGCCGTTCACGAAGAAGACCTCCTCGTCCAGTTCGGGCACTACCCGGATCCCCGGGCTCACCACCACGAGTGGGGGCGGCTCCGGGAAGGCGATGCCGATGCCGAAGTTGACCGACACCTGTGCGCTGCTCCGCCCGGGGGCGAAGAGACACACGAAGGCGACGAGGAAGGCTGCGATCGCTGTTTTCATGGCGCGCATAATGAGGCCGGGCCGGCGGAGCCTCAAGCCTGCTCATGTCGGGCGAAGTGCGCCCTCGCGCCCTGAGCGCGGCTCGCGCGCGCTTCAGGCCGGTAGTGCGTCCACGAACTCCACAAGGGCGGAGTCGAACGCGGCCGGGTTCTCGAGGTTCGAGAGGTGCCCGGCGGCCGGGATGCGTACGAGCCTCGAGCCCTTTACCGCGGCGGCCATCTTCTCCGCCTCGGCCGGCGGCGTGCCCGCATCGTGCTCCCCGACCAAAAGGAGGGTGGGACAGGCGATGGTCGGGAGGGTCGCGGTCGAGTCGGGGCGGCGCGCCATACCGCGCTGGCAAGCGGCGACTCCCGCGGGCGTGGCCCCCCCGACGAGGTGTCGAACCTCCCTCACCACCGCGGGGTCGGGAGAGGGGCGGAGCAGGCGAGGGATCATCTCCTCGGCCACCCAGCCGAGCCCCTTCTCGATGGCGCCCTTCGCGAACTTTTCGCGCCCGGCGGCAGCCTCCTCGGTATCGGCGGCCGCCTTGGTGTCGCACAGCGCCAGGCCGCGGAAGAGGCCCGGGGCACGCCGGTAGAGTTCGAACGAGACGTAGCCGCCCATGGACAGCCCCACCACCGCTGCTCGCTCCACCCGGAGGTGGGCGAGCAGCGCCCGCACGTCCTCGGCCACGACGTCCATGGTCAACGCCTCGGGCGGCACGCCGCTGCGGCCCATGCCGCGGTAGTCGAGCGCGATGACCCGGTGCCGCGCCTCGAGGGCCGCCACCTCACGGGTCCACATGCCGGAGTGGAGCGGGAAGGCGTGGAGGAGGACCACCGCGTCTCGGGCCGAACGGGACTGGCCGGCGTCGCGGTAGTTGAGCTCGGTGCCGTTCACGTGCGCGATGGGCATGAACGAACGATAGCGCAAAGCATCTCACCGGGGGGCGCACTAAGGATTGCCCTCCGGCCGAAGGTCGCCTTCGCCCGGCCTGTGCCCAGGGCGGGTGCTCATGACCCGTCGCTTCCTCCCGTGCGGGATGTGGTCGGGTGCGCTATGAGTCGAGGTCCCATGGAGAGGAAAGGGAAGGAAGGGACCCTGGGGAGCGCCCAGGAACCCACGCAGGGCATCGGCTACTTCGCGCGCTTCGGGGTGACCGAGGCCATGATCGCTCGCACGCTCGAAGCGGCGCTCTCGCGCGGCGGAGACCACGCCGACGTCTTCTTCCAGCACCGGGTGGGGTCCGATCTCGGGTTGGAAGATGGGGCGGTCAACCGCGCCTACGCCTCGGTCGAACTGGGGGTGGGCGTGCGGGTGGTGAAGGGAGACCAGACGGGGTACGGCTACACGGAGGAGCTGACGCTCCCCGTAATGCTCGAGTGCGCCCGCACCGCCGCGGCGATCGCCGACGGTCCCTCGCGCCCGGTGCCCGGCCGCTTTCACGTGGCTGCCGGGCTGCCCGATCGCTACCCGCTCATCCGCCCCTGGGAGGCAGTTCGCCCCGAGGAGAAACTGCCGCTCGTCTCCGGGCTCAACGAGCAGGCCTTCGCTGCCGACCCGCGGATCCGCAAGGTGAACGTCTTCCTGCGCGACGAGTCGGGTGCCATCCTGGTGGCCGACTCCTCCGGGCGGATCGTCGAGGACGCACAGCCGATGACCCTGCTCTACCTGTCGGTCCTCGCCGAGCAGGCTGGGCGGCGGGAGCAGAACGCCTACAACCTGGCCGGCCGGGCCGGCTTCGAGTTCTACACCCCCGAGCGGCTTTCGCGGATCGTCCGCGAGGCGGTGGAGCGGACCACCATCCTCTTCGAGGCCGGCCCCCCGCCGGCCGGGGAGATGCCGGTGGTGCTGGCGGCGGGCTCCTCGGGGATCCTCTTGCACGAGGCCATCGGGCACGGCATGGAGGCCGACTTCAACCGCAAGGGCGTCTCCATCTACGCCGACCGGATCGGCAAGCCCGTCGCCCGCCCCTTCGTGCACATCGTCGACGACGCCGCCAATCCCGGGGCTCGCGGAGCGATCAACGTCGATGACGAGGGGAATGCCGCCGGCACGACCCACCTCGTGGAGGGCGGCGTCCTCACCACCTACCTGCACGACAGCATCTCCGCCCGCCACTACGGGGTGGCGTCCACCGGCAACGGCCGGCGCGAGAGCTACCGCTTCCCGCCGCTGCCACGCATGCGCTCCACCTACATGCTGCCCGGCCCGCATCGGCGCGAGGAGATCATCCGCTCGGTGAAGCGGGGCGTGTACTGCCAGAACTTCTCCAACGGCCAGGTCAACATCGGGGGGGGCGACTTCACCTTCTACGTCAAGAACGGCTGGCTCATCGAGGACGGCAAGCTCACCCGGCCGGTCAAGGATGTGAACATCATCGGCAACGGCCCGCGCGCGCTCGAGGAGGTGGACATGGTCTCCGACGACCTGGCCATCGACGAGGGCGGCTGGACCTGCGGCAAGGACGGGCAGAGCGTGCCGGTGTCCCAGGGCCTGCCCACGGTCCGGGTGGCCTCCCTCACCGTCGGCGGAAGGGGGTCGTGAGGCGATGGCCGGATCCGATCTCCTCGACATCGCCCGCGCCGCCGCCCGCCTGGCGCTGAGCGGGGGAGCCAACGAGGCCGCTGCCGGCAGCTATCGTGCCCGCCACGTGGAGCTGTCCTGGCGCGACGGCAAGCTGGAAAGGGTGACCGAGGCCACCACCCGGGGGCTGGGCCTCGATCTCTACGTCGACGGGCGCTACGCCTCCGTCTCGACGAGCGACCTCCGGCCCGAGGCGCTCGAGCGCTTCGTCTCCGACTCGGTATCTCTCGCCCGAACGCTGGCGCCCGACCCGCACCGCCGGCTGCCGGACCCCGCCCTCTACGCCGGACAGGCCGAGCTCGACCTCGAGCTCCTCGATCCCGGCTACGCCGACCTCGAAGCGGGCGCCCGGCGCGACGCTGCCCGGGCGGCGGAGGAGGCGGCTCGCTCCGTGCCCGGTGGGGACGCGATCCTCTCCGTCACCGCCTCGGTTTCCGACACCCGGGGCGAATCGGCGCTCTTCCATACGAATGGATTCGAGGGATCGCGCGGCTCGAGTGACTTCTGGATCTCCGCCGAGGTGACGGTGCGCGATCCAGACGGCCGCCGACCCGAGGAGTATGCCTCGTCCGGGGCGCGCCACCGCCGCGACCTCGAGCGACCGGAGGCGGTGGGCAGACGAGCGGCAGAGCGAGCCATCTCCCGGATCGGCGCCAAGAAGGGTAGCTCGGGGATGGTGAAGCTAGCGGTCGACGCCCGCGCCGCCGGCCGACTGATTGGAGCCCTCTTCGGCCCCCTCTCGGCGTCGTCGCTCCAGCAGAAGCGCTCCTTCCTCGACGGACGGCTCGGGGCGGCGATCGGTAGCCCGCTGCTGGACGTACGGGATGACCCGCACCTCAAGCGGGGCCTGGGGTCCCGCCTCTATGACGGCGAGGGGCTTGCGGCCAGGGGTTTTCCGGTGTTCGAGCGGGGTGCGCTCAGGAGCTTCTACGTCGACACCTACTACGGGCGGAAGCTCAGCATGGCCCCCACCACCGCCCGGAGCTCGAACCTCGCCTGGACGCTGGGAATGCGCTCGCCGGAAGAGCTCGTGCGAGAGGTGGGCGAGGGCGTCCTGGCGACTGGCTTTCTCGGCGGGAACTCGAACTCGACTACCGGCGACTTCTCGCTTGGCCTGCGGGGGTTCCGGGTGCGGGGCGGCGCGGTGGCCGAGCCGCTCTCCGAGATGAACGTTTCCGGCAATCACCTGGTGCTCTGGTCGCGGCTCGCAGCGGTAGGCAACGACCCATACCGCTATTCGCCCCTCCGGACGCCCACCTTGGTATTCGATGGGGTGCAGATCGCCGGGATCTGACGCCATGCGCTATCCCGGCCGCCGGGCAGGCGGGTGTCTCATTAGGCCCATCCTGACGCCTCGTTTTGCAGCGGCGCCGGACAGGGACTACCTGTGATGCTCGGTGATCGTGCTCGTGGTCGATGACGAAACGGACATCCGCCAGGCCCTGGCAGAGGTTCTCTCGTCGGAGGGGTTCCAGGTGGTAGCCGCCAGCGATGGGGTCGAGGCGCTCGAGCAGGCGCGGGCCTACCACCCCCAGCTGGTGCTGCTCGACCTGATGATGCCTCGCATGAACGGCTGGGAGTTTCGCCAGGCGCAGAAGTGCGACCCCGAGGTGAGTGCCATCCCGGTTGTGATCATCTCGGCGCTCGCCCCCGACGGTCCTTGCGACGCCGAGGGGTACATCGAGAAGCCGTTCGACGTCGAGGTGCTGGTCAATGCGGTCCGCCGTTATGCGGGGCCGCACCCCGTGGCTTGAAGCCGCCGAGCTGGTGGACGATCAGCACCCCCGCGGGCTGCGCTCCCGCTGGCGGCCGCCTGGCCAATAGTCCGGTGATCGCATCGGTTGCCGCCCGAGTGGCGCGGTCCACCTGCTCCGCCGTCTCCGGTGCTGCCTGGATGGCGTCGCAACCGGAGAGCAGGACCTGGCGCGCGATCCGCCACTCGAGTGCGAGGATGGGCGTCGCCTCCTGGCGAGGCAACAGGCGCACGGTCCCGCGTGTCGCCGACCACGCTTCCTCCGGCGCCTTCCCGGCGTTGACCGCCTCCCCGAAACGCAAGAGGAAGTCCTCGATCACTCCATCGAGCAGCGCCGGGAAGACTCCCGTTCCAGCGGCCAGGCAGGCCGCGCGCCACACCCGAGCCAGGTCGCCGGCCGCGGCACGCAGGGTCTCGCCGCTGCGGCTCAGGGTGAGCCTCAAGGGGTATCTCCCTGTCCGGCCGAAGGCGAGAGCCCCGTGAGCGCGAATACCCAGGCGAGCGCCGCCCCCGCCTCCCGTTCGAGCCCGGCAAGGTCCTCACTGAAGAGGTGGGTGGCCCGCGCCACCGTCGAAAGGCGCCGCGGCCCGACGGAACCGGCGAGCGCCTCCCGGACCTCCTCCGGCGAGCCGAACTGGTCGCCCTCGGCCTGCACCACTGCGAGCGGCGCCGCCACGGCACGCACTCGTTCCGGCTGGCGCAGAGTCCCGAGCTCTGCGGTGCGAAGGGCCAACCCGGCGAGGACCAGCCCCCAAACGCCCGGCTCGCCAGCCAGCTCGACGGCGATCCAGGCCCCGAAGCTGAAACCGCTGGCCACGATTGGCAGGCCGGGAGCGAGCTCGCGCAGCCGGGAGAGCGCCACTCGGGCGTCGTCTGCCTCGCCGACCCCGCCGGCGTAGCGCCCGGCGCTGCGGCCCACCCCGCGATAGTTGAACCGCAGGGTGGTGCCACCGGCAGCGCGGACCGCTCGGGCCAGGCGATAGGTGGCATGGTTGTGCATGGTGCCACCGAAGCGGGGGTGGGGATGGCACACCAGGGCCGCGAAACGGGCCTCTACTACCTCCTCGAGGAGCGCCTCGATCCGGCCCGCGGGCCCCCTGAGGTCCAGCTGAAGCAATGGCCCTCCCTCTTCGCCCCCCGGCGCAGGGGAGGAGGTGAGCCGGGACTTATAGCAGAAGAGCTGCCCACGCGTTTCGCCGGTTTTTGCTACGGTGGCGCTCATGCAGGGGCTCACCCTGGAGCTCGCCGCTGTGGTGGCCGCCCTGGTGGCGTTGGCCCTGTTGCGTGCACTGGCCGCCGCGCTCGAGGCGGCGCTCGTGGCGGTCGGTGTCCCGCGGGCAGAGGAGCTGGGTACCGGGCCGGAAGCGCGCCCGGCGGCCCGGGCCCTGGCGGCGCTGGTCGCGGACCCGGAGGGGACCGCCTTCGCCATCCGCTTCATCTCTGTCCTGGCCGTGCTGCTCATGGGCGGGCTCGCGGCCGGAGCGGCCCTGATCCACTTTCCCGGGGCACCACTGTTCGTCGGGCCGGCCGCGGCGGTGGTGGTCGGCCTCCTCCTCGTCCCTGCCGGCTCCTTGGGACGGGGCCTCGGTGCGGCCCACGGCGAGGGCGTGGCCCTGGCGCTGGCCCGTCCTTTCCGTCTCGTCCGCGGCCTCGTAGGTCCGCTTTCCCGGGTGGCGGTGCTGGTCACGGCCCGGAGAGGCCGGTTTGCCATGCCGCGCCCCCCTCTCGAGGAGATGGAGCGCTCGATCCAGGAGTACGCCCGAGCCTCCGGCGCCAGCGCGGGCACGAGCGAGCTCATCCGGCGCGTCTTCGAGTTCCGGGAGAAGGTCGCTCGCGACGTGATGGTGGCCCGCACCGAGGTGGTGGGGGTGGAGATCGACACACCGGTGCCGGACATCATCCGGCTCCTGGCCGAGGAGGGGCACTCGCGCATGCCGGTGTACCGCGGCGACCTGGACCACATCGTCGGGGTGCTGCACGCCCGGGACCTTGTTCCGCTCCTCTCCCACCCGGAGCTCATCGTCCTCGACGACGTGATCCGGCCGGCTCGCTTCGTGCCCTGGTCGAAGCCCATCGAGCAGCTTCTCCGGGAGATGCAACGGCGCAAGCTGCACATG
>Ga0335071_10003984_pt1 | contig 15473 bp, 18 predicted proteins | sample Lox_Sample_15_FD_206724 | JGI IMG/M metagenome (GOLD analysis project Ga0335071, IMG submission 206724) | Soil microbial communities from Loxahatchee National Wildlife Refuge, Florida, United States - Lox_Sample_1.5 | ecosystem: Environmental > Terrestrial > Soil > Wetlands | place: USA... | reverse complement strand
GCACGCGAATGGGCTTGACCCAGATGTTCTTGATTCCCGGGATCTCGCCCGCCATGGTTTTGACGCCGTCGATTGCCGCTTGCTGCTGCGCCGGAGTTGAATCGTCCGTCCACTGAACCGTCACCAAGTGGATGATCGTGCTCGGCTGGTGAAACGTGTTCTTTCCGGTCAACACGCCCGCGCCGAATAGCCCGAGGGCAACCGCCACGGACAAAGTGGCCTTCATGACTCTGCTTCGATTCATCGATGGATCTCCTGAGTGGATTGGTAGAACTGTTTATTCTACCCGATGCGCCGTGCGCAGCCCGCTCCATTCCTCGCTGAGTACGATGGAATTCGCAGGATTGCGCGGATCATATTTGATGGACACCGGCCCGATGGTGCTCCATCGGTCCGCCGGCAACTGCGGTTGCAAATCGGAAAGATCCTGGCTGGCCATGTATTCGACGCCGCCGATCGCGTACGAGTAAACCACCATCTCATCCCGGAATTCGAGCAGGTTGGCGTCGCCCATCTTGCCGCGCGCGCGCAGGTCCGCTCGCCGCCGACGTTCCAGTTCCGCCGCGCTCGGCCGGCTCTTGATGTACCGGTAGATTCCCCAGGCACCCAAACCTGCAACAGCCGCACCGCCGCCCAGCGTTAACATCGTCCCGCCGGACGAAAGCATATTCGCCAGCGCCATTTTCATATCTTTCGGGAGTTAGTGCCTAACCAGCGACGGGGCTCTCCTGGAATACCTTGTTGTAGTCTTTCAGAAATTGCTCGAGTCCCTTGTCGGTCAGTGGGTGATTGAACAGCATGTCGAGCACTTTGAACGGCATGGTTCCAATCTGTGCGCCCGCCGTGGCCGAGTCGATCACGTGCGTCGGCGATCTGAGCGACGCCGCCAGCACCTGTGTCTTGTACCCGTAATTCTTATAGATCGTGGTGATGCTGCGGATCAGGTCCATACCCGTCCACCCGATGTCATCCAGGCGCCCCACAAACGGGCTGATGATGTATGCTCCGGCTTTCGCCGCCAGCAGCGCCTGTCCCGCCGTAAAGCACAATGTCACGTTTACCCGCAGCCCTTCGCTGCTCAGCGCCTTAGTGGCGCGAATTCCATCGCGCGTCAGTGGGCACTTCACCACGATATTCTTGTGGATGCGCGCCAGCTCCCGCCCTTCCCGCACCATTTCCTTGGTTTCGGTGGCCACCACCTCCGCGCTGATGTCGCCGTCCACGATGTCGCAAATCATGCGCACCTGCTCAGCCATCGGCCGGCCCTCTTTGGCAATCAACGACGGGTTGGTCGTGACGCCGTCCACAACGCCCCACGCGGCGCCCTTTTTCAGCTCGTCGAGGTTAGCAGTATCGAGAAAAATCTTCATCCAGTGACTCCTGTCGCTGAGGAAAATTATAACATTGTGGGTTTTCACCCCACGCCCGCCAGGGGTTTGCTTTCGTTAGCAACTGCGAGGAATCAGCCGCGTTCGCTCACCACGATCGTCTCCGCGATCCGGTCATGCACACAGCGCCGGTTGGGTTGCAGAAAGTACTGGAGAAATCCGAATCCAGCTTCCAGCGCGGATGCACCGTACCCTAGCGCCCTTTCCATCGCCTGCCATAACGTGATTTTTGCCTGCGTGAGCGAGACGATACGGATGCGCAGCAGCCGCTTGCCCGGCGTCTGCCCGTTCGTCCCCCAAACGAACAGTCCAAAATAGAGCACCAGCCAAACCGTCCACGCCACTTCCAGTAGTCCATGGAAGTCGAACCGCACTTGTACGTGGCTGGACCGGTAGAGATCTTCGTTCCAGTGCAGCCGCTCCTCGATCAGATAACGCAACCCGATCATAGCCGGAAGATAGGTTCCGAAAACCAGAAAGATATCAATAGCAAAGGCCGCCAGGCGCCGTTTGAACGTAGCCAACGGCGCGCCCGCCAGCGCCCCCATCCGCGCCGTCCCATGCGGATCGAAGAATCCGCCCTTGCCGCTGTTCTTCATGGGACTAGTTTATAGCCCGTGTCCCCACCGGGATGAATCGTGCCATCGTGCTATCATGCAAACAGAGCTGCATGAATGCCCATTGAAGTGAAAACCATCGGCGCCAGCGGCCAGATCTCGATCGGCAAGCAACACGCCGGTAGAACGGTGACCGTCGAAGAAGTGGACGACGGCGTATGGGTCATCAAAGCCGCTCGCGTTATCCCTGAGAACGAGCTGTGGCTGCACCAATCGCCCGCCAAAGATAAGCTCGACAGCGCCATCGCGTGGGCCGCCCAGCATCCGCCACGCGCTACGAACATCGAGCGTCTGGCCCGCAAACTGACCCGTCGAAAGTAGTCGACGCGCTCCTCCGTGGCCCGTATCGCGCTCGACCTCAACAATCCCGAATTCCAACGCGATTGGTTCGCTCTGGAGCGTGACGAGGCCTTAACCGTTCTGGCCACGCTGCGCAAAATCCTGCGACTGGACTGGAATGAACTGTACGCCGACCGCGGCCTTCGCTGGGAAGCCATCCTATCGCGCCCCAGTCCCGCCGGGCAGCGGCTATACAGCCTGCGCGTCACCAAGCGCGTACGAGCCGTTGCCTACCGCCAAGGCGACTTTCTGCGCTTCCTCTCGCTCCATCCGGACCACGATTCCGCCTACAAGTAAATCGCACGACCATTATCCGGCGTTGTTGACCTGAGCCCACACGTCAATACGCCTGGAGGGGGTAATATCCTACCTTAGGGAGTATAATTGTCTTGTGCGAGTAAAGACATCGATCACACTGCCATCGGACTTGCTGAAGTCGATCGATCAGGCCGATTCCAATCGATCCGCTTTCATCGAGCGGGCGTCGCGTTCCTACCTGGCGCGCATGCGAAAAGCCGAGCGCGAAGCCAAGGACGTCGAGATCATTAACGCCAATGCGGAAAGGTTGAATAAGGAGGCGGCGGACGTTCTCGACTATCAGGGTTTGCGGTGAGACGCGGAGAACTCTACTTGGTGCGGAAGCCCGGCTCGCAGGACCCGCGTCGCCAGCGAGTTTTTGTTTTAGTGAGCCGTCAGGCTCTCCTCAACACCCGGTTTTCGAGCGCGATTTGTGCTCCTGTTTATTCCCGTCATGACGGCCTCAGCACCCAAGTGCGGGTTGGAATTGACGAGGGACTTAAGCGCGACTCCAGCATACACTGCGACGAACTGGTGAGCCTGCCCAAGACGCTTCTAACGCACTATATCGGTCGCTTGAACGACGCAAAGATGGACGAACTGAACTACGCTCTGCTGGTCGCGCTCGACTTGGACGGCGTTACTTCTTTCGCCTAAAATCGCCGCTCCCCTACACATCCCCCGGCAGCGCATGGTACGGGCTCTGTGCGTGCCGTATGTACGCTTCCGCCTGCCCATAGCCGCTTTCCACGCCGCGGAACTTCGCGACCTGTGACTGCAACGCGTAGTACCGGTCCGGCGTCTGCGACGCATGGGCATAGCACGCCGCCCGCTTCTTCGGTTCGACTGCCGTGATGTCCACGTAATGCGTGGGCGTAAACATCAGGGTATCCTCGCCATCCGAGACCTCGTAGTAGTAGAACGCGCATTTCTTCCCCATGCGCAGCCAGCCATCGTAAGCCAGCGCCGAGATCGCCCTATGGTCCCGATGCCCGTCAATCGGCCATTGCGTAATGATCACATCCGGCTTCTCCGCTTCCAGAATCTTCTGGAACGCCTCGTAATGCGCGCCATCCACCACGGCCTTGCCGTTCATTTGTCCCGCCGACAACGGCCGCGCTCCCAAAATCTCGCAAGCCTTTGCCGCCTCCGCCATGCGCATGGGCGCCGCATCCTCCGCCGGCGGCTTCTCCATAAAACCCGAATCGCCGCGATTCAAGTAGAGCAGGACCACCTCGTGCCCCAGCTCCGTATATCGCGCGACCGTGCCCCCGCATCCGTATTCCGGATCTCCCGGATGCCCGCCCGCCACGATCACCTTGATCTTCCCTTTAGGCGCCGCCCGTGCCGTCGCAGCCAATGCCGCTCCAGTAAGTAACCCTCGACGAGAAATCATGTAAGAATCGTGCCACATTCCGCTACCGCTTCGTGTAGGGGCGAGGCATGCCTCGCTCTGCGATTGCCGCTAGACTAAACCCATCGGCCGATGAAAACCAACGCCGTCCGGCTCCTCGATAAACTCGGCATCCGCCACGAGCTTCGCGATTACGAAGTCGACCCCGACGATCTCGACGCCCGCACTGTCGCCTCTAAAATCGGTCTGCCCGCCGAGCAGGTGTTCAAAACCCTGGTAGCCCGCGGCGACAGCAACGGCGTCTGCTTCGCCGTGGTTCCCGCCGACGCCCAACTCGACGAGAAAGCCCTCGCCCGCCTCACCGGCGACCGCAAAGTGGAACTGGTCCCACTCAAAGAAGTGCAGCCCCTGACCGGCTACATCCGCGGCGGCGTGACAGCCCTCGCAGCCAAGCGCAACTTTCCCGTCTACCTCGACGAGACCGCCGAACTGTTCGATGTGATCTCGGTCTCGGCGGGCGTGCGGGGGACGCAGATACTGCTGGCACCGAAGGATTATCTTGCGGCTGTGGAAGGAGTCGTGGGAGAGATTGGAAGAAAGGTGTGACGCTATCGCCGACTCAATCACGAGGTTTACGGCGATTCTTGCGCCACGACTTGAAGTCGCGAATAACATCCTTTCCAGATGTTCGCCGCTTATTCAGCTCGCGCGCGACTTCAGAGCTCAGCACCGAAAACAGCTCACGCTTGAACTCGGTCGGCAAACTGTCTGCGGGCCGCGAAAAGAACACACCCACGAGTCGCCCACGCTGGGTCACAAGTATATGATCTTCCGATCTCAGTAGCCCGGCGGCGTTGGCCCGAAACTGTCGAACCGTGGTAATTCTCATCTGCGCGTCTTTGTGACCATTGTAGCGATACGGATTACAGTAGCTAAACTAGAGACATGAGTACGGTCAGGTACGTTCATTGGCAAGATGGAGGGCAATGGCTGGGGTATCTTGAGGAGTACCCGGACTACATGACCCAAGGTCAAGGCCTCGAGGACCTGGAGGAGAGTCTCAAAGATCTGTTCTGCGACTTAACGAGCGGTGAGATTCCCGGGATACATAGAATCGTGAACTGACGTCCCATGAAGCGGCAAGACGACAAAAAACGCTCGGCAAAAGAGAAATCAATCGAGCCGGAGTCCAATCGCCTTCTGCATTGGCCATTCCGTCGGATTTATTTCGACACTAATGTGCTCCTCGAAAATGGCTGGCCATCGCTATCAAGTCGACTTGCCAACGTCTTGTCTTTCTCCAAAGGACTGGGCGTGACGCTCCACATACCCGAAGTCGTCTACGCAGAGCTGGCGGCTTGCCGCAGGAGGGATTACATCAGCGAGCAGCAGCAGGCTGCCTCGAAAGTTCGAAATCTGCGAGCCCAGTTGTCTGAGCTGAATGTCGATCCCTCGGCAGTTCAAGAGGTGCCTGACGTACTAACGGCCGCCCTAAATGGGTACTGCGATATTGTTGAGGGCCTCAAACAGGAATTCACAGTCTGTGGTCTGCCAACAATAAATATGGCTGATTTAGTCGCGAAAGCTGCTGGATACGAGCTTGCTTTCGAGGACAACGATAAGGGATTTAAGGATACTCTAATTTTCTTGTCAGTCGTCGAGGACCTGAAGCACGCTTCTCCTGCCCTATCCGCAGTTTTCGTTTCAAAGGATGGCGTGTTTCGCCAGAGGAGGGACGAACTCGAAGCGTGGGCCCTGGCGGAGGGATCCTCGCTGCTTTGTTCCACCTTCGACGAAGTGCAGGTTGCACTTGAACACCGGCAGAACGCGCAAATGAGAGCGCGGATCGAAGAAGATCGAAAGACTGCGGAAGATGCCGTCAACCTTCGGTTAGCGGAAATTCAAAAATGGCTGGATGAGAACCTAGATGCGCTAAATCTGAAAGTTTGGTCTCCGCTCCTATTCAGCGCCCTTGAAGCATACAGGGTCGACGTGCAGAAGGTGCTCTCGGTCAGCCCGCAATACAACCCAAAGCGCCGCAGCGGCGAACGAGCCAAGCTGTCGTTTGACATTCAAGGGCTCTTGTCGGTTACGAACATTTCGCGGTCGGCGATGAGAACCCTGTTATCACAGCGCAACCCAACTTCACCGAGCGAACCACCGCCGCTGCGTGGCGTGGCTCAAAGGGCAACTACTAGTCGGCGCCTTGTCCGATACCCGTCGTCATTTGAGATTCCCATGTCCCAGCCAGTACCGGTCGGCGAAAAGCTTAACCAGGTGATCGAAATTGAAGCTGAGGCAACCTTTCAGAACGGCACCTATACGGATTTCAAATATTTAACGGCCAACGTCAAACCTGACGTGGTGCCTATTATGCCGATTACGCTTCAACCGGCAGGCCCTCTAGGGTGAAAACCATATGCGCTACTGATGTGGCCTACGAGAAAAGGACGCGCGTCCCCTCACCACAGATACTTCCCCGTCCAAGACTCCTCCGCTTTCGCGATCTGCTCCGGTGTCCCGGTCGCTACGATATGCCCGCCGCGCTCGCCGCCTTCGGGCCCCAGATCGATCACCCAATCAGCCGCGCGGATCACGTCGAGATTGTGCTCGATCACTAGCAGCGAACCGCCGTTCTCGATCAATCTCTGAAACGCCGCCAGCAGTTTCGCAATGTCGTCGAAGTGCAGGCCGGTCGTCGGCTCGTCGAAAATGTAGAGCGTGCCCGCGCACGAAGCCTGCGCCAGATGCGCCGCCAGTTTCACGCGCTGCGCTTCGCCGCCTGAAAGCGTCGTCGCCGATTGGCCCAGCCGCAGGTAACCCAGCCCCACATCCGACAGCACCTTCAGCTTTGCAACCAGCCGCGGCGCCGCGTGGAAGAACCGGATCGCTTCGTCCACCGTCAGTTGCAGGACCTCATGGACGTTCAGCCCCTGGTAGCGAATGTCTAGGATGCTGCTCTTGAAGCGCGTGCCCTTGCACTCGTCGCAGATCAGTTCCACGTCGGCCAGGAACTGCATCTCGACGGTCACGGTGCCGTCGCCCTGGCACGTCTCGCAGCGCCCGCCCGGTATGTTGAACGAAAAATGTCCCGCCGTGTAGCCGCGCTTCTCGGCGTCCTTGGTCGACGCAAACAGCGAGCGAATGATATCGAACGCCTTGATATACGTCACCGGATTTGAGCGCGGCGTGCGTCCGATCGGCGATTGGTCCACCAGTACGACCTCGCTCAACCGCTCCGCTCCGTCCACGCGCCGGCAGGTCATCTTGGCCGAGGATTCCAACGTTTCGTCAACTGCTTCGATCGCGCTCTCCTCCGGCCCTTCACTCTTTCGCAGCGCGGCTTCGAGCGACCGGTAGATCACGTCGTGCACCAGCGTCGATTTGCCCGATCCCGAAACGCCCGTCACACACACCAGCATGCCCAGCGGAATCTCGACGTCGATATTCTTCAGGTTGTGCAACCGCGCGCCCCAGATGCGCAGCCGTCGCCGCGAGTCCACGCGCCGCCGCGCCTGCTTCGATGCGACACGCAACTCACCGCGCAGATAGCGGCCGGTCAGCGATCCATCGCCGTCCTTGAGCAGATTTCCGTACGAGCCTTCGTAAATGATCTTTCCGCCCAGTTCACCGGCGCCTGGGCCGAGGTCGACAATGTGATCCGCCGACCTCATCACCTCCGGATCATGCTCTACCACGACAATCGTGTTCCCCAACCCGCGCAGTTCTTCTAGGATGTGAATCAATCGTCCCGTATCCCGCGTGTGCAGCCCGATCGATGGCTCATCCAGCACGTAGCACGCACCCACCAGCCGCGATCCCAAACACGTTGCGAGCTGGATGCGCTGTGCCTCGCCGCCCGAAAGCGTCGCCGCCAGCCGGTCGAGCGTCAGGTAGTCGAGCCCGACGTCGTTCAGGAATTTCAGCCGCTGCCGGATCTCCACCAGGATCTTGTCGGCGATGGCATTCTCTTCCGGCGTCAGCTCCAGCGTGTCGAAGAAAGCCTGCGCCTCCGCGATATTCAGCTTCACGACCTCGCCCAGGTTCTTCTCGCCAACCCGCACATACAGTGCTTCCTTGCGCAGCCGGGCGCCGCCACAGTCCGGGCAGCGCGCATACCCGCGGTAACGGCTCAAAAACACGCGCACGTGCAGCTTGTATTTTTTGGTTTCGAGATAGTTGAAGAACCCGCGAACGCCGGGGAATCCCGGGCCGCCTTCGATCACGTAGTTGCGTTCTTCTTCCGTCAGGTCGCAGAACGGCACATTCATGCGGACTTTCCGGCCCTTCATCGAAGCCACGGCGCGCTTCAGCTTCATCATCCATTCGCGCCCTTTGGGTTTCGTCCACGGCTCGACCGCGCCCTGGTCCAGCGTGAGTCCCTTATCGGGAATCGCTAAATCCATGTCGTAATCGATCGTGTTCCCGAAGCCCTGGCATCTCGGACATGCGCCGGTCGGACTGTTGAAGCTAAAGAGCGCCGGTTCGGGCTCCGTGAACGTGATGCCGCACTGTTTACATCCGAATTTCTCGCTGAAGCGCAACTGCTCGCCGGTCGCCGCGTTCTGGAAAATCACCTCGCCCGCTTCTCGGTAGCTGGTTTCCGTCGTATCCACGATGCGTTGATGCAGATCCGGGCCGATCGCAATGCGGTCCGCCAGCACGTAGAGCGGTTTCGAGAAGTCGATGTCCAGCAGCGATTCGGGCGTCGAAAACTCGAAGGTCTTTCCTTCTTGAAACAGCCGGTTGAAACCCTTCTTGCGCAGCTCGAACAGATGATCGCGAAGCTTCTGGGTATCGGGCTTCTCAGCGTGCGTCACCGGAAACAGCGCGTACCAGCGTGAGCCTTCCGGCTGCGCCAGCATCTGCGCCGCGACTTGATCGACCGTGTCCTTCTCGACGCGCCGCCCGCATTGCGGGCAGAATGTCCGGCCCACTCGCGCGAACAACAAGCGCAGAAAGTCGTAGCATTCCGTCGACGTCGCCACCGTCGAGCGCGGGTTCCGGCTGGTATTCTTCTGGCGGATCGCAATCGCCGGCGCGATCCCGTCGATCTCGTCTACTTCCGGCTTTTCCATGCGCTCCAGGAACTGCCGCGCGTAAGCGGAAAGCGATTCGACGTATCGCCGCTGTCCCTCTGCATAGATGGTGTCGAACGCGAGAGACGACTTCCCTGATCCCGACACCCCAGTGATTACGGTCAGTTGGTTGTGCGGAATGGCGAGCGAAACGTTTTTGAGATTGTGGACCCGCGCACCGCGGATCTCGATGGCATCTTCCACGAGCGATCCTACTGTGAGAACTTTTTGGGTGGGGTGAATCTTCCAGTATACCAGTGGGCCAAGTGTGGTCCGGCCCGTAAACGGGTACTATAGATGAGATCCATGGACGGTTGTACAAATGGGGCGGAGCACATTAACCTCTTCGCCCTTGTGGTTTACATCCCAGATCCGCTGGCACGTTTTCTGGATGATCTGCGAAGAGAATTGACACCGGGTTGTCTACCGCGTGCTCATGTCACCATCCTCCCGCCGAGACCCCTCATCTTTAGCGTGGACACGGCCACCGAACGAGCGCGTTCCGTCGTTTCCGGGTTCGCACCGTTCGACGTCGTTTTGGATGGAATTGAGGTTTTTCAATCAACCGACGTGATTTATATCGCCATCAAAGATGGTGAGGGCGAGCTGCGCGAACTATACACCACCCTCAATACCGGCTCGTTAGCTTCGGACGAACAGTTTCCATTTGAGCCGCACATTACCCTGGCGCAGGAGGTGGCACACGGCCAAGTCCAGGACATCTACAAGCTCGCGCTGAAGCGCTGGGATGCTTACCCTTATCCCCGCCGGTTCCGCGCCGAACGCGCCTTTTTTGTGCAATCTAGAGAGGACGGCACGTGGGTTGATTTGGCCGAAATCAGGTTTCAAGGTGTGCGCGTAGCGTGATGCACCACTTACGAGTGGGTTAATTCGCGCGCTGAGTGGCATCACCCACAAATTAAAGCATTATAAATAAATCAGTTACGGGTGGTATCGCACCTGCATGAGGCGCTTCTGACGAGGCCATGCAGGACGGGTACAAAAGAAAGGTCACTAGCGCGGAGCAGGCCGTGGAAGCCGTCCGGTCCGGCGACCGCGTCTGGATCCACGAAGGCTGTGCGACTCCCGAGATTCTGGTAAGAGCCCTGCTGAAACGTGCTCGCGAACTCCGCGATGTGGAGATTAACCACATGCTGACGTTCGGAGCCGCGGATTACACTCGTCCGGAGTACGAAGGCCATTTCCGCCATAACGCCCTGTTTCTTGGCGCCAATGTCCGCGAGGCAGTAGTCGAGGGTCGCGCCGATTACACGCCGATTTTCCTGAGCGAAATCGAGGAGCTGTTCCAATCGGGCGCCCTGCCGCTCGATGTGGCGTTCATTCAGGTTTCGCCGCCGGATGAGCACGGCTACGTAAGTCTTGGCGTTGGAATCGATTGCACGCTGACGGCGGCGCGCTGCGCGCGATACGTCATCGCCGAAGTGAACGAGCAAATGCCGCGAACGCTGGGCGATACGTTCCTTCATATCAGCAAGATATCGGCGATTGTGGAGACTTCGCACCCGCTACCGGAACTCCAGTGCCCTCCGTTCAGTCCGTTGCAGCGGCGGATTGCGGAAAATGTGGCATCGCTGGTTCCGAACGGAGCGACTTTGCAAATCGGCATTGGCGGCATTCCCGATGCGGTTTTGTCTTGCTTGCGTGATCGCAAAGACTTAGGAGTCCACAGCGAAATGTGCTCCGACGGCGTGATTCCGCTGATCGAAGCCGGCGTCATCACGGGGGAACGGAAGACGTTACACCGGGGCAAGGTGGTCGCTGGATTCGTATTGGGAACTAAGAAGTTGTTCCAGTTTATCCACGAGAACCCGGTTTTCGAGTTTCATCCCACCTCCTACACGAACGATCCCTTTGTGATCGCGCAGAACGAGAAAATGGTCGCGATTAACTCCGCGATTCAGGTGGACCTGACCGGGCAGGTTTGCGCGGATTCCATTGGCACAAAGCCCTATAGCGGGTTTGGCGGACAAACGGACTTCGTGCGCGGCGCGGCGCGTTCCAAGGGCGGAAAGCCGATCATCGCGCTGCCTTCGGCTTGCAAGGACGGCAAAGTTTCGCGTATCGCGCCGGTGCTCGATCCTGGCGCCGGAGTGGTGACGAGCCGGGCGGATGTGCACTACGTGGTCACAGAACACGGTGTTGCGTACCTGCATGGCAAGACGCTCCGGCAGCGGGCCGAGGCGATGATCGCCATCGCCGACCCGAAATTCCGCGACAGCCTTTACGAGTTTGCAACTCGTGCGCGGTATCTAGAAGCAAGACCAGCATTAGTGGCATAGGAGGTCCCATGACCCTCGATTGTTCGAAGCCCGACCGCGGCCGGGTGGAGCTCAATTCTGAGGAATGCAAGGGCTGCGGGTTGTGCGTGGAGGCCTGCCCACCCAAAATCCTGCGCTTATCCGGCAACCTGAACCGCTACGGATATCATCCGGTGACTTGCTCCCGCGCCGGTTGCACCGGGTGCGGGATCTGCTTTTTTGTCTGTCCGGAACCGGGCGCCGTCACCGTGGAGCGTCTATGCGTAAGCAACTGACCAAGGGAAATGAGGCCATCGTCAAGAGCGCCATTCTATCGGGTTGCCGCGCTTTCTACGGATACCCGATCACGCCGGCGAGCGAAATCACGGAAGCCGCAGCGCTTTATATGCCACAAGTGGGCGCAGTCTTCCTGCAGGCGGAAAGCGAAGTAGCCGCGATCAACATGCTGTATGGCGCGGCTTCGGCGGGTGTACGGTGCATGACAGCGTCGAGCGGTCCCGGCGTGAGCCTGATGCAGGAAGGAATCAGTTACATGGCGGGAGCGGAGCTGCCCTGTGTGATTGCCGACATCATGCGCGGCGGTCCGGGACTGGGCAACATCGCGCCGGAGCAAGGCGATTACCACCAGGTGGTGAAGGGAGGCGGCCATGGAAATTACCACACCATCGTGCTGGCGCCGGATTCCGTGCAGGAGATGTCGGAGCTGACGGCGCTGGCTTTCGACCTGGCGGACGAGTATCGCAATCCCGTGGTGGTGCTGGCCGACGGATACATAGGGCAGATGATGGAGCCGGTGGCCTTCCCACCCGCTTCACTGAAGCGGGACCAACCCGACTGGGCGGTGCTGGGCACAGCGGAAACGCGGCGAAATCTGATCACATCGATTTATCTCGAGCCGGACGGCCTTGAAGCCCACGTTCGCAAGTTGGAAGCCAAGTACCGGCGCGCCGAAGAACGCGAGGCGCGCGCCCAATCATGGAGAACCGAGGACGCGGAAATCGTGCTCGTGGGCTATGGAATTGTGGCGCGCGTTCTGAAGGCCGTTGCGCAGCAGGCGCGGGCGTGCGGTCTCGCGGTGGGAGTGTTGCGGCCCATCACGCTCTATCCCTTTCCGAGCGGGGAATTGCAACGGCTCAGCCGACGGGCGCAGAAATTCCTCGTAGTGGAGTTGAGCAACGGGCAGTTGTGCGAAGACGTGCGGCTCGCCGTAGAAGGCCGGAGGCCGGTGGAACTATACACGCGCGTAGGCGGAAACGTGCCATCGGCGGAAGAGGTATTTGGCGTCGTGCAGAGCCTCGTCGAGCGAGAGGAGCTGGTGCATGGCTAGCTATACGATCACGCACGAGAAATCGAAAAGTTTCTTCGAGCGGTATGAGCGCAAGGCCGAGCTGCAGCATCAGACGCACTATTGTCCGGGATGCGGCCACGGAATCGTGCACAAGCTGCTGGCGCGAGCGATCGATGAATTAGGCATACAGGACCGCACGATTCTCATCACGCCGGTGGGTTGCTCGGTGTTTGCGTACTACTACTTTGACACCGGCAACATTCAATCAGCCCATGGGCGCGCGGCGGCGGTGGCTACGGCGGTGAAGCGGACACGTCCGGACAGCATCGTTTTGAGTTACCAAGGAGACGGAGACCTGGCAGCTATTGGATGCGCCGAGATCGTGCATGCCGCTAATCGCGGCGAGAGCATCAGTGTCATCTTCATCAATAACGCGATCTACGGGATGACAGGCGGGCAGATGGCGCCCACGACCTTACTCGGTCAAAAGAGCACCACGACACCATTCGGACGGAGCGAGTGGAACGAGGGATATCCCCTGAAAGTCGCGGAACTGCTGGCGACGCTCGAGGCGCCGATTTACATCGAACGCGTGGCGCTGGGAAACAACAAGCAAATCATGCAGGCAGGCCGCGCGGTGCGGAAGGCGATTGAAAATCAGGTGCACGGGCTGGGTTTTTCGCTGGTGGAAGTGCTTTCACCGTGTCCGACGATTTGGAAATTGGACCCTGTGGATGCCCAGCACCGCGTGCGCGACGAGATGACCAAGACATTTCCGCTGGGGGTTTTCCGCGACCGAACCAAAGAGGCGGTGGCACGGCCTCGTCCACTAGCGCCACCGCCGGTCGCGGAGGTTCTCCGGATCCTCGGTGTGGCCAATGGCGCTCCGGATGTCAGCATAGCGCCAGAGAAATCCGAACTGGATCTGCGGGTAAAAATCGCGGGATTCGGCGGGCAGGGCGTGCTGATGTTGGGCGAGGTACTGGCGGAGGCCGGACTCGATGCAGGGCTCGAAGTGTCCTGGTTACCGTCGTACGGACCGGAGATGCGGTCGGGCACGTCGAACTGCCATGTGCGCTTGGCGACGCGGCCGATCGATTCGCCCCTGGTCTCGCGGCCGAATGCTCTTGTGGCCTTGAATGAGCCGTCTCTGCGCAAGTTTCTGGGGAGCGTGGAGCCGGGCGGCTGGGTCTTATACAACGGCGCGGAGCTCCCGAATGGCTGCGGAAGAACCGACGTCCACACCGTCATTCAGAATTTCACGCAATTGGCAGACGAACTGGGTGACGCGCGGGCCGGCAACATGGTGATGCTGGGGGCGCTTATGGAAGCGACGAATGTGCTGTCTAAGGAATGCATCAGGATGGCGCTGGAAAGACTGGTAAAAAACCCGCGCTGGCTGGAGATCGATCGCCAGGCGTTGGAGCGAGGGGGGGAGTTGGCGCGAACAGGAGGGTTTCATGCAAGCTGAGGTCAATCAAAACGTAATCGTGTTTTTTCAGAATCGATATGTCCCGCTGGCCGAGGCGCGCGTGAGCATCCTGACGCACGCGTTTAATTACGGCACGGGGGTTTTCGACGGCATTCGTGGTTACTGGGACGACAAGCAGCGCGAACTTTTCCTGGTGCGGCCGGAGGACCACTTTGCCCGCTGGAAGAGGAACTGCGGCATCCTACGGATCGATGTGCCGCTGACGGCGCCGGAACTGAGTGAGACTACGGCGGAGCTGATCCGGCGCAACCAATTTCAGTCGAACGTATACGTGCGGCCGCTGGCGTATAAATCCGCGCAAAGGATCGGGGTGATCCCGGACGATCGAGACGAGTTCGCGGTGATGGCGCTGCCGTTTGGCGACTATCTGGACAGCCGGCAAGGATTGCACGCGGGAGTCGTATCGTGGCGCCGTGTTGAGGACAATGCGATACCCGGCCGGGCGAAGATCTGCGGCGCGTACGTTAACAGTGCACTTGCGAGCGACGAAGCGCGGCGCAACGGCTTCGACGAAGCGATCTTTCTCACCGAAAGCGGGCACGTGGCGGAGGGAGCGACCTGCAACATTTTTCTCGTGAAGAACGGGAAGCTGGTTACGCCGCCCGGCACCGAGAATATCCTCGAAGGGATCACGCGCGATTGTGTCATGGAACTGGCGCGCCGTGAACTGAACATAGAAGTGATCGAGCGGCCGGTAGATCGCAGCGAGCTTTACGTTTGCGACGAGGTGTTTTTCACGGGGACGGCGGTTGAGCTTGCGCCGGTAATCGAAGTGGACCATCGCCCGGTGAAATCAGGGGCGATCGGGCCTGTGGCGCGGCAATTGCGGCGCCTGTACTACGAGGCCACGCGCGGGTACCTGCCACACTACCAGCATTGGCTGATGCGCGTGTACCATCCGGCGATCGTCGGCAAAGCGGCATAGAAAGAGGCTGTTCCATGAGAATCTTTACGCTGGACACCACGCTACGGGCCGGCGCGCTGGGCGATGGTGCATCGTTCAGCATCGAGGAAAAGTTGCTCATCGCTCAAAAGCTGGACGCGCTGGGGATCGACTACATCGAAGCCGGGTGGGGCTCACCGGGCACGCGGGACGAAGAATTCTTCCGGCGGGCGCATAACGTGCGATTCGAGCACGCCCATCTCACGGCGTTCGGGTGCGTTCGCGGCGCATGGGCTCCCGTTGAGAGCGATGCCTCGGTTCGCTGCCTAGTTGCGGTAGGAACGCCGACAGTTACGCTGGGTGCGAGCTCGTGGGGCCTGTACGTGGTGGAAGTGCTCCGCATGACCGAGAAGGAGAACCTGCGTGCTATCTCGGAGACGGTGCAGTTTTTGAAGGCG
>Ga0335071_10003983_pt1 | contig 15474 bp, 16 predicted proteins | sample Lox_Sample_15_FD_206724 | JGI IMG/M metagenome (GOLD analysis project Ga0335071, IMG submission 206724) | Soil microbial communities from Loxahatchee National Wildlife Refuge, Florida, United States - Lox_Sample_1.5 | ecosystem: Environmental > Terrestrial > Soil > Wetlands | place: USA... | reverse complement strand
TCTTGCCGACGCCGGCGGCGAAGCCGATGTACACCTTGAGGCGGCCGCGCCGCGCGCGCTCGACCAGCTCGAGGAAGTCCTCGGGGCGCGCGCGCTCCATGCGCGGCTACTCCGGAGGTCGGCCGAACTGGCGGTCGAGGGCGAGGTTGGTGAGCAGCACGTTGACGCGCGGCTCGCCGAGGAAGCCGAAGCTCCGCCCCTCCACCTCGCGTTCGATCACGGCGCGCACGCGCGCGACGTCGACGCCTCGAGCCCTGGCCACGCGCGAAGCCTGCCAGAGCGCGGCTTCGGGCGAAAGATGCGGGTCGAGGCCGCTCGCCGACGTGGTGACGAGCTCGGCCGGGACCCGCCCAGGGGCGTCGGGATTCGCGGCGCGCAGCCGCTCGACCTCGGCCGCCGCGCGATCGTGGAGCTTCTGCGAGGTGGGGCCGAGGTTCGAGCCGCCCGAGGAGGTCGGATCGTAGCCGTCGTTGCCGGCCGCGGACGGCCGCGGCCACAGGTAGCCCGGCCGCGTGAAGGGCTGCGCGATCAGCTCCGAGCCCACCACGCGTCCGCTCTCGTCGGCGACCAGGCTTCCGCGCGCGCGCGCGGGCGCCAGGAGCTGGATCGCGCCGGTCATCGCAGCGGGGTAGAGCAGCCCGGTGAGCACGAGCGTCACCAGGTTCACGCGCAGGGCGGTCGAGATCTCGGTTCGCACGGCGCCTCCCTAGGTCAGCCCGACGCCGACCAGGATCAGGTCGATCAGCTTGATCCCGACGAAGGGCGCGACGATGCCGCCCAGCCCGTACACGAGCAGCGAGCGGCGCAGCAGCGCGGCGGCGCCGATCGGCCGGTAGGCGACACCGCGCAGCGCCAGCGGGATCAGGAGCACGATGATGACGGCGTTGAAGACCACCGCGGAGAGGATCGCGCTCTGTGGCGACGCCAGGCGCATCACGTTGAGCGGCGCGATCTCCGGGTAGACGCCCATGAACATCGCCGGAAGGATCGCGAAGTACTTGGCGACGTCGTTCGCGATCGAGAACGTCGTGAGCGTTCCGCGCGTCATCAGGAGCTGCTTGCCGATCTCGACCACCTCGAGCAGCTTGGTCGGGTCGGAGTCGAGGTCGATCATGTTGGCGGCCTCCTTGGCCGCCTGCGTGCCGGTGTTCATCGCCATGCCGACGTCGGCCTGGGCGAGCGCCGGCGCGTCGTTGGTGCCGTCGCCGGTCATCGCCACCAGCTTGCCGCGGGCTTGCTCCTCCTTGATGAGCTGCATCTTGCGCTCGGGCGTGGCCTCGGAGAGGAAATCGTCGACGCCGGCCTCGCGCGCGATGGTGGCGGCGGTGCGCGGATTGTCGCCCGTGATCATGACGGTTCGGATGCCCATGGCGCGGAAGCGGGCCAGCCGCTCGGCGATGCCGAGTTTCACCACGTCCTTCAGGTGCACGATGCCGAGCGCGCGCTTGCCGTCGCAGACGGCGAGCGGTGTGCCGCCCTGGTCGCCGATGTGCTCGGCGACCGAGAGGAGCTCGGAGGGGAACGAGCCGCCGAGCGAGCGCACGTGGTCGGCGACCGCGTCGACCGCGCCCTTGCGCAGCCGCCGGCCGCCCAGGTCGCAGCCGCTCATGCGCGTCTGCGCGCTGAAGGCGACCAGTCGCGCGTCGGGCTCCAGCTTCGCGCGCACCGATCCGTGGCGCTCGCGCACGAGCGTCACGATCGAGCGGCCCTCGGGCGTCTCGTCGGCGGCGCTCGCCAGGAGCGCCGCCTCGGCGAGCTCCTCGATCGCCACGCCGGCGCCGGGGATCAGCTCGCCGGCGACGCGGTTGCCGACCGTGATCGTGCCGGTCTTGTCGAGCAGCAGCGTGTCGACGTCGCCGGAGGCCTCGATGGCGCGCCCGCTCATCGCCAGCACGTTCTTCTGGATCAGGCGGTCCATGCCGGCGATCCCGATCGCCGAGAGCAGGCCCCCGATCGTGGTCGGGATCAGGCACACCAGGAGCGCCACCATCACGGTCACGGTCAGCTTCACGCCGCCGTAGGCGGCCAGCGGCACCAGCGTCGCGCAGGCCAGCAGGAAGATGAGGGTGAGCGCGGCGAGCAGGATGTTGAGCGCGATCTCGTTCGGCGTCTTCTGGCGGGCGGCGCCCTCGACGAGCGAGATCATGCGCTCGAGGAACGACTCGCCCGGATTGGCCGTGATGCGCACGAGGATGCGGTCCGAGAGCACCTTGGTGCCGCCCGTCACGGCGGAGCGGTCGCCGCCGCTCTCGCGGATCACGGGCGCCGACTCGCCGGTCACGGCCGACTCGTCGACCGAGGCGATGCCGTGGATCACCTCGCCGTCGCCCGGGATCAGCTCGCCGGCCTCGACCGCGACGACGTCGCCGCGCCGGAGCTGCGACGCGGGGACCGTCTCGAAGTCGTCGCCCTGGCGCTGGCGACGGGCGCTGGTCTCGCGCCGCATCTTGCGCAGCGTGTCCGCCTGCGCCTTGCCGCGCCCCTCGGCCACGCTCTCGGCGTAGTTGGCGAAGAGCACCGTGAACCAGAGCCAGACCGTCACGGCGCCGGTGAACCAGAGCGGAGCCGAGTCCGGCCGCGGCGCGAGCGCGTCGCGCAGCCACAGCAGCGTGGTGAGCACGCTGCCGACCTCGACCACGAACATCACCGGGTTCCGGACCTGCACGTGCGGCGCCAGCTTGCGGAGGCTGTCGAGCGCCGCCCGCGTCAGGATCTCGGGATCGAAGAGGGAGATGCGCCGTGCCCTGGGACCTGCCATTTCATCCTCTCAGAACAGCTTCCCGCTGCGGGCCAGGAAGTGCTCGACGATCGGCCCGAGCGAGATCGCGGGGAAGAAGGTGAGCGCCCCGACGATCACCACGACGCCGACCAGCAGCACCGCGAAGAGCGCGCCGTCGGTCGGAAAGGTACCGAGGCTCGGGGGCACCACCTTCTTGCCGACCATCGTCCCCGCGATGCCGAGCGCGGGCACGATCATCAGGAAGCGGCCGGCCAGCATCGCCACCGCCATCGCGCTGTTCCACCAGAGCGTGTTGGTGTTGAGGCCGGCGAAGGCCGAGCCGTTGTTGCCCGCGGCGCTCGAGAACGCGTACAACACCTCGGAGAGGCCGTGCGGTCCGGCGTTGTTCAGCGACGAGACCCCGTAGGGAGCCACGGCGCCCCAGGCGGCGAACAGCAGGATGATCGCCGGGAAGATCAGGATGTAGAGCGAGGCCAGCTTCATCTCGCGCGCCTCGATCTTCTTGCCCAGGTACTCGGGCGTGCGCCCGACCATCAGCCCGGCGATGAAGACCGAGATCACCACGTAGACGAGCATCCCGTACAGGCCGGCGCCGACGCCGCCGAACACCACCTCGCCGAGCTGGATGTTGAAGAGCGGCACCAGCCCGCCGAGCGGTGTGTAGCTGTCGTGCATCGAGTTCACGGCGCCGCACGACGCGTCGGTGGTCACGGTGGCGAACAGCGCCGAGGCGGCGATGCCGAAGCGCGCCTCCTTGCCCTCCAGGTTCCCGGCGCGCTGGTCGACCGCCAGCGACGCGAGGGCAGGGTTCGGGTGCGACTCGGCCCAGTACGCCGCGGTCACGCCCGCGAAGAAGAGCAGCGCCATCGCGGCGAAGATCGCCCAGCCCTGGCGCGTGTCGCGCGCCATGCGGCCGAAGGTGTAGGTGAGCGCGGCGGGGATGGCGAAGATCAGCCAGGTCGCGAAGAAGTTCGCGAGCGGCGTCGGGTTCTCGAAGGGATGCGACGAGTTGGCGTTGAAGAAGCCTCCGCCGTTGGTGCCGAGCTGCTTGATGATCTCCTGCGACGCCACCGGGCCCATCGCGAGCGTCTGCTTGGCGCCCTCGAGCGTCGTGATCTGGAGATAGGGCGAGAAATTCTGGATCACGCCGCTCGCCGCCAGCAGCAGCGCGCCCACGACCGACATCGGAAGCAGCACGTAGACGAGGCTCCGGATCACGTCGACCCAGAAGTTTCCGATCGTGCGCGGCGCGCCCTCGGGCGTCACGCGCGTTAGTCCGCGGGCGAGGGCGATCGCGATCGCGATGCCGGAGGCCGCCGACGTGAAGTTGTGCCATGCCAGCCCCGCCATCTGCGACAGGTAGCTCATCGTCGACTCGCCGCCGTACGACTGCCAGTTGGTGTTGGTGACGAAGCTCGACGCCGTGTTCCAGGCGAGGTCCGCCGGCACCGCCGAGAGGCCCTGCGGATTGAGCGGGAGCGCGGCCTGCAGACGCAGGATCGCGTAGGTTCCGAGGACGCCGAAGGCGCTGAAGGCGAGCAGCGCGAAGGCGTACTCGAGCCACGTCTGCTCGCGGCGCGGGTCGACGCCGCCGAGAGCGCAGAGCGCGCGCTCGAGCGGGCCGAACAGGCGCTCCAGCGGGCGGCGCTCGCCCTCGAAGACGCGGAACAGGTAGATCCCGAGCGGCCGGGTCACCGCCAGCACCGCCGCCGAGAAGGCGGCGATCTGGAGCCAGCCGATGGCCGTCATGTGCCTCCTAGAACCGCTCCGGGCGGAGCAGCGCGTAGACGAGATAGACCGTCAGCAGGAGCGAGACGGCCGCGCCGAGCCAGTCGTCGAATCCCATGTGGAGGCTCCTGCCTAGAGCCGGGCGCAGGCCGCGGCGTAGGCCCACGCGATGGCGAAGAAGGCGACCGTCGCGATCGCGAAGGCGAGATCGAGCATGACTCCTCCGCGCGGCCTCGGTACGGCCGCCCCTTCGCATGCTGTGCATGCCGCGTGCCAGAGGATACGCCCGCCGGTGGCGCCTCGGCGCGAGTCGCCTTGCGCCTTGCACGATCGGGGCGCGCCGAGCCCTGCCGGATGCAGGCCGGCCCGCGCGCTCCGGCCTGGGCTAGACTGCGCGCCGAGCCGGCTCCGGAGGATCGAGATGCGCGCAGAGGATCCCACCGTCATCCGCTGGGAGACGCTCACCAAGCGTCAGTTCGACCAGATCGACCGCGCGCGCGCGGTGGTGCTGGTCACCTGCTCTCCGCTCGAGGTGCACGGCCCACACCTGCCGCTCGGGGCGGACCTGCTCGAGGGCCAGGGCCTGGCGGAGCGGACCCTGCGCTTCCTGCCCGACGAGCACCGCGCGCGCCCGTTCCTCAAGCTCCCGTTCGTGTACGCCGCCTGTGACGCAGTGCCCCAGCCTGGGACGGTCGCGTTCCGCCCGTCGACTACGATCGCGGTGCTCGAGGACCTCGGCGGCTCGCTCGCGGCGCAGGGCTTCCAGAACGTGATCGTGTCGAACTTCCACGGCAGCCCGCGTCACTTCCTCTCGATCGAGACGGCGTGCGAGCGCGTCTCGAGGCGCCGTGGCATCCGCATGGTGTCGATCTTCTCGCTCATGCTCTCGCGCCTGAACGGCGGAGGCTCCGAGCTCGGCGAGGTGCTGGGTCACATTCCCGGCATCGACAAGGCCGATCTCGCCGGCGACACGCACGGTGGGCTGGTGGAGACGTCGCAGCTCCTGGCGCTGCACCCGGACTGGGTCGATCCCGACTACAAGGCGCTGCCGCGGCGCACCGTCGAGCTGTGGCTCGAGGAGCGCGGCAAGACCCCGCCGAAGGCGGTGCGCGGGAAGATCGCCGCGGTGGCCGACATGGTCGCCGCCTTCAAGGCCGGCATCGAGTACTTCGGCACCGAGACGTACGCCGGCGCGCCGGGCGGCGCCTCGGCGGAGATCGGCGAGGAGATCCTCGACACGCTGGCGCAGCACGCAGCCACGGCGCTGGCGGAGATCCTCGACGGGCGGCTGCCGCGCGAGGCGTGGCACTCGCCGCTCTGGAAGCTGCGCCACGTCTTCGTGAACCCGCTGGCGGTCCGCTTCCTGAACCGGGTCCTCCGGGTTCCGCGGACGGTGGGCTGAGGGAGGGCGCGAGGTGCCGTTCCGCTTCCGGGTGGCGGGCCACGTCGTCGAGGAGGAGTCGCGCAGCCCCCTCGCGGGCCTGCGCGTGCGCGCCTTCGACCGCGACGTCCTCTACGACGACGAGCTCGGCGAGGTCGCCACCGATGCCGCCGGCTGGTTCGAGATCGTGTTCACGGAGCCGCAGTTCAAGGACGTGATCGAGACGCGCCCCGACCTCTACCTGCGGATCTACGACGCCGCCGGCCGCCTCGTCCACACCACCGAGCGCGCCGTCCGGCGGGACGCACACGTCGAGGAGCGCTACGAGATCGCGATCCCGCGCGCGCGCCTCGGCGGCGCGGGGGCCTGATCCGCGCAGCTCGGCCCCGCGCGGCGGATCTATCTCGGGCCGGTGCCGCTGATCTATGATGGGGCGCCGCCAGCCGGAGGCTCGATGAGGATCCGAGACGCCGCGGTTGCCCTCGCGCTCGCATCGCTGGCTCCGTTCGCCGCGCGCGCGGGCGTGACGCCCGAGCTCCCCGGCACGGTCGCCACGCTGCCCGCTCCGAGCCCGCACTGGTTCTTCGTCGGCGACCTGCTGTACCGGCGCGCGGCGCTGGTCGATGCGGACAGCGGGCGCTTCCTCGGCATGCTCTCCTCGGGCCTCGGCGTGATCGCGCCCAGCGTCTCTCCCGACCGCGGCGAGATCTACCTGCCCGAGACCTACTACTCGCGCGGGAGCCGCGGCCAGCGCACCGACGTCGTGACGGTGTTCGACGCGTCGAAGCTGGCCCCGCTCGGCGAGATCGTGATCCCGCCCAAGCGCGCCGACGTGGTGTACGGCCCCGCCCTCTCGACGCTGCTCGACGACGGCCGCTTCCTCGCGGTCTTCAACCTGACGCCGGCGACGTCCGTCACCGTCGTCGACGTCGCCGAGCGGAAGGTGGCGGCCGAGATCGCGATCCCCGGATGCAGCCTGGTGTACGCCGTGGGCCCGCGGCGCTTCGCGAGCCTGTGCGGCGACGGCTCGCTGCTGCAGGTCACCCTCGACGACGGCGGGAAGGAGGCCTCGCGCGTCCGGAGCGACAAGTTCTTCAATCCCGTGGAGGATCCCATCACCGAGAAGGGCGTGCGGCAGGGCGCGCGCTGGTTCTTCGTCTCCTTCGAGGGGATCCTGCACACGATCGACTTCTCCGGCGACGCGCCGCGCTTCGAGAAGAGCTGGTCGCTGCTCGGCGAAGGGGACCGCACGGCCGGCTGGCGGGTCGGCGGCACGCAGCAGCTCGCGCTGCACCAGGCGACGGGCCGCCTGTACGCGCTGGTGCATCAGGGTGGCGGACCGGACACCCACAAGGAACCCGGCACCCAGGTCTGGGTCTACGACCTGTCGTCGCAGACCCGCGTGCAGCAGATCCCGGTCGCGAACCTGATCGGCGCCTTCGTGGTGCACCGCATCGGCATCTCGTCGGGGATCGCCGACTGGCTCCTGCAGCACCTGATCCCGAACGAGGGGGCCGACAGCATCCTGGTGACGCAGGACGCGGATCCGCGGCTGCTGATGGCGGCCCGCGAGGGCGGCACGCTCGCGGTGTACGACGCGCGCAGCGGCGCGTGGCTGCACTACATCGACGACGTCGGGCTGGCGCCGGGCGTCCTGCAGGCGCCGTGGCGTTGAGCATGCAGATCGACCCCGCCATCGCGCTCCTCCTGCGCGCGGGCGGCGCGGCGCTCTTCGCGTCGGCCGCGCTCCACAAGCTGCGCAGCTTCGCCTACTTCCGCGTCGCGCTCGCCGACTACCGGCTGGTTCCGTGGTGGGCGAGCGGCCTGGCGGCGCGCTCGGTGGTGGCGGCGGAGCTGGCCACGGCCGCGCTGCTCGCGTCGCCGCTCGCGCGCCCGCTCGGCTTCGCGGCGGCCGCCGTGCTGCTCACCGCGTACAGCCTCGCGATCGCCGTGAACCTGTTGCGCGGGCGGAGCCAGATCGACTGCGGCTGCTTCGGGCCGGCCCATCGCGCGCCGCTGGGCGTCGCCCTGCTGGCGCGCAATGCCGTGCTCGGGTCGCTCGCGCTGCTGGGCCTGGCTCCCATCGCGGAGCGACCGCTGGTCGCCCTCGACGCGCTCACGGCCGCGGGCGGCGTCGCATTGCTCGCGCTCGTGTACGCCTCGGCGAACCGGCTCCTCGAGAATGCGCCGCACCTGCGCGCGCTGCGGGGCGGGTCGTGACGGACGCGCTCGTCGTGTCGAACGTGCTGCTCTGGGTGGCGGTGATCGCGCTCGCGGCCGTGGTGCTCGCGCTGGTGCGGCAGATCGGCGTCCTGCACGAGCGCGTGGCGCCCGCCGGAGCGCTGATGACGGGCGGCGGTCCGCGGGTCGGCGAGCCGGCGCCGCGCTTCGTCGGCGAGGACCTGTTCGGGCGCACCGTCGAGCTCGGATCGGCGGACGACTCGGGCGCGAGCACGCTCCTGCTGTTCGTCTCGCCGGACTGCCCCGTCTGCAAGGCGCTCCTCCCGGTCGTCCGGTCGATCGCCGTGCAGGAGGGGCCGCGGCTCCGCGTGGTGCTGGCGAGCGACGGACCCCTCGAGGCGCAGCGCCGCTTCGCCGAGGAGCACGGCCTGCGCGCGTTTCCCTACCTGGTGTCGACCGAGCTCGGGCTGGCGCATCAGGTGGCGAAGCTGCCGCACGCGGTGCTGATCGACGCCTCGGGGATCGTCCGCGCGAAGGGACTCGTCAACACCCGCGAGCACCTGGAGAGCCTGTTCGAGGCGCAGGCGCGCGGGGTCGCATCGATCCAGGACTACGTCGCCGCGGGCCGCGAGCGTACGCTTCGAGGTGTCGGATGAGCTGGATCGATCGATGGACGGAGGGCTCGGCGCGCGACCTGGCCCGGCGCCTGTCGCGGCGCGGCTTCCTCGCCCGGCTCGGCGTCGCGCTGGCCGGCGGCGCCGCCCTTCCGCTGCTCCCGGTGTCGCGCCCGGCAGCGGCGCAGACGACGGCGCCGAACGACGGCATCGCGGGCGAGGCCGGCGACCCTGCGAGCTGCCAGTACTGGCGCCACTGCGCGATCGACGGCTTCCTCTGCAGCTGCTGCGGCGGCAGCCAGAGCGCGTGTCCGCCGGGCACGCAGATGGCGCCCATCACCTGGATCGGCACCTGCCGCAATCCGGCCGACGGCAAGCAGTACATCATCTCGTACAACGACTGCTGCGGGAAGGACTTCTGCGGGCGCTGCGTCTGCAGCCGCAACGAGGGCGATCGCCCGGCCTACTTCCCGCAGAAGAGCAACGACATCAACTGGTGCCTCGCGGCGGAGAGCACGGTCTACAACTGCTCGACGGCGATCGTGCTGGGCGTCGCCCTCGAGAGCTGAGCGTGGGATCCGGCGCGCGCGTCCTCGCGCTCGGGCTCGCGCTCGGCGCGGCGAGCGCGGCCGCGGCGCCGCCCGAGCAGGACTACGTCCTCCAATGCATGGGCTGCCACCGCGCCGACGGCAGTGGAGCGCCCGGGCGCGTCCCCTCCCTGGTCGGTCAGATGGGCCGCTTCCTGCGCGTGCCCGGCGGCCGCGCCTATCTGGTGCAGGTGCCCGGCGCGGCGCAGTCGACGCTCGACGACGCGGCCCTGGCCGCGCTGCTCGACTGGATGCTGTTGCGCTTCAGCGCGGCCGAGATCCCGCCGGAGTTCGCGCCGTATCGCGCCGACGAGGTCGCGCGCTACCGCGCCGAGCGACCCGTCGACATCGCGAAGCTGCGCGCGGAGCTGCTCGCGCGCATCGAGGCGTCGCGCTGAGCGCGCGGCGTGGTCTCCGGGCGCCGCGACCCGATCCGGCGTACCGTTGGGAGCGGCCGGCCGACCCGGTGGAGGTCCCGATGCCCCACTACGCCTACGACCGCCTCACCGCCCTCGACAACTCGTTCCTGATCCTCGAGAAGCCGAACGCCTACATGCACGTGGCGTCGACCCAGGTGTTCGAGGCGGGACCGCTGCGGCGGCCCGACGGCGGCATCGATGCGGACGCGATCAAGGCACTCGTGGGAGCGTCGCTCCCGCAGATCCCGCGCTACCGGCAGAAGCTCGCCTGGGTGCCGATCGAGGGCCGCGCCGTGTGGGTGGACGACGACCGCTTCAACCTCGACTACCACGTGCGCCACACCAGCCTGCCGCGGCCGGGGGGCGAGGCCGAGCTGAAGCGGCTGTCGGCCCGCGTGTGCGCGCAGCACCTCGACCGCGAGCGCCCGCTCTGGGAGATCTGGATCGTCGAGGGGCTCGAGAAGGACCGCTTCGCTCTGATCTCGAAGGTGCACCACTGCATGGTGGACGGCATCTCGGGCGTCGACCTGATGCGCGTCCTGATGAGCCTCTCGCCCGAGCAGAGCGCGCCCGAGGCGCCGCGCTTCATGCCGCGCCCTCCGCCCTCGGGCCTCGAGCTGCTGCGCCACGAGCTGCTGCGCCGCACGCGCCTCCCGCTCGCCGCGGTGCGCGACCTGCGCGGCTTCGCGAGCGAGGCGCGCGATACGCGTCGCGAGCTCTCGGTGCGGCTGCGCGCGGTGGCCGAGACGCTCGGCGCCACCCTGCGCTCGGCGTCGCACACGCCGCTGAACCGCCCGATCGGTCCGCATCGCCGCGTCGACTGGATGCCGATGGAGATCGCCGAGGTCAAGACCGTGCGCAAGGCGCTCGGCGGCTCGCTGAACGATGTGGTGCTGACGACCGTCACCGGCGCGGTGCGCCGCTTCCTCGAGCGGCGCGGCGTCTCGACCCGCGACCTCGACTTCCGCGTGATGGCGCCCGTCTCGGTGCGCTCCGCCGACGAGAGCGGCGCGCTCGGCAACCGCGTCTCGGCATGGGTGGTGCCGCTGCCGATCGACGAACCCGATCCGAGGCTCCAGCTCGAGCGGATCGCCGAGCGGACCGCAGAGCTCAAGGACTCGCGCTCCGCGGTCGGTGCCGAGGTGCTGACGCAGGTCGCCGAGTGGACGCCGTCGAACCTGCTGGCGCTCGGCGCGCGCAACGCGACGCGGCTCCTGCCCTTCAACCTGGTGGTGACCAACGTGCCGGGCCCGCAGGTGCCGATGTTCATGGCGGGCGCGCGCATGACCGAGGTCTACCCGCACGTGCCGCTGATGGACAACCTGGGGCTCGGCATCGCGCTGCTCTCCTATGCGGGCCGCATCTTCTGGGGCTTCAACGCCGACTACGACGTGGTGCCCGACCTCGACGAGTTCGTCGCCGGCACGCGCGAGTCCTTCGCCGCGCTGCTCGAGCTGGCGCGCCGCGCCGCCGGGCGCGGAAAGCCGCGGGCTCCGCTCGAATCGTGACGAACGCGCCGGTCCCGGAGGCCGAGCCGCGGGATCTCTCGTCGCGCGCCACGCTCGTGTACAAGCTCGTGCTCCCGTTCGCGGTGCTGCTCTGGTCGGGCGTGACCGCGATGGCGATACGCTCCAATCCCGAGGCGCGCGGGCTCGCCGTGCTGCTCGGAGCCGGCGGCCTCGGTATCGCGGTGCTGTGCGGCGTGGTGTTCGGGCGCATCCAGAGGGTGCGCCTGGTCGGCGACGCCCTCGATGTCGTCGGGCTGCGCCGCACGCTGCGCGTACCGCTCAGCGACGTCTCTCGCGTGTCGGGCACGCGGTTCTCGAATCCCGAGCGGATCTTCCTCGATCTGCGCGCTCCGGGTCCGCTCGGCGCGCGGATCGTGTTCATCCCGCCGCTGCGCTGGCTGCGCGGCTTCGCGCCGCATCCGCTCGTGGCCGAGCTCGCGGCCCGCGTCGACGCGGTCCGCGCCGCGGCGCCGCCGGCACCGATCGCTCCATCCCAGAGCGGCTTCTGGCGCCTCGGGCGCAACGCGGGCCTCCTCGTGCTCGCGCTCGCGGCGTTCGTCGCGATCGGGGAGTACGTGATGCGCTCGAGCCCGGCGTATCGCACCGCGCTCGCGCAGGCGCGTGCGAGCCGCGCGGTGGCGGACGCGATCGGCGAGCCGATGCGCGAGGGCTGGCTCGTCGACGGGAGCATCCGCACGCGCGGCGCCAACGGGACCGCGCGCTTCGAGTTCGACCTCGTGGGGCCGCGAGGGGCGGCGAAGGTGCACGCCGAGCTGCGAGAGGACGAGGGGGCGTGGACGATCGCGGTGCTCCGCGCGCGCGTGCCGGGACACGGCGAGGCGATCGACGTCGCGGCGCCGCCCTAGGCGACTGCGGCCGCGCCGCGGGTCGCGCGCCAGGCCTGCGCCAGCGAGGCGACGAGCAGCGCCGCGGCGAGCAGGAAGGGGGCGCCCGGGAGCTTCCAGTCGAAGCGCGGCCCGACGAAGGCGGCGAAGCTCGCCGTGAAGAGGCCCGGGCCGATCATGTGCGCGACGCCCTGGAGGCCCGCGATGGCGCCCTGCAGCCGTCCCTGCTCGGAGGGATCCATCCGCTGCGTGATCAGCGACTGTGCCGACGGTCCCGAGAGGCCCCAGAGCGACACGATCGGAAGGCCCGCAAAGAACATCCAGCCTTCCGACGCCATCCCGTAGATCGCGAAGCCGGTCGCGCCGCAGGCCAGTCCGAGCAGCAGGGTGCGGCGCTCGCCGAGGCGCGCCACCACGGCGCGCACGAGACCGGCTCCCACCAGCGCGCTCCCGATCCCGACGGCGGCCAGCGTCAGCCCGACGGTGCGGTCGTCCCAGTGGTATCGATAGTCGGTGTAGAGGACCCACATGCTGGGCTGCACCTCGTGCGCCACGGCGGCCAGGAAGATCACGGCGGCGAGGCCGAGCACCTGCGCGTGCTCGCGCAGGAGGGCGAGGGCGCCGACCGGGTTCGCGCGGCGCCAGTCGAAGGCGGCGCGCCGCTCGACGGGCAGCGACTCGGGCAGCACGAGGAGCCCGTAGCTGAAGTTCGCGAGGCTGAGCCCCGCGCAGACCCAGAAGGGCAGGCGCGCGCTCACGCTGCCGAGGAGTCCTCCCACCGCGGGCCCGATCACGAACCCGAGCCCGAAGGCGGCGGAGAGCAGGCCGTAGCCGGCGGCGCGTCGCTCGGGGGGCGTCACGTCGGCGATGTAGGCGCTCGGGATGCTGATGCTCGCCGAGCAGATGCCCGAGATCACGCGGCCTACGAAGAGCCAGCGGACCGTCGGCGCCACCGCCATGAAGACGTAGTCGAGCCCGAGGCCGAGGTTCGAGAGCAGCACGACCGGCCGCCGCCCGAAGCGGTCGGAGAGGGCGCCGAGCGCGGGCGCGAACAGGAACTGCATCGCCGCGAAGACGGTCCCGAACACGCCGAAGATCGCCGCTGCGCTCGCGCTGTCGCCGCCCTCGAAGCCGAGCACCAGCTTCGGCAGCACTGGCGCCGTGATTCCGAGCGCCAGCATGTCGAGCGCCACCGTGACGAAGATGAAGGCGAGGGCGGCCTTGCGCACCGATCTCCTCCGGAGCGGCGGATGCTAGTCCAGCGCGCGGTAGGCGACCGGGCAGGAGCGCTCGGCGCGCGCCACGGCGCCGAGCTGGCGCGCGCGCGGAGCCGCGGCGCGGAAGCGCGGCTCGAGCTCGTAGCGCTCGAGGAGCCGGCGCACCGAGATGCGGATCGCCGAGATCGCGAAGCGCTGCGCCGGACACGCGTGGCGTCCGTGCCCGAAGGTGCTGACCAGCTCGCGCGCGGGCAGCTCCACCGCCTTCGCGAGCCGCCTGCCCTCCCAGCGCGCCGGATCGAATCGGTCGAGGCCGGGCGCCGCGGTGGCATTGGTCACCGAGAGCATGGTCGCGATCAGGACGCCCGGTGCGAGCCGGTAGACCTGCTTCCCGTCGTCGAGCTCGAGCGGTCGCAGCACCTGTCGCAGCGTGAGCGAGCGCTGCGCCAGGCGGATCGACTCGTTGGCGCAGCGCTCGAGGTGCTCGTCGTCGCCGGCGCGCACGATCACGAGGTGCTCGGGGCGCTGCAGCAGGTCGACGAGCGTCCAGGCGAGCGCCGCGTACAGGTTCGACTGCGCGCCGAGGTGGATCAGCGCCACGTCGCGAGCGATCCCCTGCACGCGCTCGCCTTCGGCTCGCACCCGAGCCCGAGGGCCGCGCTCGCTTCGCTCGCGCTCCGCGCCGTCGACGTCGTCCCACGAGCGCGCGATCTGGTCGAGGAAGTCGCCGCGCGCGACGCCGTCGCGCTCGCGCGCGCGGAGGATCTCGGCGACGATCGCCTCGATGCCCGCGAGTGCCCGGCGCTCGCGCGCCTGCTGCGTGGCCCACGAGACGAACCGCCGCGCCGGCCGCACGAACGACTCCGACGGATCGAGGCGGTCGAGGAGCGGGATCAGGCGGTCGAGGTTCGCCGCACTCGCCGCCTCCTCGCCAGCCCAGCAGGCGAGCCCGAGGCGGTGACCGAGCCGGCGTGCCCACGCGAAGGTCTCGAAGCGTCCCCCGCTCCCCATCTCGTCGAGCTGCAGCGCGACGGCGCGCTCGAGCTGGTCGAGGTAGCCCTCCACCTCCTGGCGCCCGAAGAGATCGTGCGGGCGGTTGCGGCGGCCGACGACCAGCTCGCGCGGCGCCTTGCCGCGGAACACCAGGTTGAAGGTGGCGAGCCCGAAGCTCGCCTGGTGCTCGGGGAGGGCGTAGAGCCTCTGCACGCCCTGCGGCGAGAACACACAGAAGAGACGCCAGTCGAAGGCGTCGACCAGGAACGTGTCGCCGAGCGAGCGGCGGGCCGCGGCGAAGAATGCCGTCGGGTTGCGCAGCAGCGCGAGGCCCGATCCGAGCCACGGCAGCGCCCCGGCCGCACGCGGCGGAGACGGGTCGACGGCCGGCAGCCGTGTCGTGCCCGGCAACTGCACCGGCCCAGGCTACCCGAGCTTGCGCCCGGCCCGCGACTCGCGCAGGCTCCCCGCATGACCACGAGCCGCCGCCTCCCGTCCTATACCCCGCGCCAGGAGCGCATCGCCAGCCCGCTGATCCGCGCCATGTCGGCCGCCAATACGTGGGTGTACCGACTCTCGGGCGGACGCGTCGGTGGGCGCTTCCTCCGCGGCGCGCCGGTGCTGCTGCTCACCACGATCGGGCGCAAGTCCGGCCGGCCGCGCACGGCACCGCTCCTGTACCTCGAGGACGGCGACGAGCTGGTGATCGTCGCCTCGAAGGGCGGCATGTCGCAGCACCCCGTCTGGTTTCTGAACCTCGAGGCGAACCCGGACGTCGAGGTCGAGCTCGGCAGCACGCGGCGGCGCATGCGCGCGCGCCGCGCCAGCGACGAGGAGAAGGCGAAACTCTGGCCGCGCCTGGTCGCCATGTACCGCGACTACGACGACTACCAGGCGCGCACCGATCGCAACATCCCCGTCGTGATCCTCGCGCCGCGCTGACCGATGCCGCGGGTCGAACGCGAGGGCGCGAGCCTCCACTACGAGGTCCACGGCGACGGGCCGGCGGTGGTGCTGGCGCACGGCGCCGGCGGCAACGCGCTCTCGTGGTGGCAGCAGGTGCCGATGCTCGCGCGCGAGCACCGCGTCGTCACCTTCGACCACCGCGGCTTCGGGCGCTCCCTCTGCCTGCCTGAGCGCGCGCACCCGAGCCACTTCGTCGCCGACCTCGAGGCGCTCCTCGCCGCGGCCGGGATCGAAGACGTCGCACTCGTGTGTCAGTCGATGGGCGGCTGGACGGGTCTCCCCTTCGCCCTGGCCC
>Ga0335071_10003982_pt1 | contig 15479 bp, 10 predicted proteins | sample Lox_Sample_15_FD_206724 | JGI IMG/M metagenome (GOLD analysis project Ga0335071, IMG submission 206724) | Soil microbial communities from Loxahatchee National Wildlife Refuge, Florida, United States - Lox_Sample_1.5 | ecosystem: Environmental > Terrestrial > Soil > Wetlands | place: USA... | reverse complement strand
GTTGTCGCCGCGGTTCGCGTTCGGCCGCGGCTGGCGCGGGGCCGCCTCGCCGTACCTGGCCTTGACCAGGCTGGCGTGGGTGGGCGCGTCCGGCGTCTGCGGGTCGCGCCTTGCTTCGAGCTCCTTTCGGAGCACCGGCACGACCTCCTCGCCGAGCAGGTCGAGCTGGTCCAGCACGGTCTTCAGCGGCAGGCCGGCGTGATCCACCAGGAACAGCTGGCGCTGGTAGTCGCCGAAGTGCTCGCGGAAGGTCAGGGTCTTGTCGATGACCTCCTGCGGGCTGCCCACCGACAGCGGGGTGAGGTCCATGAAGTCCTCCATGGACGGCCCGTGGCCGTAGACCGGCGCCTCGTTGAAGTAGGGGCGGAACTCGCGGATCGCGTCCTGGGACTTCCTGGCGATGTAGGCCTGGCCGCCGAGGCCGACGATGGCCTGCTGCTCGGTGCCGTGGCCGTAGTGCGCGTAGCGCTGCCGGTAGAACCTGATCAGGCGCTGGTAGTGCTCCTTGGGCCAGAAGATGTTGTTGGCGAAGTAGCCGTCGCCGTAGTAGGCCGCCTGCTCGGCGATCTCGGGGGTGCGGATCGAGCCGTGCCAGACGAACGGCGGCACGTCGTCCAGCGGCCGCGGGATCGAGGTGAAGCCCTGCAGCGGGGTGCGGAACTTGCCGTCCCAGTCCACCACGTCCTCGCGCCACAGCCGGTGCAGCAGGTTGTAGTTCTCCAGCGCCAGCGGCAGGCCCTGCCTGATGTCCTGGCCGAACCACGGGTACACCGGGCCGGTGTTGCCGCGGCCGAGCATCAGGTCCATCCGGCCCTTGCTCAGGTGCTGCAGCATCGCGTATTCCTCCGCGATGCGCACCGGGTCGTTGGTCGTGATCAGCGTCGTCGCCGTGGTCACGATCAGCTTCTTCGTGGTCGCCGCGATGTAGGCCAGCAGCGTGGTCGGCGAGGAGGAGAAGAACGGCGGGTTGTGGTGCTCGCCGATCGCGAACACGTCCAGCCCGACCTCTTCGGTCTTCTGCGCGATCTGGGTGATCGCATCGATCCGTTCGGCCTCGCTGGGCGTCTCGCCCGATACCGGGTCCCGGGTGATGTCACTGACCGAGAAGATCCCGAACTGCATGCCATGCCTCCCACGCCGGGGCTCGCGCTCCCGACGGCTCGAACCGAGATATATGCGTTTGCATGTATTTGAACCAGCCGAGGTAGCTACCTATTCCGGGCCGGCTGGCTGCCGCAGCGGGAAACCCGTCATTGTGTGTAGTTGAAGAGCTGGGCGAACCGCGATCATGAGGAGGGTTGATGGACCTGAGCCGCGTGCAGGCGGTCCTGCTCGACATGGACGGCACGCTGGTGGACTCCGACGCGGCGGTCGAGCGCTCCTGGCGGACCTGGGCGGTCGAGTACCCCGTGGACCCCGGCCGCGGACCGCTAGTCGCGCACGGGTTGCCCGCGGTGAGTAACGTGCGCCGACTCCGGCCGGACCTGTCCGAGGACGAGGCCGCGGCCGCGGCCCGGCACCAGCTGGAGTTGGAGTACGACGACGTCGCCGACGTGACCGCGACCCCGGGCGCGCACGAGCTGCTCGCCGAGCTGGACCGGCTTGGCCTGCCCTGGGCGGTGGTGACCAGCGCCGATGTCCCGCTGGCCCGGGTCCGGCTGGACGCGGCCGGGATCGGGCCCGCGCTGCTGGTCACCATCGAAGACGTGCGTCACGGCAAGCCCGACCCCGAGGGTTACCTGCTGGCCGCCCGCAAGCTCGGCGTCGATCCACGGCGATGCCTGGTGGTGGAGGATGCCGAGGCCGGCGTCAGGGCCGGACTGGCGGCCGGCGCCACGGTGGCGGCGCTCAAGGGCGTCCCGGCTGATATCCAGATCGCCGACCTGGACCAGCTGAGGACACTGCTGCTCCAGTCCTGCGTCACGCGGAGAACCTGAGCGTGTAGCCGACCGTGCGGGCCGCGAGGCTGTGACCGGGCGGCAGCGGCGGCCCGCAGGAGGCGCTGCCGATGCCGTGGTGGGCGGCGTCGAGGTGCAGGTGGGTCCGGCCGTCCGGGGTCAGGTCGGGCGTGTGCCGGGCCGCGGTGAGCAACTCCGGCGACCAGCGGCGGACGGCGAAGTCGAAGGGCGGGTCGCCGGTCACGGTCAGGGCCGACCCGGTGGCGCCGGTCAGGGTCAGGCTGCGGGCCTGCATGCGGTTGCCGTTCTCCTGCGGCCGAACGTACGGGGTGCCGAGCTCGCCGACGGCTGCCGTGAACCTGCCGATACGGGTGGCCTGGTGCGTGTCCCGGTAAGCCTCGCCCGGCCCGAGGCCGAACCAGCTCACCTCCTCCACGGCCGCGTCGAGCACGAGCCGCAGCCCGATCTTGGGCAGCGGGCAGGGCCAGCTTCCGTCGGGCGCGACGCGGATGATCAGGCGGCCATCGGCGTCCCAGGTGAGGGTGGCCAGGAGGCCGAAGGCGGCGCCCGCCGGCGCGATCCTGAGCCGGGTGCACAGGGTGCCGGTTTCGCGCTGGACGGCGACGATCCGCCGTTCGAGCCGGTCCAGGCCCGCCTGGCGCCACGCGCCGGCCACCCGGACGTCGTTGTCGGTCGGGGCTCGCCAGAAGTCCGGGAAGGCCGTGTGGACCGCGAACGAGCCCAGGCGAAGCAGGTCGCCGGTGCCGGCGTCGAGGACGGCGCAGCCCAGCGCGAGCTGGCGGCCGCTGGAGCGGGCCAGCGTCGCTGGCTTCGCGGCTGGCTTCCCCGGGGCCAGCTGGGCCTGGGCGAACGCGATCTCGTGACCGGCCGCGGCCCAGCGGGTGTCCGCGTTCAGCGCGGCGGTGACGGTCAGCCAGCGCTCGTCGTCCGGGGCTGCCGTGGTGGCGTCGATCAAGGCCGGCGGGAAGCCGACGGTGCAGACGTCTCCGGCCGGCACGTTCGGCATGGTCAGGTCGCCCGCCGCGATCCGGACCCCGCCGTCCTCGGCCGTCCAGCCGAAGCGGTAGCGCTGCGTGTCCGCGGTGTGGTGCCGGTTCGCCACCGTGATGTTCCGGGCGCGCGGATCGATGGTGATCCTGACCGGCGAGAACACCGCCTTCGCCTGGAGGAGTCCGGGGGAAGGGGTGCGGTCGGGGAAGACCAGGCCGTCGATGACGAAGTTGCCGTCGTGCACCCGCTCACCGAAGTCGCCGCCGTAGCCGAAGTATTGCTCGCCTTCGGCGGTGAGCTGGGCGATCCCGTGGTCGATCCATTCCCAGATGAACCCGCCGTGCAGCCGCGGGTGCCGGTCGAACAACTCGGCGTACTCGGCCAGGCCCCCCGGCCCGTTGCCCATGGCGTGCCCGTACTCGCACAGCATCATGGGCAGGCGGCGGCGGTGCGCGTCGTGCTCGGGGTTGGCGGTGACGGGTTCCTGACGGCGGCCGATCGCGTCGAGCTCCTCGTACCCGGCGTACATCCGGCTGTAGACATCGGCGTAGAAGGCGTCGGGCTCCCCCTCGTAGTGGATCAGCCGGCCCGGGTCTCGGCCGCGGACCCACGCGGCCATCCGCTCGAGGGTGCCGCCGGCGCCGGCCTCGTTGCCCAGCGACCACATGATCACGCTGGGGTGGTTCTTGTCCCGCTCGACGGTGCGCTCGATCCGGTCCAGGCAGGCCGGTAGCCACCGGGGGTCGCCGCTGGGGTTGTTCCGCCAGCCCGCGAAGGCGAAACCGTGGGTCTCCAGGTCGCACTCGTCGATCACCAGCAGCCCGTACTCGTCGCACAGGTCGAGGAATCGCGGGTCGGGCGGATAGTGGCTGGTCCGCACCGCGTTGATGTTGTGCCGCTTCATCGCCGCGATGTCCGCCCGCATGGTGGCCTCGTCCAGGCTGCGGCCGGTTTCCGGATGCCACTCGTGCCGGTTCACCCCGCGGAACTGGATGGCATGCCCGTTGAGCAGGATCCGGCCGTCGCGGACCTCGATCCGGCGGAACCCGACCCGGAACCTGATGTCCCCGCCGGGGCTGGTCAGGACCGCGTCGTACAGGCGGGGATGTTCGTCCGACCAGGGCTCAGCCGGGACACGATGCTCGATGCCAGCCGCGGCGCCGGTGATGCCGAGTTCCGGTACCGACAGCGTGGCCGGGCTCGTGGCGTCGACTCTGAGGAGGCCGGTGCCGCTGTCAGCGTCGTAGCCGGCGTGCACGAAGAAGTCCCTGACCGCGCCGGGCGGCTCGTGGATCAGGGTCACGCCGCGGAAGATGCCGGACAGCCACCACATGTCCTGGTCCTCCAGGTAGGATCCGGCCGACCACTGGTGCACGCGGACCGCGATCACGTTGTCTTCGGGCCTCACGAGCCGGGTGACATCGAACTCCCGGACCAGCCGGCTGCCCTTGCTGTGGCCGACGGCCGCGCCGTTGACGAACAGGGCGAAGCACGAGTCCACCCCGTCGAAGCGGACAACGACCGACCCTTCGGCATCCCAGTCCGGCGGCAGCGTGAAGCGCCGCCGGTACTCCCCCGCCGGGTTGCGGTCGGGGACGTGCGGCGGGTCGACCGGGAAGGGGTAGGTCACGTTGGTGTACGCGGGGGCGCCGTACCGGGGCGGGCCGGGGACGCCGGCCAGCTGCCAGCACGAGGGCACCGCGATGTCGTCGAACCCGCTGTCATCGAAGTCCGTGGCCTCGAAGCCGGGGGCCAGGTCGCCGTGGCTGTAGCGGAACTTCCAGGTTCCGTTCAGGCTGAGCTGGCGGCTCCCGTTGGCCTGGGACGCCCGCGCCGGGGCGTAGCCGTGGCCGGGGCTGAAGGACTCGATATAGCTCAGGTCGTTCGGGTCGTTCGGGTCGCCGGGGGACGTCTCATCGGTCATGCGGATGGCCTTTCGTTTCCCGGACGGCATCCCTCCCAGTGTGGCGATCCGGCCGATGTCGCCACCTGTCGGCATCCGTAATACTTCCGTGATATCTACGAGAACCGGTTGTGACGCTCGGCCAGCCTCACTAGCGTGACTCACCGTGTGGCCGTCCGGTGCCCGGCACCGGCGGGAAGCGCAGGCGGTGCGAAAAGGAGCGGTACTTGAGCCGAATGCTTGCGGGGGTATCCGGGATTCGTCGCGGGGTCGCCGTAGGGGCCGGGCTGGTCATGGCCGGCGGGCTCGCCTTCTTCGCCTCTGGCGCCGGCGCGGCGCCGAAGCCGACCGTCGGCCAGGTCCAGGCCCGTATCAACCAGCTCACCTCCCAGTTCGACAAGGTCAGCGAGCAGCTCGATCAGGCCAGTCAGCAGCTGTCCGCGGCGCAGGCCAAGCTGTCTCAGGTGCGGGTGCGGCTGAATCACGCGAACGAGGTGTTCCAGACGGAGCAGGCCAGCGTGGCGCAGACCGCGGCGGCGGCGTTCGAGGACACCGGGGCCACCTCGATCGCGGGCGTGCTCACCTCGGGCGACCCGTCGGTGGTGCTGCAGCAGGGGTCGCTGCTGATGGAGCTGTCCGGGAACCGGAGCGCGCAGACGAAGCAGCTGCTCACCAGCGCCAGCCAGCTGGCCAGCGTGGAGCAGGAGATGCAGCGGACCGAGGCCGGGATCGCCGGGCTCAAGGACCAGCTGACCGCCCACAAGTCCTCGCTAGGCAAGCTGATCGACACCCAGAAGGCCACCCTGGCCAGCCTGACCGTGCCGCAGCAACAGACCGTGCAGAGCAACTCGATCGGCGCGGGCGGCACGACCACGGCCACCTACACCGGGCCGACCTCGACCCAGGCAGAGAAGGCGGTCGCCTTCGCCTACGCCCAGCTGGGCAAGCCGTACCAGTGGGGCGCGACCGGACCGGGCAGCTATGACTGCTCCGGGCTGGCCCAGGCCGCCTGGGCGGCAGCCGGGGTCAGCATCCCGCGCACCACCTATGCGCAGTGGGCCGCCCTGCCGCACGTCTCGACCTCCGCGCTCGAGCCCGGCGACCTGCTCTACTTCGACGGTGTCGGGCACGTGGCCATCTACGTGGGCGGCGGCGACATCATCGACGCCCCGCAGACCGGAATGGACGTGCAGAAGGTCGCCCTGGCCGGCTGGTACGAGTCCACCCTGGTCGGTGCCGCCCGGCCGTAGCCCGATTCTGGCCGGCCGGCCGTGCGGATACCGGTCTGGCGTCCGCGGGCCGCCGCAGCGCAGGCTAGGAAGCATGACGCTACGAAGGGACCAGATCAACCGGCACCGGGAACGGGCCCGGCACGAGCGCGCGGAGCTGGACGCCGTGCTCGATGCCGGGCATCACGTCGGGACGCTGAGCACGGTGGTCGACGGCAGGCCGTGGGTGGTACCGATGCTCTACGGCCGGGCGGGCGACCGGATCCTGATGCACGGCTCGGTGGGCGCGGGCGCGCTGCGCTACGTGGCCACCGGCGCGCCGGCCGCGCTGTGCGTGGTGCACATCGACGGCTGGGTCTACGCGCACACGCTCTTCGACTCCAGCGCCAACTACCGTTCGGCGGTCGTGCACGGCCGTCTGTATCGCCTCGACGGGGACGAGGCGATCCAGGCGCTGACCCAGATCTCCGAGTGCCTGACGCCGGGCCGTTCGGCCGAGGTGCCGTTCCACACCAAGAAGCAGCTCGCGGCCACGACCGCGCTGGCGATGGACATCACCGAGGGCCAGTGGACGGTCAAGGTCCGCGACGCGGGGCCGGGCGTACCCGAGCCGGGTGAGGCCGATCCCGGGTTGTGGACCGGGATCCTGCCCATCATCAGCACCTACGGTCACCCGGAGACGTCAGCGAACGTGCCGGCCGACACGCCGGTCTCGCCGTCGGTCCGCGGCATCCTGGAGCACTCGAGGCGGCCGGTCGGCTGAGCCGGTCAGCTGGGCCGGTCAGCTGGGCCGGTCAGCTGGGCGCCATCAGGTCCGAGGTGACCCGGCCGATCAGGTCGGCCGCCCCGCGGGCCATGGTCTCCGGCAGCCGCGAGTACCCGCAGAGCAGGCCGGGCCGCGGGGCGGGCCCGGCGAAGAACGGTGACAGCGGGAGGCAGGCCAGCCCGGCCGCGGCGAGCCGCCCGACCGCGGTCACGTCGTCGAGGGGCCGGTCGAAGACCAGGGCGACGTGCAGCCCGGCCTCGATCCCGAGCGCCCGGGCGGCGGGGATGTGCTCGCGGCAGGCGGCGACGAAACGCTCCTGCCGGGCGCGGTAGGTGCGCATCGCCCGGGACTGATGGCGGGTCAGCGCCCCGGTGGCGATGAAGCTGGCCAGGAAGGCGGCCGAGACCTGGCTGACCTCCTCGCCCGCCCGGTCCAGGTACCCGGTCATCGCGGTGCGGAAGCGGGCGGGCAGCACGGCCCACGAGACGCGCAGCCCGCGGGACAGGATCTTCGAGCTGGTGCCCAGGTAGACCACGTGGCCCGCAGCGGCGGGCATGCTGCGCAGCGGGTTCAGCGGGGGGACGTCGTAGCGGAATTCGCCGTCGTAGTCGTCTTCCAGCACGAGCGCGTCGCCGGACGCGGCCCAGGTGAGCAGGTCGGCCCGGCGGGGAACCGGCATCCGGCCGCCCAGCGGGAACTGGTGGGCCGGGGTGACATAGCAGGCCCGGTCGCTGGCCCGCAGGTCCTGCGCCCGGATGCCGTCGTCGTCGACCGGCACCGGCCGGATGACCGCACCCGCCTGATCCAGGGCGAGCCGGGCCTTGGTGTAGCCGGGGTCCTCGAAGGCGACCGGGTGGCCGGCCAGCCCGCAGGTGACGGCGACCGCCCGGAGCGCGTTGCTCACGCTCGGGAACAGGAAGATGTCCTCCGGATCGACGGCCAGCCCGCGGGCCCGGCGCAGGTGACCGCTGAGCTGTTCACGCAGTTCCAGGTGGGCGTCCCGGGCCGACCGGGCCGGCGAGGCGGCCAGCCGCATGGCCCGGGTCCAGTCCCGCTCGGAGATCAGGCCAGGGTCGGCGAAGCCGGGCCGCAGGTCGTAGATGACCTTGCTGGCCGGGCGCGAGGCCGGAGGCGCGGGCGGCGGCCGTCCGGCGCCGGAGGCGCCGGGCGGCACGGTACCGAAGGCGCCAGAAGGCGCTGCCCCGAAGGCGCCCGCCCGGGCGGCGGCGGCGGCGCCGTGCTCGACGTAGGTGGATCCGCCCGGGCGGGCGACCAGGAACCCGGCCGCGGTGAGCTCCTCGTAGGCGGCCACCACGGCCGTCCGGGCCAGCCCGTACGTCTCGGCCAGGGTCCGGGTGGAGGGCAGCCGGTCGCCGTCGTGGACCTGCCCGCGGGCGATGGCGTCGATCAGCGCGTACGCCACCTGGCTGGACCGGGGCCCGGGGCGCCCGTTCAGGTCCAGCGTGAAGTTGACCGGGGTGGCGGTCCGCATCACGTCAGTATGTGACCCGCCGGGGCGCGAAGGGACGGCGGGGCGGGAAACCTCGGCCCGTTCGGGAAAAATGGCGGCTATGAGCCCGCAGCGGATATCGGCGGTCACCATCACCCCGGTCGCGTTCGCCGACCCGCCGCTGCTGAACTCGGTCGGCGTGCACGAGCCGTTCGCGCTGCGGTCCGTGGTCGAGGTCAGCACCGAGTCCGGCCTGTCCGGCCTGGGCGAGACCTACGCGGACGAGCGGCACCTGGCCGCGCTGCGCGCCGCGGCCAAGGTCATCGTGGGCGCCGACGCGTACCACACCGAGCAGATCTACCGCCGGGTGCAGGACCTGGCGACGCCCGGCGCCACGATCGCGTCCGGCCTGATCGGGGATAGTTCGGCCACCGACCGGGTGTTCTCCCCGTTCGAGGTGGCGTGCCTGGACATCCAGGGCCAGGCGTGCGGGCGGCCGGTGGCCGACCTGCTCGGCGGCGCCGTGCGGGACGCGGTGCCGTTCTCCGCGTACCTGTTCTACAAGTGGGCGGCGCACCCGGGCGCCGACCCGGACGACTGGGGCGAGGCGCTCGACCCCGACGGCATCGTGGCCCAGGCCAGGCGCATGGTCGACGAGTACGGCTTCACCGCGCTCAAGCTGAAGGGCGGCGTCTTCCCGCCGGCGGCGGAGGCCGAGGCGATCCGCGCGCTGCGGGCCGCCTTCCCGGACCATCCGCTGCGGCTGGACCCGAACGCCGCGTGGACGGTCGATACGGCCCTGGCCGTCGCCCGGGACCTGGACGGCGTGCTGGAGTACCTGGAGGACCCCACCCCCGGCATCGACGGCATGGCGCAGGTGGCACGGCTCGCGCCGCTGCCGCTGGCCACCAACATGTGCGTGGTGGCCTTCGCCCACCTGCCCCCGGCCATCAGGGCGGGCGCGGTCCAGGTGGTGCTGTCCGATCATCACTACTGGGGCGGCCTGCGCCGGTCCCGGCTGCTCGCCGGGATCTGCGAGACGTTCGGGCTCGGCCTGTCCATGCACTCCAACTCGCACCTGGGGATCAGCCTGGCCGCGATGGTCCACCTGGCCGCGGCCACGCCGAACCTCACGTACGCCTGCGACACCCACTGGCCGTGGAAGACCGAGGACGTGGTGGCGGGCGAGCCGTTCGGGTTCAGTAGCGGCGCGATCCGGGTGCCGGACGCGCCCGGGCTGGGTGTCTGTCTCGACCGGGACGCACTGGCCCGGCTGCACGAGCAGTACCTCAGGTGCGGCATCAGGAACCGGGACGACACCGGCTACATGCGCCGAGTCATGCCCGGCTACCAGCGCAGGCAGCCGCGCTGGTAGGACCGCGAAGGACCGCTCCGCTGCCCGCTAGAGCAGGCTGACACGTGGACCGGGCGGGAGGGCTTCGGCCAGGAAGGCGCGGGCGGCGGCGAACGAGCGCTCGTCGGCGAGCCGGTCGTAGGCCACGCCGGGCATCGCGCCGGGCGCGGCGTGCTTGTGGGTGAAGCCGTGCTGAGCCCGGCCGTACATGATCAGCTGCCAGTCGGCTTCGGCCCGGTTCATCTCCGCGGCGAATGCGGCCACGTCGGCCGGGGGGACGTGCGGGTCGGCGGCGCCGTGGCAGGCCAGCACCTTGGCCGTCACGGCCCCGGGCCGCGCGGGCGCGCTGGTGGCCAGGCTGCCGTGGATGCTCACCACGCCGGCCAGGCCGGCGCCGGACCGGGCCAGGGCCAGTACGGCCAGGCCGCCGAAGCAGAAGCCGACCGCGGCCATCGGCCCCGCGGCGTCCGGGCAGCCGGACAGGGCGGTCAGGCCGGCCTGGCCACGGCGGACGAGCCGCGCCGGGTCGTCGCGCAGGGCGAGCAGGCACGCCATCAGCCGATCCCGGTCCCCGGCCACCCCGTCGCCGAACATGTCGCAGGCGAGCACGGCATAGCCGAGGGCGGCATAACGGCACGCCTGTTCCCGCGCGTGCGCGTCGAGGCCGGCCCCGCCGTGGATGAGCAGGATTCCGGGCCGCGGCCCTTCCCAGGCGTCATCCCAGCAGAACAGGCCGGTCAGCGGGGTTTCGAGGTCACGGTAAGAAAGGTCACGGGTAACGATATTCACACGCGGAAGATTATCACCCAATAATAGATATTATTAGCACATGATTGTTAATTTAGAAAGGGTCGGGGAATTGCGGTTCCGCATCAAAACGGATAATCGCGACTGTCTCCCGCCCGCCGCCCCGGCCCGGCTCCGCGGATACGAGGATGCCATATCCACGTCGCTGCGACGCGTCGGCCATAAACCCGCCGGCTCGATCGCGGAAGGGCACGGTTCATGATCATGTGATCGTGGATCGCTGGGTCCCTCATGAGGGTCCTGGCGATCCACGATCTCGGGCACTGTGAAAGCTGTGGCACCTGATGCGGGCAATCGCCTCGGCGCGGGCGGGCGGCGGCGGGGCTCGAGCCCGGCCCGTTCGGTATGAAAAAATCTTTAATCCGAACGAGGCGGGGGTTTGCCCGTGCTGGAAGTGCTGACGTTCGTCCTGGCCGCCATGGCCGTCATCCTGGTGCTCCAGTACGTGGCCGACCGGACCGGCCTGCCGGCCGCCGCGCTGCTCACCGTGGCCGGCCTGATCTACGGGGTGCTGCCGGGGCCGAACATCACCCTCGACCCCCACGTGATCCTGACCTTTGTCATCCCGCCGCTGATCTACAGCGCGGCGCTGAACTCCTCGCTGCTGGCCATCAGGGAGAACATGCGCACCGTGATCAGCCTGTCCATCGGGCTGGTGCTGGCCACCGCGGTGGTCACCGGGATCGGCATGGACCTGTTTGTGCCCGGGGTAGGCCTGGCCGCTGGCATCGCGCTGGGCGCCGCGCTGTCCCCCACCGACCCGGTGGCCGCGCTGGCCGTCGGCGGCCGGGCCGGGCTGCCGCCCAAGCTGATCACGATCATCGAGGGAGAAGGGCTGCTCAACGACGCCACCGCGCTGACCACGCTGACCGTGGCGGTCACCGCGGCGACCAGCGGAGGTTTCTCGTTCGGCGGTGCCGTCCTGCGCTTCCTGCTGGCCGCGGCGGGCGGCCTGCTGTGCGGCGTCGCCGTGGCCATCGTCGTGCGCCTGGCCAGGTCCGCCGTCCGCGATCCGCTGCTGGTCAACGGCATCTCCCTGGCCACGCCGTTCGCCGCCTACCTGCTCGGCGAAGAACTGCACGTCTCCGGCGTGCTAGCGGTCGCGGTGGCCGGGCTGATGATCGGCCACGAGACGCCCCGCTTCACCTCGGGCGCGAGCCGGCTGCAGGCCACCGCGGTCTGGCACCTGGCCGACTTCCTGCTCCAGGGCTTCGTCTTCCTGCTGGTCGGCCAGCAGATCGCGCCGGTCATCCGCGGCCTGAAGGCGTACCCGACCAGCACGATCGTCGCCGCGGTGGCGGTCAGCCTCGGCGTCGTGCTGCTGCTGCGGCCGCTGTGGCTGGCGGTCACCCAGTCGCTCCCCCGGGCGCTGCGCCGCCGCCGCGGCCGGGACATCCCGGACGAGGCGTACCTGTCCGGCCGGGAGATAGGCGTGCTGAGCTGGGCCGGCACCCGCGGCGTCATCAGCCTGGCGGCGATCTTCACGCTGCCGCTGACCATCGAGGGCGGGCACCCGTTCCCCGGCCGGGACCTGCTGCTGTTCTGCACCTACCTAGTCGTGGTGGTCACCCTGGTCGGCCAGGGGCTCACCTTCGCGCCGATCGCGCGGGCGCTGGGCGTGCACGGCGACCCGGCCGACGCCGCCCTGGTGCGCACCCGGGCCCGGGCCGCGTCGGTTCAGGCGGGTTTGTCCCGGCTGGACCAGATCGCCGAGGACGATGCCGTCCCGCCGCCGGCGCTGGCCGCGCTGCGGGCCAGCCTGGACGGCAAGGCCCGGCGGTATCGCCTGCTGCTGGACCGGCTGGAGGACGAGGAGGATCCGGCGCCCGTTCCCGGCTCCTCGCCGGAGTACAAGGCGGCGCTGCAGGCCCGCCGGGCGGTCATCGACGCGCAGCGCGAGGAACTGCTCCGCTGGCGGGACGCCGGCCACCTGCCCGACGCCAGCCTGCGCATCCTGGAGGGCGAACTCGACCACGAGGAGCGCACGCTGCCGCTGCACGACGGCCACTGACGCGGCGGAACGGGAATGCCTCGGCTGAGGCCCGCAGGGTCCCATCCTTGGGGGGGTGAGGCACCGGGACCCTGCGGTCCCCTGCCGGGGCATTCGCCCGGGGCCGCGGGTTCCCCGTTGGGAGTGGGAGCGGGGGGCACACACGACCGGCCTCTCCTACTGCCCAGGAAGCAGGCGGCCAAACCTCCTATTCCGGGGTTTCATGACATCCGGCGGCGGCTAAACGTCGGGTATGGACCGTGCGCTGGCCGGCCGCGAGTACGCGAGCCACCTCACCGATACCGACCTGAAGCTGCTGGCTCCGGCGGCTCCGGGGGATGGCGCCTGGCTGCGCGGCGACCCGGCGGCGCTGCTGCGGCTGCTCGAGGATCCAGGTACGTTCGGCACGGTGCTGGGCCGCAGACCTGACGACGGCCCGCGCGGATGGGCGGTTCAGGCGTCCCCGTTCCTGATCTTCGCGCTGCTGGTGCAGCGGGCCGCGACCGAGCTGGCCTCGGCCGCGCACGTGCCGGAACGAACCGGGCTGCGCCAGCGGGTGCCGCTGTTCGACGCGCCCGCGCTGCGGGACTTCCTGGCCGATACGGCCCGGCGGCTGTTCCTGGCCGAGCTGCTGGCCTCGTTCACCCGGGCGGCCAGCGGCCGGTACCGGGTCCGGGTGGCCGGCCGGGCCCGGACCCGGCGGTTCAGCGAGCTGGACCCGGTGCGGCTGGCGGGCCTGCTGGACGCCGTGTCGGAGGCCGAACGGCCCGGGGTGTACCGCAGGCTCGGCGACGTTTCGCTGTTCCTGACCGGGGTGTTTCCCGACTATGTAACCGCCCGCGCCCTCGGCCCGGTGGACGCGGGCCGGCTGCTGCGGGCGGCCGGGCTGACCGGCCCGCAGCGGGAACGGCTGGCCGCCGGGCCGACCATCGAGCTGCTGGAGCATCTCGGCGCCCGCTGGTACCGGACCGCCTGCGAGCTGGCCCCGGTGCACACGGCCCGGCTGGCCGTGGCCGGCGACGTGGCCGGGCGGTTCCGGCAGGCCCGGCGGGTACTCAACCACCTCGCCGACCGGTACCTCCTGTCGGCCGGCCAGCCCTGGTTCACCCCGCCTGGCCCCTAGCCGCTGCTGGCGGGCCGGGATGGGGACGTTTTAATAGGGGATCGTGACTGACATCTCGCCCCGGGACCTGGCCGACCGCTTCCATCAGCGCTGGCTTGAGGAGAATCCGTTCGCCGCCACCATGTACGGCATCGGAGGGTACGACCACCTGCTCCCGGACGAGAGCGAGGCGGGCCAGCAGGCCTGGCGCGCCGAGGTGGAGCGCTTCGGTGAGGAAGCCGCGGCGATCACCTCCGGGTCGCTCAGCCCGGCCGACGCCGTCACGCTCGGTTGCGTCATCCAGGCGGGCACCCACGAGCTGGACGACATCGACATGGCGCGGGCCGAGCACACCGTCACCGCCATGCAGTTCGCCGGGCCGGCCACCTTCCTGGCGGTGGCCGCGCGGACGGTCCTGGTGGACCCGGAGGCGGCCGAGGCCTATCTGACCCGCCTGCGGGGCAGCGGCATCTGGTTCGACCAGCTCAGCGAGCAGCTGCGGAGCGGAGCGAAGAAGGGGCGGCTGCCGGTCGCCCCGCTGGCCGAGCAGGCCATCGCCTGGGCCGAGGACGTGCTGCCCGGCCTGGGCCCGGTGTTCGCGGCAGGCCCGCCGCAGGGGTGGGCCTACGCGGCGGCGTGGGAGACCGAACGCCGGGCGGTGGCCGACGAGGTGGTGCGGCCGGGCCTGGCCAGGTGGGTGGAGACGGTCCGGGAGCTGCTGCCGCGGGCCCGGCCGTCCGACCGGGCCGGGCTGGTCTGGCTGCCCGGCGGCGAGGAGGACTACGCCCGGGCGATCCGGATCTTCACCACCCTGCCCCGGTCGCCGGAGGAGCTGCACCAGACCGGTCTGGATCAGGTCGCCGCGCTGGAGGCCCGGGCCGAGCGGCTGGGGGCGGGGCTCGGGCTGTCCGGCCGGGACGAGGTATTCGCCGCGCTGCGCGACTCGGCGGGCAAGATCTCCGCCGAGGAGGCCATCCGCCAGGCGGTCGCCGCGGTGCGGCGGGCCGAGGCACGGGCCGGCGAACTGTTCCCGGAGCCGCTCCCGCCGCCGTGCGAGGTCACGCCCATGCCGGAGGTCGTCGCGGTGAGCGGCGCGGCGCCGCATTACACCCCGCCGCGGCTGGACGGCGGGCGGGCCGGGACGTTCTGGTTCAACACCGCGCGGCCCACCCCGGGCACCGGCTGGGACCTCGAGGTGGTGGCCTTCCACGAGGCGGTGCCCGGGCATCACCTGCAGCTGTCCCGGCTGCAGCTGCTCACCGACCTGCCCGCGCTGCAGCGCCAGCGCAGCCTGTCGGTGTTCTCCGAGGGCTGGGGCCTGTACGCGGAGCAGCTCGCCGAGGAAGCCCGCCTGTACGCCGACGACCGCGCCCTGCTCGGCGCGATCAGCTCCTCGCTGATGCGGGCGGCCCGGCTGGTGGTGGACACCGGCCTGCACGCGTTCGGCTGGAGCCGGGAGCGGGCCCTGGACTACCTGGCCGGGCACGTCCCCATGCCGCGGGAGGTGCTGGCGCCCGAGATCGACCGGTATGTGGTGATGCCCGGGCAGGCGGTGTCCTACCTCACCGGCAAGCTCGAGATCCTCCGGATCAGGGAGCAGGCCCGCGAGCGGCTGGGCCAGGCGTTCTCGCTGCCCGCCTTTCACGCCGCCATCCTCGACCACGGCTCGCTCCCGATGCCGGTCCTGGCCCGCAGCATCGGCGACTGGCTGGACCGCGCGGGCGGTACGCCGGACGCTCACGGTGGTGCATGCTAGGCAGATGGACCTGAGCGGCAAGCTGCAGATCAAGCCGGGACAGTCCGGGTGAGGCTCGCTGCCTCGCTGCCTCGTTACCGGTCGGTGAGGCGCCGGTCCGGCACGAACCAGATCACCGCCACCGTGACGAACAGCGCGTAGGAAATCCACGGGCTGACGAACGCCAGCGCGGTCGCGGCCGCGTAGATGGCCAGCGAGGCACGGCCCTTGACG
>Ga0335071_10003980_pt1 | contig 15488 bp, 17 predicted proteins | sample Lox_Sample_15_FD_206724 | JGI IMG/M metagenome (GOLD analysis project Ga0335071, IMG submission 206724) | Soil microbial communities from Loxahatchee National Wildlife Refuge, Florida, United States - Lox_Sample_1.5 | ecosystem: Environmental > Terrestrial > Soil > Wetlands | place: USA... | reverse complement strand
TCATCCCCGCGTAATCGCGATGCACCACCATCACGCCGCCTGCCTCCGGCACGATGGCCACTATGCACTCAAAACAGCCACAGGATGACTGCGGAGAATCCATCAGGGAGTACATGCTTACCTTCTCGATGGTCTTGTTCGATTTGCCGTAGAGAAAATCATTGACGTTTTGCCACTGGCCTAAGCGCGCGTCGAGGGTTTGGCCTTTCAGGATGGGCTGATTAGGGCCGGTAGGGACGATCTCGTAGGAGGCCTTGGCGTCAAGCCAGGAATACGCGCCGCACAGGCCCAGGCGTTCCGGCGTAATGATACAGACATGATTGGGCGCAAACGACTGGCACAAAAGGCAGGAGTAAAAGGTATCCACGTTTTCATCGGTCATTCCGCTGATGCGCTCATCGCGCGCATCATAGGTCTTTTGGGCTTCTTTGAGCAAGCGCTCCACGTCCGCCTGTACCGTATAGAACTTGATCTGGACCTTATCAACGATTGCGCTGTACTCCTGGTGCAACATGGCATGAAGGATCACGCCGATATCCTTAAGGCGGAACCCTTTTTCAAAGGTGTCTTTGGAGATCCTGATCCAGTTCATATCGCGCTGGCCGACATGCATGATACCCATCGCGTAATTGACGAAACGGTGGATCTGGCGTTCAAGGATCGGCTCAAAATCTTTCTGCATCTTCCGGCCGGCGACTTCGACGACGATCGCCAGCGGCATCGACTTCTTGCCTTTCTCGAGCCGGTCGATATCGTTGCCGATGATCTCGGTCTTGCCGTCCTCGACCTGATCGCCGGGTTTTGTGGTCAAGTATTCGAATGCGCATCCGCCCTTGCCTCCGAACTCGACGTAAAGGTTCTCCTTACGGACGCGCTCTCCCTCAAACGCCGCTGCATAAGGGACCGGTATATCGATATTGGTCACTTTCACTTTCAGGCCGCGCGTCTGAATGCAAGTAGCGGCCAATTTCTTATAGTCTTTTTCGGTAACGAGGGCCTCGTAAAGGGTCGTGTCGATCTTGGGCAGCTGCGGGACTTCCAGGTCCGTGATAATGGGGAATCCCATGGCCAAGACGCCCAGACCGGTAGCGACCAATACCTCGTCAACATGCCCCAGCAGCACCACAAATGCCGGGACCTTTTCCTTCGTATAGCTCAATATCTCCTGCCACTGGCCGCTCTTGTAACCGCCGTACATTAAAGGCGCACGGACCGCCCAGTTGACCGCGTAGATTGCCGATAAATAATCGTCTCCCAGCGGCACGATGTAATCTTCAAGGCCCATCTCTACTTTTTTATTCTCCAGTTGCTTACGCAATGAATTGCCGTTGACGTTGCCTACCAGTATGCTTACGATGCTCTTGCTCTGCAGGTCCCGGATCAGCTGGACCGCGGCGTCTTCGTCCTTGGCCGGCCCCAGGATGACCGCAATGCCCACGATCCTTCCGTCAACCAGCTGTATCCCCAAAGAACGCAGCAGCGTATCCGACAAAAAACCTGCGTAACCGGCCTGCGGGTGTTCGTTATGCAGATACTTAAGCGCGGCCAGTATCTCTTCGCACAAAAGCGTTGCCAAGCCGCGGTTAAGGATCCCCCCCAGGGAATCGATCTTCAGGCCGCTTGCAGCAGCTTTATTCAGGCTGATCTTCTCGATCTCTTTCAAGACCAGGGCGCAATCGCCCAGGGTCTTGGCTTCCACTTTTAACAAGGCGTTGATAAGCGGCAGATAATAGTTGGTCTGGCCGAAGCCGATTGCCTGCGATGCCCCCTTCTCCTTGATCGCCTCGTCTATGGCCTGGCGAGTGATCTTTAATACGGCATCGGCGCCTTGAGTACCTAGCTTGACTAACAACTCTGACATGTGGCCCTTCCTTTCTCAATGAGTGTAAGTATGTTTTGGGCAACCAGGGTCCCCTCTGCGCAGGCCTGATCCCAGCCCTTGTCGCAGGGGCCTTGAGCCTGCCTGACGCATACCGAACCGCAGGCAAATACATTCTCTAGATTAGTACGCATGGCGTCGTCCACGACCACGTATCCTGCCGAAGTCGCGATCTCCGTCTCGCGCAAAAAATCCGTAGCGGGGGCGTTGTCTCCCGCAAAAACGGCAAGCGAAGCCCCAATGATCTTGCCGTTATCCAGCTTAACGGCTTGGAGCTCCCCTTCCCCGATAAACTCTTTGACCTGCACGCCGGCAATCAGCTCTATGCTCTGGTCTTGCGCGCAATCAAACGGCTGCCGGCTGATGACTTTAACTTCCTTGCCCTTGGAGGCAATGGCCTGGGCAAGCTTGGCGCAAAGCGGCCGGCCTGCGATGACGCAGGCAACCTGAGAGATCATCAGCCTTTCCTTGATGCGCCGTATATCCTCAAGGCAATAGAAGGACAAGACGCCGTCCTTGCCCTTGCCGGGCACATCCGGCAAGGCCGGCCTGCTCCCCGAAGCGATGATCAGGTAATCGTAAGTTACCTTATCGTTATTTTTCAGCACCAGCCTCTGTTTCTTGGTATCCAGCCGCGATACTCCGGCGCCGGCGGCAAAAGTAATTCCCTTATCGCGGTAAAACCCTTCCTGGCATAAAAAAAGTTCCTTCTCTTTGATGTTGCCGAGAAAAAAGTCGGTTAACGCATTGCGATTATAGGCGGGGTATGATTCGTTGGAAACAACCGTTATCTCCGGGGAAACAGCACTGGCGGCTAATGCCTGACAGGCAGAAAAACCTGCAGCCGAATTTCCGATAATGACGACTTTTGCCATAATTAAAGCGCGCTTGCGTCTAATACGCGGGGTACTATCTTATCCCAACCTATGGGCATGATGTGGATGCCTTGGCAAAGCGGTTTTAACTCTTTGATCAGGCGGCTGGCGATCTCTACGGATTGAGCGACCTTGTCTTTGGTCTCTTCCATCTCTTTGATGAGGTTATCCGGGACAAAGACGCCGGCGACGTTCTTGTTCATATACTTGGCCATGCCTGCGGATTTCAATAATACGATGCCGGCCATCACGGGGACTTTGAAGTGCCTTGTCTTTTGTACGAAGTTTTCAAAGGCCTTAACGTCATAGACCGCTTGGGTCTGGAAGAACTCCGCGCCTGCGGCGATTTTTTTCTCCATCTTCAATAATTGAGGTTCAAGGGGGTCCGCGCCGGGGTTGACCACTGCTCCCATGCAGTATTTCGGCAGGGCTCCTGTCAGCTTGTTGCCGTTCATATCCTGCCCCTGCTGCAATTTCCCGACGACTTCCAGCAGCTGCACGGAATCAAGGTCAAACACGGGTTTGGCATCGGGATGGTCTCCCAGGACCGGATGATCCCCGGTCAGGATGAGAAGGTTCTCGATGCCCAGGGCAGCGGCCGATAGTATGTCGGATTGCAATGCCAGCCGGTTCCTGTCGCGGCAGGTGACCTGGAATATGGGCTCAAAACCGTTTTGCTTCAAGAGGCTGCACACCGCCAGCGACCCCAGGCGCATCACCGAACTCTGCAGGTCCGTCACGTTGATCGCATCCACGCGGCTGCGGATAAGCTCGGCGTCCTCCAGGAGCTGTTTAGTCTCGATGCCTTTCGGCGGGCCAATCTCCGAAGTTACCAAAAATTTTCCTGCTTGGATCTTTTCTTTGAAAGTCATGTGCGCAAGCTCCGGTTATTTTTTAAAGATGAGGAAGACTGCAACGACGATCAGCGCAAAACCTGCGATATAATTCCAACGCAGGCTCTCTTTCAGATACACTACCGAAAAAACGGAAAAAACCGCCAGGGTAATGACTTCCTGAATAGTCTTTAGCTGGGCGGCGGAAAACTGGTAATGCCCGATACGGTTTGCCGGGACCTGAAAACAATACTCGACGGAAGCGATCATCCAGCTTACCAGGATCGCGATCCACAAAGGCGAACTCTTGTACTTAAGGTGCCCGTACCAGGCGACGGTCATGAAGATATTGGATACGAGCAAGAGGGCGACCGTCTTCATCGCTGCGAAACCGCTGCCTCTACGACGTTACGCATGAGCATAGTGACCGTTAAAGGGCCGACCCCGCCCGGCACCGGGGTGATCCAGGAGGCGCGTTTGGCTGCCTCTTCAAATTCCACGTCTCCGACTATTTTATCTCCCACGCGGTTGATACCGACGTCGATAACGACCGCGCCCTCCTTGATCAAGGTGCCTTTAATGAGGCCTGCCTTGCCTACGGCGACGATAAGGACCTCGGCCCTGGCGACGTGTTCCTCCAATTTCTGGGCCTTGGAGGTACCGATATGGCAGACGGTGACCGTGGCGAGCTTCTCCAGCAACAACAGCGCCAGAGGCTTGCCTACGATTTCGCTGTGGCCGACTACTACGACTTCCTTGCCGTATACGTCTATGCCCGTTTCCTTAAGCAGCTCCATGACCGCCGCGGGCGTACAAGGCAACATCGCGGCCTTGCCGAAGACGATCTTGCCCATATTCGCCGGATGCATGCCCTCGATGTCCTTCTCGGGGCTGATAAACTGGCTTATCTTTTTGTAATCGATGTGGCCCGGCAGGGGCATTTGGATGATGATACCGTTGACGCGGGCATCCGCATTAAGGTCGCGGATAAAGGCGGTCAGCCGGTCTTCGGTTGTTTCCTGAGGCAGCGTATGCAGGCGATATTCGATCCCCAGGCCTTCGGCGGTTTTCTGCTGCGATTTTACATAGGCGGCTGCTCCGGCATTCTCGCCCACCATGACGCTGGCCAATACCGGCGCGCGGTCCAATGACTTGATCCTCTGCCTTATCTGTTCTTTGATCTTCTCGGCAACGGGCTTACCCTCTAATAATTTCATCAACCCTCTCCTCTGTCTGTAGTCGTATCCTTTTTATCGCTTTTTCTTTGCGTGTCAATTCCTTCCTGACGGCACGGGCAAGCTTTTGGTCCCCTAATGACCTCAGATTTATTTCGACGTTAAAATAACCGCTGACGAACGCAGACTCAAGAAGCACCGCCGCTACTGCCACATCGCTGATGAGGTTACGGTTGCCTTTGGTAATGAGGGCAGGGCATAACTTGATCGCCTCAAAACAGAGCCGGGAAAGCATCAGGGGCACGTCCAGGGCCTGGCGCATATTTTTGCTCTGATACGCCACCACATCCAGATCCACCAGGTTAAGGAAGTCGCCGCGCAGCTTCTCGGATTCTTCCAGGATCCCGCATAGTTGCGCCTGGTACTTCTGGTATTTAGGTTTGCCCAAAGTAAAATTGACCACCATACTGATAAGCGAAACCCCCATGCAGGCGACAAGCGCGGCCGCAGAACCTCCGCCGGGAGCAGGCAGCTTTGCTGCCAGGTCGTCGGCGTACTTCTTCAACGATTCATTCTGATATGTCGTCATTGGACTCTCTTTAGGTTAAAGTTACGGTTAAGATAACCCTACGATATTCCCCTTCGTATCGATATCGATATTCTCTCCGCGCGGATGCGTAGGCAGTCCCGGCATGGTCTGTATCGCGCCGCACAAAGGCGAAAGGAACCCCGCGCCGATAAACGCGCGGATATCCCGGATCGGCAAGACAAAATCGCGCGGCCGCCCTTTAAGCTGCGGATCGGCCGATAAGGACAGGGGGGTTTTTGCCATGCAGATAGGAAGCCTATCCCAGCCGCGCCGGGTATACAGCGCGATCTTGGCTTCTGCCGCCTCCGAATATTCGACTGAACCGGCCCCGTAGACCCGGGTCGCGATACGCTCGATCTTTTCCTTGATCGGCGCCTCCGGGGGATAAAGAAAGCTCATTTTCTTGGGCCCCTGCGTCAGCTTGATAACGCTCTTAGCCAGCTCCAGGCCGCCTTTTGACCCTTTTGCCCAGACTTCGCTTACCTGGCAGTCATCCGCCCCTGCCGCATGCGCTCGCTTTTTAAGCAGCGCGATCTCTTTTGCGCTGTCGGAATCAAACCGGTTAATCGCCACTACCACCGGCACGCCGAACAACTTTACGTTCTCGATCTGTTTCTCTAGGTTACAGATGCCTTTTTCCAGCGCATCCAGGTTTTCCTGGCTGAGACATTTCTCCAGGGGCCTGCCGGCGACCACTTTGCAGATATCTCCGTGCGCTTTCAACGCGCGCACAGAACAGACCAGTACCGCTACGTCCGGCTTGAAACCGGCAATGCGGCATTTAATATCGAAGAATTTCTCGGCGCCGCAATCTGCGCCGAATCCTGCTTCAGTAACGACATAATCCGAGAGGGCCAGGGCGATCTTGTCCTGGATAATAGAGCTGTTGCCGTGGGCGATATTCGCGAAGGGCCCGGTATGCACAAAACACGGCGTGTTCTCTATGGTCTGGATCAGGTTCGGCTCTATCGCATCCTTGAGCAACACGGCCATGAGGCCGGCGACCTTGATGTCTTCGGTCGTAACCGGCTGGCCGAGGTCGCTTTCCGCCAGTACGATACGGCCCAGACGCCGGCGCAGGTCTTTGCGGTCGCTGCTTAACGCCAGCACTGCCATTATTTCCGAGGCAGCGGTGATGTCAAAACCGCTGTCCCGGGCAATGCCGTCCTGGTCGGTACCCAACCCGATCCTGACGTTACGCAAGAACCTGTCTCCGATATCCACGCAGCGGCGCCAATAGATCTTATTGATATCGATCTGGCATTTGTTCTTGCGGAACAAGCAGTTATCCAGGAATGCCGCGGCTATGTTATGGGCCAGGCCTACCGCGTGGGCATCTCCGGTAAAATGCAGGTCGAAATCTTCACGGGGCAACACCTGAGAATACCCCCCTCCCCCGGCGCTGCCCTTGATGCCGAAGACCGGGCCGAGAGAAGGCTGGCGCAGGCATGTCGAAGTAACTTTTCCAAGCCTGTGCAGGGCCATGGAGAGCCCAATCGTGGTAACGGTCTTTCCTTCCCCCAGAGGCGTAGGGGTAATTGCGGTCACCAGTACATATTTACCGCCACGCTTATGCGCAAGCCCGCCCAGGAGGGAAAGGTCGATCTTGGCGATGTAGTCGCCGTAGGGAATAAGGTATCTTTTGGGGATGCCGAGCATAGCCGCGATCCGCGCAATAGGTTTCTTCTTTGCGGCCTGGGCTATTTTGATGTCGGATAGCATGTTAATAGGTAAATTCCCGGCTTAATTCAAAAGCGCTCTTGATCAAGTCCAGCTTCAAAGAGCCCCCGTTATCCATGACGCTGACCACATCGAAGCGGGCCCTTTTATCCATTAACTTATGCGCCTTAAGATAAAAGAGGGCATTCTTGGAGATCTGCCTTTGCTTCTGCCTTGATACCGCCTCCTGAGGCAGCCCCTTTCGCGAAGAATGCCTGCTCTTTACTTCGATAAAGCAGAACGTATCCCCGTCCTGCGCGACGACGTCTATCTCCCCCAGGGGGGTGCGGTAATTTTCTGCGAGGATCTTGTATCCTTGTGCCTTCAGCAGCCCCACGGCGCTGTTCTCCCCGAGCTTGCCGAATATGACGTGCGCGTTGGACATGGCTTCTTAACCGGTCACTCCGCAAAAACTGCTCCGGTGGATCAATGACGGACCGAATTTCTTTAATGCCCTGCGGTGCTTTACCGTGCCGTAACCTTTATGCTCCAGGAACCCGTATTCGGGAAACACCCGGTCATAGATGCGCATAATACGGTCGCGGATCACTTTGGCCAGGATGGAGGCGCAGGCAATGCTTTTAGACTTGGAGTCTCCGGCTATAATATTGATAACCGGCAGCTGCGAACGAAAACGGACGTTGCCATCCACCAAAAGGCAGGTATTTGTCGCATCGGCACTTTTAAGTTTACGCAAAAGCAGGTAGACCGCCTGTTCCATTGCCAGGCATGTCGCCTGCAAAATGTTCACCCGGTCGATGATCTGCTCGTTGATAATGCCTATGCCAAAAAACGACTTCTCGATGATCTCGAAAAACGCCCGCTCTCTTTGTAAGGGGGTTAATTTCTTGGAATCGTCGATGCGCTGCGCGAAAGAAGTGCTCTTAAGCAAAACCGCCCCGGCTACCACGGGGCCGGCCAGGCACCCCCGGCCGACTTCATCGACCCCGATAATCTTGGTGTACCCGATCTTCCTGAACTTGCGTTCGTAATAGAGCACGCGCGTGAAAAAATGGCAGTCTAGGCGGGTTTATCCGCGGTTTCTTCCTGACTCTCGATCTTGGTGGCGCGCTTACCGATCTTGCTTCTGAGATAATACAACTTCGCCCTCTTGACCTTGCCGGAACGGACCAGCTCGATACGCTCGATACTGGGCGACTGCAGAGGGAACACGCGTTCGATGCCTTCGCCGTAAGAGACCTTTCTGACGGTAAAGTTCTCGCTTACGCCGCTGCCCTTCTTGGCGATCACTACCCCCTCAAACGGATGCAGCCTGATCTTATCCTGCCCTTCGGGGATCTTGACCAGGACCCTGACCGTATCTCCGACGTTGAATTTGGGAAGGTCTTTCTTGGGTTGCGCGCTTGCGATAAGTTTCATTTTGTCCATGACGAAATGCTCCTTTCAAGATTAATAGTAGTTCAGCTGCGGCGTAATAAATCCGGCCTTTTCTTTTTCGTAATCCGCAGTGCCTGTTGTTTCCTCCAGGCTTCGATCTTGGTATGGTTTCCGCTGACAAGGACCGCAGGTACCTTAAGGCCCTTGAAATCGGCAGGCCGTGTATAGTGCGGATATTCTAATAGATTACCTTCGAATGACTCAAAATTCAAGGAATTTTTATCGCCCAGCACTCCCGGGATAAGGCGCACGAGGCAGTCGACCAGCACCATTGCCGGCAGCTCCCCTCCGGTCAAGACATAGTCGCCGATGGAAATCTCTTCATCGACAAGCTCCTCTCTGACCCGCTCATCGATCCCTTCGTAATGGCCGCAGACAAGGACCAGATGCGCGCAGGCACTAAGCTTCCTGGCCAATGTCTGGTCAAGCCTCCTGCCCTGAGGGCTTAGCAGGATAACCTTGCCCCTGCCGGTCAGCGCCTTTACCGCCTTGAACAGGGGTTCCGGCCGCATAACCATCCCGGCGCCGCCCCCGAACGGGCGGTCGTCGACCTTGCGGTGTTTATCGTCGCTATAATTCCTGAGGTCATGCACGCATATCTTGATCTTGCCCTTTTCCTGCGCGCGCTTGACGATCGATTCGCCTAAAACCGGCTCAAACATCCTGGGGAATATGGTGATGATATCGATACGCATACGCCTTCTCCTGATTAACGGTCTCCGGAACCGGTATAGCGTTCCAGAAAATCTTTTTTAAACTCCGGGAACCTTGCCTGTTGTATCGCCTCGCGCATGCCGCGGGCAAGCGACAGATAGAAATAAACATTATGCACCGACACCAGGCGCAAACCCAGCATTTCATACGTGTTGAAAAGATGCCGCAGGTACGCCCGGCTGAAATTCTTGCAGGTGTAGCAGGCGCAATGCTCATCGAGGGGCCGGAAGTCTTCGGCAAAAGGGGCGTTACGTACCGTCAGCTTCCCCTTACTGGTAAAGGCAGTGCCGTTTCTGCCGTAGCGGGTAGGGATCACGCAATCGAACATATCGATGCCGCGCTCCACCGCCTCCAGGATATCTTCCGGCATCCCCACGCCCATAAGATAGCGCGGTTTTTCTTGCGGCAGGAAAGGCACAACCATCTCGATGGTGCGATAGATCATCTCTTGAGGCTCGCCCACCGACACGCCTCCGATCGCATATCCGTTGAAATCAAGGCTCAGGAGCCGCTGGGCGCATTCCTTGCGCAGGTCTTCATAGGTGGCGCCCTGGACGATGCCGAAGAGGATCTCGCCCTGCGCGGCGGCCTTCTTGGATCGCAGCGCCCAATCCAGGGTCCGCTCCATCGCGCGCCTGGCCTGGTCCCGGGCGCAGGGGTAATGGACACATTCGTCCAGCGGCATCATGATGTCGCTGCCTAGGTCCCGCTGGATCTGGATGACGTCTTCCGGGGTCAAAAAATGCTTGAACCCGTCGATGTGCGATTGAAATTCTACGCCTTTGTCGCTAAGCTTGCGCAAAAGTGCCAGGCTAAAGATCTGATAACCGCCGCTGTCGGTCAGTATGGGCCCGGGCCAAGCCATGAACGCATGCAGGCCTCCGGCTTTTTTAATAACTTCGATGCCCGGCCGTAAAAAAAGGTGGTAGGCATTCGAAAGAACGATCTGTGCGCCTGCCTCCTGCAGTTCTCGCGGAGAAAGCGTCTTGACCGTCCCCTGAGTACCGACACTCATGAAGCAGGGCGTATCGATCTGGCCGTGAGGGGTCCTCAGGCGGCCGTACCGAGCGCTGCATTTTGTATCCTGTACGATCGTTTCAAACATCCGGCGTCCTTACCGTTAAAGGATCAACATTGCGTCCCCGTAACTGTAAAACCTGTACCTGGATTCTACCGCATGGCGGTAGGCCTTGCGCATAAGGTCTGTGCCTGCCAGCGCACAAACCAGCATGAATAAGGTCGTACGGGGAAGATGGAAATTTGTCAAAAGGCAATCTACTGCCTTACATTCGTAGCCGGGATAGATAAACAGGTCGGTGCTGCCCCCCTGTATCCCCGCATAATAACTTTCCAGGGCCCGCAGGCTCGTCGTCCCTACGGCGATAACGCGGCCCTTGCGGCTGCGGACCTGCTGGATTATCTGCGGTACCTGCGGCGGTACGAAAAAATGCTCCGGCTCCATCCGATGCTGCTTAATATCTTCTGATTTCACCGGTTTAAAGGTAGCATAGCCTATATGCAGCGTCACATAGGCAATACGCACGCCTAAAAGCGCTATCTCCTTGAGCATATCCTCGGTAAAATGCAGGCCCGCGGTAGGCGCAGCCACTGAGCCGTCTTGCCGGGCATAGACGGTTTGATAATAAAAGCGGTCGAGCTCTTCCGGCTGCCTTTTTATATACGGCGGAAGGGGCATGCTGCCGTGCGCATAGACCTGCTCCGCGGAATCCGCATGAAAAGTAACTTCGTTCTTTCCGGTCACGGCAGCATAAACCTTGCCGCCGTTACATGCGATCTTTTCGCCAAGCTTGATCCTGGCCGGCTTGATCAGGGATGCGAACGTCAAGCCGCTCTTGCGGTGCAAGAGCAGGAATTCGACCTTGCCTCCCGTTTCCCTTCTGCCGGTGACACGCGAAGGGACAACCCTGGTATCATTAAGTACCAGCGCGTCGTCTTTGCCCAGATACTCGGCGAGGCGTTTAAATACCGAATCCTCTATCAGGCCTTCTTTGCGCCGTACCACCAGAAGCCTGGCATCCTGCCGCTGCCGCAAGGGGTACTGGGCGATCAACTCCTTGGGCAGGTCGTAATCAAAATCCGAGAGCCTTAACATCTGTCTTGGGATAATAAAAAAGGAGGATCTGCCTGTAGGTGCTGCCTTGTTTGGCCATGAAATAGGCCCCCCACTGGCACATCCCTACCCCGTGCCCCCAGCCGAACCCTTCGAATACCGCGTCCTGATCGGCCAGACGCACGGTAAAATTGGCGCTGCGGATGACATTAGAGCCGACCGCATTGCGAAAATCCTTGGTCGGGATCTGCGTTTCCTTCGTATCGGTTATGATCTTCAGATTGACCAGCCGGCCCGAAGGATCCCGCTGGAGCATGCGGATATCCTTGATGTGCGCATAGGCAGGATACCCGGCGGCCTGAAGCTTCTCCGCGATCTCGGAAAGCGACAATACCGCATGCCACTGATAATGCGGGGCCTCTTTGCAATAAGGGCAGGCAACCCCTCGCAGGGGCGGCAATTCCGTATTCCAGAGCACGGATGCATCCTCCGTGCGGCCGCCGCAGACCGCATGAAAATACGCCGGCAATACCCTGTCCTGATACATGAGCACCTGCCCCCGGGTCTGGTCCACGGCCTTGGTGGTACGGTACCGCTCCGAAGTCCTGCCGCCGTATACCTGCGAATACGTGTCGCTGGTCACGTCGTATTCCTTGCGCCTGTTCTCCTGAATTTGATATACGGCATACGTCCGGCAGACAATCGCCTGGGCCTTGAGCACCTCCATAGGCCAGTAATGCGAAACCTCGTGGTACAGGATCCCTCTGACATAATCTTCCAAGCCGATGCGGTTAACGACCAGAAGCTTGCCGTTATCTTTACGGCTCAGCTGGATCCCGCCGGCGAATGCGCGGTCATCGACCAGGATCATGGAATCGCCGGTCTTGATGAACACGGAGCGCTGGTTAAAAGCCTCTTTGCCCAGGAGAATGGCGGTCTGAGAAACGGTAGCGGTGACTTTCAGGCTCCTTCCGCGCGACAACACTTTTTGATCCGCGGGATCAACTACCTCGTATGCCCCCGAGATCCGGATGCCCAGGGAACCGACGTCCTGGGCTATGGCAACCCTGACCTCCGGCTGGGAATCGGGATTGCCTCCGAGCAACAAGGGGCAAAAACCGAAAACTGCCGCCATCGTTAAGAAAAGCAGGTGTTTTTTTTGCATACGGATGATGTTACCGGCGGGATATCAGCCAAAAGAACAGAGACAGGATGACGCTGACCAGAAACGACGTCATCAAAGGAAAATAGAACGTCGCATTTTTTTTCTGGATGTAAATGTCTCCGGGCAATTTCCCTAGAAACGGTACCTTGTGAAAAAATAAAAGCAAGAGCCCCGTGCCGAGCAATACGGCACCGCAGGCAATCAGGGTTTTTGCGATTTGCTGCATCGCTCTATCTCCGAATACAGACAGCCGCAATACTTCTGGCAATATATCCCCTGCGCCCTGGCTTGTTCGTGCGCCTGCCGGAAGCCGGGACGGAAATCCTCGCAATAGAACGTAACCCCTTCCAGGGCCGCAACCTCAAGCCCGATCGTTTTTAGCGATTCCTGATCCTGATAGGGGCTCACCAGCAGGGTAGTCGAAAAATAATCGAAACCCTGTTCCTTGGCGTAGCTGGCGGTCTTACTGAGCCGAAGCCTCCAGCAGGCTTGGCATCTGGCGGGGGCCTGTTCTTTTAAATTCACCGCTTGAAAAAAATCAGCCGGCGCATACGCCGGATACGAAACCTTGATCCCGGCAGCCTCGCTTAAGGCCTCAACGGCTTTTTTGCGGCTCGTGTATTCGCCAAAGGGATGAATATTGGGGTTGTAGAAGAACCCGGTGGCCGTAAAGCCTTCCTGCCTCAACCGCTCCAGGGGATATATCAGGCACGGCGCACAACAGGTGTGGAGTAATAGCTTCATGGCAACAGCAAGGGAATGCTAAAACAACTCCTCTTGTTTTTCCTTGTTGTACTTGATGCCGAAGTGGTCGTAGGCAAGCTTGGTCGCCAGCCTACCGCGGGGAGTCCGTCTCAGGTATCCCGCCGTCAGCAAATACGGCTCAACGGTGTCCACGATGGTATCCACCTCTTCGCTCAGGCTTGCAGCCAAGGATTCTACCCCCGCAGGCCCGCCGTTGTAGGATACAAGCAACAGCTTCATGAATTTGCGGTCCATCTCGTCAAGGCCGGCCTTATCGATACCAAGGTCGTCGAGCGTCTTGGAAGCGATGGGGAGATTGATCTTTTCCACTTTGGCGACCTGGGCATAATCCCTTACTCTGCGCAAAAGACGGTTGGCGATCCGGGGAGTGCCGCGGGCCCGGCGGGCGACTTCCTCCGCCGCCTCTTCATCGATCTCGATCCCGAGGATCTTGGCGGAATGCCGGATGATCCGGGCAAGGTCTTGCGGGGCGTAAAAATCAAGGTGATAGAACATCCCGAACCTGCCCCTCAGCGGCGCAGACAGCAGGCCCGACCGGGTTGTCGCCCCCACCAGGGTAAAAGGCTTAAGGTTGAACTTTATGGTTTTTGCATACGGCCCTTTGTCGATGACAAAATCGATCTGAAAATTCTCCATGGCCGGATAAAGAAACTCTTCCACTACTTTCGAGAGCCGGTGTATCTCGTCGATAAAAAGGATATCCCCTTTCTCAAGGTTGGTAAGGATACCGATGAGGTCCCCTGCCCTTTCTATCGCCGGGCCGGAAGTCGCGGTGATCTTAGCGGACATCTCATGGGCGATGATGTGGGCAAGCGAGGTTTTGCCCAGGCCGGGAGGCCCGGAAAAAAGCACGTGCTCCAAGGGCTCTTTTCTTTGCGTGGCGGCGGTCAGGCAGACCTTCAGGTTGTCGATGAGCTCTTTCTGGCCGACGAATTCCGAAAGGCGGCTCGGGCGCAGAGAGATATTCAAGACGGCATCTTCTTCGCTGTCTTGCTCGTTTTTGAGCATCTGGCTGTGCAAGACGGCCAGGCGCTGCCCTTCCGGGTCCGGGATATGTTCTGCCAGCACCTCGGGATCACTACCCCTAATTAATTTCTGCCTGGTTTCTTTTTTCATACGGAATGATATTCTCTTTATTCCTGACGATCTCGATCTCTTCAAAAGGCCCTTTTTGCAGGGCGACGACTTCCTTCATCCGGATCAATTCCAGTATCGCCAGAAAAATAACGATGGTTTCAAGCTTGCTCTTGGCCTGCGCAAAAAGCTCGGAGATACGGATAGTCGACTGCACCAGAAGCAGATGGAGGATGTGGTGAACCTTGTCCTCAACGGTGAACTCATCCTTGATGACCTCATAAAACAACTCCCTGGGCACGCCTTCTAAGGCCTTAGAAAACGCGCTGATCAGGTCAAAGAGGCTGGCTTCAAAATACACCTCGCCTGCCTGGCTTGCTCCGGGTGCCTCTTGCTCCGGCAGCTTCGGCCGTTTAAAGACTTCCTTCTGTCCCGTCTCCCGCTGGCGCAGGTTCTCGGCGATCTCTTTGAACTTCTCGTACTCAAGCAGGCGCCTGACCAGCTCTGCGCGCGGGTCCTCTTGTTCGGCCTCCTCCTGCGCAGACGGCTCCGCCGGCAATAACATCTTTGATTTTATCTGCATGAGGGTAGCGGCCATCACCAGGAACTCTCCGGCGATGTTTAAGTCCAGTAATTTCATCAGCTCAAGGTAGGCCAGATACTGCTCGGTTACCTGGCTGATCGGTATGTCGTATATGTTGAGGTGGTCCTTCTTCACCAGATACAAGAGCAGGTCCAGCGGCCCTTCGAATACCTGTAATTTTATCTTGTAGCTCATATTATAAATTAATCAGGCCTTTTACTTCCGCCATGGTTTCTTGCGCAACTGCCGCAGCCTTTTGCCTGCCCTGCGCAAGCATATCCGATACCTGCCCTTTGTTCTTCGCCAGGGCGTTGCGCTTTTCCTGTATCGGCGCCAAAAACGCGATCAGGATCCCGGCCAGTTCCTTCTTGCACTCGGTGCAGCCGATCTGGGCCTGGCGGCAGGCCTGAGCGACTTCCTCTGCCCGGCCAGGCGCAAATAGCCGGTAATAGCTATGGACGTTGCATACCTCCGGATGGCCGGCGTCGGAACGCTTGACCCTGGCGGGGTCCGTGAACATCGCCTGGACTTTGGTGCGGATATCCTCCGGGGTATCGGAAAGGCCGATAAAATTATTGTAGCTCTTGCTCATCTTGCGGCCGTCAAGGCCGAGCAGGCGGGGCAGCTGCGTCAGGAGCGCCTCGGGGT
>Ga0335071_10003979_pt1 | contig 15488 bp, 12 predicted proteins | sample Lox_Sample_15_FD_206724 | JGI IMG/M metagenome (GOLD analysis project Ga0335071, IMG submission 206724) | Soil microbial communities from Loxahatchee National Wildlife Refuge, Florida, United States - Lox_Sample_1.5 | ecosystem: Environmental > Terrestrial > Soil > Wetlands | place: USA... | reverse complement strand
TCTTCATCGACCTGCCAGGTGCGGACAGCATCGCCAAGGAGGGTGAAGTAACGGGCCGGGCCGGGCATTTCCAGGTCCAGGCCATTGGCGACCGAGTCGAACACGGTGTGGGTGGCGCCCCAGTCGGAGATGACCGCGCCTTCGAAGCCCCACTCCTCCTTCAGGATGCTGTTCAGCAGGTAGCCGTTCTCCCCGGCATAGACGCCGTTGATGCGGTTGTAGGAACACATCACCGTCCAGGGCTGGGCTTCCTTGACCGCCGCCTCGAACTGGGGCAGGTAGATCTCGCGCAGGGTGCGCTCGTCCACGTTGGAGCTGGCCCGGAAGCGCTCGATCTCGTAATTATTGGCCGCATAATGTTTGAGCGAGGCCCCCACCCCGCGGCTCTGCAGACCCTTGATGAAGGCCACCGCCGTCCGCCCGGAATGGTAGGGGTCCTCGGAATAGGTCTCGAAGTTGCGCCCGCCGCGCGGGTCCCGGACGATGTTGACGCACGGGCCGAGCAGGATGTCGCAGTCCATGCCGCGGGTTTCCTCGCCCAGCGCCTGGCCGACCTGCTCGACCAATTCGGGATCCCAGGAGGCGCCCATCGAGATGCCGGTGGGGAAGGCGGTGACGGGTCCCATTTTGCGGCCCACGTCCGGGTGGGTGGGCCGCACGCCGTGCGGACCGTCCGTCATCGTGATGGAGGGAACGCCCAGTCTTTTTACCGGTACGGTATTCCAGATATCCTGGCCGGAGAGCAGGGAGACCTTCTCGCTGAGGGTCAGTTTCCTGAGAAGTTCCTCCACGCGTCCTTCGAGATTGCCGGCTTTTGTCATATGTTCTCCTTGATTGATTGACGCGACGTGTCATCTCATGTAAGATTGCGGAAGAAGCACCCGCGTATTTGCCGCACGGATTTTAGCATGAACTGACCAATCAGTCACCATGAACACTGCCCCCGCTTCCGCCGTCCTGCGTTTCAATTCCCGCCTGTGGCCGCTCCTGGTCCTCGGATTGGGTCTGCTGGAAGCGGTCTACCCGAGCCGCACCTGGCTGACGCTGCTGATTTTGCTGGGCGGAGCCTGGCTGATCAGCTTCCTGTGGACCCGCTCGCTGGCCGCCCACCTGTTCATCAACCGGGAGATGCGCTACGGCTGGGCCCAGGTGGGGGACGAGCTGGAGGAACGCTTCACCGTCATCAACGACAGCCGCCTGCCCGGATTATGGGTGGAGGTGGAGGACCATTCCAACCTGCCCGGCTACAACGCCGGGCGCGTCACCGCCATCGGCGGAGGCGAGTCCCTTTCGTGGAAGACCGAGGGGGTCTGCACCCGGCGCGGCCTGTTCACCCTCGGGCCGACCACCCTGCGCTCCGGCGACCCGCTCGGGCTGTGCAGCCTGGTGCTGCGCCAGCCCAACTCGACCGTGCTGTTGGTCCTGCCGCCGGTCCTGCCGCTGCCGGCCATCGAGATCTCCGCCGGCGGGCGGGCCGGGGAAGGCCGCCGGCCCCGCCGGGAGGCGCTCGAGACCACCGTCAGCGTGGACACGGTCCGGGAGTACGTCGCCGGCGACCCGCTCAAGGCGATCCACTGGCCCACCTCGGCCCGTAAGAACGCCCTCTACGTCCGCCAGTTCGAGCACACCCCCTCGTCCGACTGGTGGATCTTCCTCGACCTGCAGGCGGGTGTCCAGATCGGCAGCGGCCAGGATTCGACCACCGAGCACGGCATCGTCCTGGCAGCCTCGCTGGCCGACCGGGGCATCCGCCAGGGCCATTCGGTCGGGCTGGTGACCCACGGCAGGGAGCTGGCCTGGCTCGACCCACAGCAATCCTCTGGGCACCTGATGAGCCTGCTGCGGGCCCTGGCGCTCGTCCAGCCGGGGGAGCGTCCGCTGGCCGAGCTGCTGACCGCGGCGCAGAAATCCATCCGCTACGGGGCCAGCCTGATCGTCATCACCCCCGACGTCCGGGCGGGCTGGGTGCCGGCGATGCTCCAACTGGTCAAGCAGGGCATCACCCCCACCGTCCTGCTGCTCGACCCGCGCTCCTTCGGCGGGGAGGAGACCCCCCAGGGGCTGCTGGACCTGCTCGACGACCACGGGATCGTCCACAACCAGATCCGCCGCGAGCTGCTCGACCAGCCCGAGGCCCGTCCCGGCACCCAGGGGAAATGGGAGTGGCGGGTGGTCGGGCGCGGCAAGGCGGTGGCCGTCCGCCGCCCGGCCGACACGAGCTGGAGGCAGCTGCGATGAAACCAAGCCTCTCCCAGCGCTTCTTCGCCTGGGTCCTGAAACGCTTCGGCGTGCCCGCCCTGCTCGAGATCGGCCTGCTCTGTCTGATCCTGACCCTGGTCACCCGGGGACTGGTCGGGGTGGCGTCGCATCTCTCCATCCGCGTGGTATACCCGGCGGCGCTCCTCGGCGTCCTGGCCGGCTGGCTGCTGGCGCGCTCGTCCCTGAACGGCTGGAAATACGGCGTGGCTGGCTTCGGGATCGGCTTCGGCGGGCTGGCGCTGACCGTGGGGAGGATCGGCGGCCTGCTGGGCGGGCTGCTGGCGGGCATCCCGCCGTTGGTCGGCGAGCTCTTCCAGTGCACGATCCGGATTTCCTCCAAGCCCTTCCTGACCTGCGCAACGCTGGATCCCCTTCCACTTTCGGAAGGCTGGTCCATGCTGGTCGACGGCGTCGTGACCCTGGCGGGACGGATCGGCATCTGGTTCGGCGGCCTCTTCAGCGGCCTGACCGTGACCGACCCGCTCCTGACCGGCATGGTTTGGGGGATGATCCTGTGGCTGGTGGCCATCTGGGCCGCCCGGTGGATTGCCCGGCGGAATATGCCCCTGGCGGGGCTGCTGCCGGCCCTGGCCTTGCTGGGCTACAACATCTACTACACCAACTCCGTCGCCGGGATCCTGTGGCTGGTGTTCGCCTCCGGTGGGACGGTCCTCTTCCAGGCGCTGATCCACTACCTCGAATCCGACGAGCGCTGGACTTCCCGGCGCATGGGCCGGGTGACGATCGAGGCGGACCTGGGGATCGCCGCCGGGCTGCTGGTGGTCGGGCTGATGCTGGCCGGCGGGCTGCTGCCCGCCATCTCGATCGCCAAGGTCCGTTCCAGCCTGCACGAGCTGTTCGACAACCCCAACAGGAAGAACGGCCTGGCCGAATCGCTGGGCCTGCAGCAGACCCCCATGATCGGCAGCAACGGGATCGGCAGCACCGCTGGCGGGATGGGCCAGGCCGTCACGCATGCCGTCGGGGCCGGGCCGCACCTCTCCCAGGATGTGGTCATGTACGTCACCGTGGAAGGTTACAAGCCCCCGCCGCCTCCCGACGTGGCCCGCTACACCAACGCCCCGCCGCCGGACGTGCGCTACTACTGGCGCCTGCAGACCTATGCCGGCTACAACGGCCGGGACTGGTTCGACGACAGCCTCGCCCCCCAGGCGATCCCGGCGAACAGGCCCTTCGAGGTGAGCCTGGCGGCCCTGCCGGTCACCGAGCGGGAAGTGCACCAGCAGGTGGAACGCGTCCAGCAGCTGAACGGGGCCCTGTTCTTCTCCGGGGAGCTGGTCAGCGTCGACCAGCCGGCGGTGGCAAGCTGGCGCGCCTCGAACGACCTGATCGACGCCCAGACGAACGCGGTCACCTACAACGCGGTCTCGCGCCTGCCCTACGTCACCGAAGCCGAGCTGCGGGCCGCCGGGACCAACTTCCCCGTCGCCATCCGCAGCCGCTACCTGTCGCTGCCCGACAACGTTCCCCAGCGGGTGCGCGACCTGGCCCTCAACCTGACCGCCCACAAAGGCAACCTGTACGACCGGGCCATCGCCATCCAGGATTACCTGCGCCAGTTCCCATACACCGTGGACGTGCCCGGGCCGCCGGCCGATCGGGAAGTATCCGACTACTTCATCTTCGACCTGAAGAAGGGCTACTGCGACTATTTCGCCACCAGTATGGTCGTCCTGGCACGGGCCGCCGGCCTGCCCTCCCGCCTAGTGACCGGCTACGCCAGCGGCAGCTACGATTACACGACCGGCCGTTTCGTCGTCGTGAACGCCGACGCCCATGCCTGGGTGGAGATCTACTTCCCGGACATCGGCTGGGTGGAGTTCGAGCCGACCACGAACCTGACGCCGATCCCGCACCCCGGCGAGGTCATCACGCCCGCCAACGCGGCGGCCGCCCTGCCCACTCCGGTCGCCCAGGCGCAGGCGCCGGTCCAAAACAAATTCAACTTTGGCGCCCTGCGCACGGCGCTACAGATCCTGGGTGTCCTGCTGGCCGGGCTGGCAGTGGTGGCGGTCCTGGCCCCGCTCGAAGGCTGGCTGCTGGTCTTCCGTCCCGCCGACCTGGCCTTGACGACCATCTACAGCCGTCTCTACCGCCGCGGCCGCGCCTGGGGCGTGGACGTAAAAGCCGGCCTGACCCCCAACGAGTTCGCCGCGGCCCTGTCGGTCCGCCTGGAGCCGCTGGCCAGGTACAGGCGCCTGGCCGCCGCCCTGGCGATCCTGCGGGCCGACCTCGAGTGGCTGACGGGAACCTACTCCCGGCTGCTCTTCAGCCCGCGCCGGCCCAGCCGCGACGAGCACTTGCGGGCCGTCCGCACCTGGATGCGCATGCAGTGGAACTTTTTCTGGTTGCGGCTCGGCAGGATTTGATTTATAATTTGCCTGCCGTAATCGTTCAGGAGTTCAAGGAATGACAGATACCCTGTAGGAAACCAAAGTCTTTTCGGGCAACCCACCCGCTGGTTTGGATTTAAACCGGAGGCGTCTGCCCCCGGTTTTTGTTTTCCCGTCCCCCAGGGGACACTACAGGTCATCTCATGCTTACTGCTCATTCCGTCAACAAATCCTACGGCATCCACACCGTACTCCAAGACATCTCATTCAGCCTCAGCGCCGGCGAGCGGATCGGATTGATCGGTCCCAACGGCTGCGGCAAGACCACCCTGCTGCGCATCCTGGCCGGGCTGGAACTGCCCGATTCCGGGACGGTCGCCGTCCACCGCCCGGCTCCTTCGGCCCGTCCGGGGCAGGGGCTTCGCCTCGGCTACCTGTCGCAGGGCTGCGACCTCGACCCATCCCTGACGGTTGGGGAAGCCTGCCGCCCGGCGGCTGCGAGCGGTCCAGGCCCCGAAGAGGAGCTGGCCGGGCTGGCCGCCGCCCTGGCCGGGCATCCTGCCGACGCAGCCCTGCAGGCCCGCTACGACGAAGTCCTCGAGCTGCTCTCCTCCGCCCCCTCGCCGCAGGAAATCCTCGCCCCACTGGGCCTGGCCGGCCTGGCTCCCGGCCACCCGGTCGGGCAGTTGAGCGGCGGGCAGAAGACCCGCCTGATGTTGGCGCGCCTGCTGCTGGCCGACCCCCAACTGCTCCTGCTGGACGAGCCGACCAACCACCTGGACATCGCCATGCTCGAATGGCTGGAAGACTGGCTCGGGCGCTTCCGCGGGGCCGTCCTGATCGTCTCGCACGACCGGCGCTTCCTCGACAACGCCGTCTCGGCCATTCTCGAGCTGGACCCGGCCACCCACAGCCTGAAGTCCTATTCCGGGAATTACAGCGCCTACATCGAACAGAAGGAAGCCGAGCGCGAGCGCCAGCTGCAAACCTACCTCGACCAGCAGGCCGAGATCCGCCGGATGAAGGCCGACATCGCCCAGACGAAACAGCAGGCCTCCTTCACCGAGCGCCAGGCCAGTTCCATCCGCATCGGCGGCAGTGATTTCAAGATCAAGGGCTACAAATCCTACCAGCAGGGCATCGCCAAGAAGGTCGCCAAAAAGGCCAAGTCCCGCGAGAAGAAGCTCGAACGGTTCCTCGAATCGGACGAGCTGGTCGAGCGGCCGCGCCCCGACTGGCAGATCAAGCTGACCTTCCGGGCTCCCGACCACCAGAGCCGCGACATCCTGGCGACCGAAAACCTGTCGATCGGCTACCCCGGCCATGCCCCACTGCTGGAGGACCTGCGACTGCAGGTACGCGGCGGCCAGCGCCTGGCCCTGACCGGTCCGAACGGCTGCGGCAAGACCACCCTCATCCGCACCATCGCCGGTCGGCTCGAGCCGCTGGCCGGGTCCGTCAACCTGGGCGGGACGGTCAAACTGGGCTACATGACCCAGGAGCAGGAAAACCTAGACCTGGATCGATCGCCGCTGGAGATCGTCCAGTCCGCCGGGACCTTCAACCAGACCGAAGCCCGCCACTTCCTGCATTTCTTCCTGTTCGGCGGCGATTCGCCCCTGCGCCCGGCGAAGAATCTGAGCTACGGCGAGCGCGCCCGCCTGGAGCTGGCCCTCCTGGTCGCCCGGGGCTGTACCTTTCTCCTGCTCGACGAACCCATCAACCACCTCGACATCCCCTCCCGGGCCCGCTTCGAGCAGGCCCTCGACCAGTACGAAGGAACCGTCCTGGCCGTCGTCCACGACCGCTACTTCATCGAGCACTTCGCCAGCGAGGTCTGGACGATCGAAGACGGCCGGATCGCCAGGACCGGCCGCTAACGGACCCGGAAAGGAACCGCCATCATGCTGACCGCCCATCACATTACCAAATCCTACGGCATCCACATCGTCCTTCAGGACATCTCCTTCACGATCAACGCCCGCGAGCGCCTCGGCCTGATCGGCCCGAACGGCTGCGGCAAATCGACCCTAATGCACATCCTGGTCGGGTCCGAAAAACCCGATTCGGGGACAGTGGCGCGCACCCGTCCGGACCTGCGGATCGGCTACCTCTCGCAGGGTTTCGAGCTGGACCCGTCCCTGACGATCGCCGAGGCCTGCGCCCCGGCCTTCCGGCCCTCGACCGACCCGGAGGCCGACCTGGCCGGGCTGGCCGCCGCCCTGGCTGCGGACCCATCCGACGGCTCCCTCCAGGCCCGCTACGACGAAGCCCTCGAGCGGCTTTCGGCTCCCCTCCGGCGCCCGCAGGATGTCCTGGCCCCGCTCGGCCTGGCGGACCTGCCGTCCGACCGACGCGTCGGGCAGCTGAGCGGCGGGCAGAAGACCCGCCTGATGCTGGCGCGCCTGCTCCTCTCCGATCCCAACCTGCTCCTGCTGGACGAGCCGACCAACCACCTGGACATCGCCATGCTCGAATGGCTGGAAGACTGGCTGGCAGACTTTCCCGGCGCGGCCCTGATCGTCTCGCACGACCGGGCCTTCCTCGACAACACCGTCGGCCGCATCCTCGACCTGGACCCCGAAAGCCATACCTTGAAGGAATATGCCGGCAATTACAGCGAGTACCTGCAGCAGTTCCTGGCCGCCCGCGAGAAACAATGGGACGAGTACCGCGACCAGGTGGCCGAGATCAAGCGGATCAAGCAGGACATTGCCCGCACCAAGCAGCAGGCATTGCAAGTGGAGTCGAGCACCACCCCGCGCCAGCCGCACGTCCGGCGGATCGCCAAGAAAGTGGCCGTCAAGGCCCTGGCCCGCGAGAAGAAGCTCGAGCGCTTCCTCGAGTCGGACGAGATCGTCGAGAAACCGAAGCCTTCCTGGCAGCTCAAGCTGGACTTCGCCGCCCCCGAGCACCAGAGCCGCGACATCCTGGCGACCGAAAACCTGTCGATCGGCTACCCCGGCCATCCCCCGCTGCTGGAGAACCTGCGCCTGAGCATCCGCGCCGGCCAACGCCTGGCCCTGACCGGTCCGAATGGCTGCGGCAAGACCACCCTCATCCGCACCATCGCCGGCCGGCTCGAGCCGCTGGCCGGGTCCGTGCGGCTGGGCGCATCCGCCCGGCTCGGCTACATGACCCAGGAACAGGAAAACCTGGACCTGGGCAGGTCGCCGCTCGAGACCATCCAGTTCGCCGGGACCTTCAACCAGACCGAAGCCCGCCACTTCCTGCACTTCTTCCTATTCAGCGGCGACGATCCGCTCCGTCCGGCCGGGAGCCTGAGCTACGGCGAGCGCGCCCGCCTGGAGCTGGCCCTCCTGGTCGCCCAGGGCTGCACCTTCCTCTTGCTCGACGAGCCCATCAACCACCTCGACATCCCCTCCCGGGCCCGCTTCGAGCAGGCCCTGGCGCGTTACACCGGGACGGTCCTGGCCGTCATCCACGACCGTTATTTCATCGAGCAGTTTGCCACGGACGTCTGGACCGTGAAAGACGGGCAGATCAAGAGCCTGTGACGCCCCGGATGGAAAAAGGGACCCTTCCGCTTATGAAACGAACCCCTCCCACTCCCCACCCCGAGGTCAATGCCGTCCTGGAGGCCATCCTGCCGCAGGCCCGGTCCATCCTCGGGGGCCAATTCGTCGGGATGTATCTGTACGGCTCGCTGGCGTATGGCGGCTTCGACCGGGACAGCGACGTGGACTTCGTCGTCGTCACGAAAGACGAGCTGACCGGCGAATCTTTTGCAAGCCTTCAGGAAATGCACGCCCGGATTTCCCAAATCGATTCCTGGTGCGCCACCCAGCTCGAAGGCTCCTACCTCCCGCAGATCGGGCTGAGGCAGTACGATCCGGTCCGGGCCTTGTACTACCACCTCGACCGGGGCCCCGGTAATCGCCTGGCCAGGGTGCAGCTGGAGGACGCCCGTCTCAGCCGGGCCTGGTGGGGCGCCTGGGTCATCCTGCGGGCGGTCCTGTCCGAAAAGGGGATCGCCCTGGCCGGGCCAGCCCTCGAGACCCTGGTCGATCCGGTCCCGCTGGAGGAGTTGAAGCGGGCGAACCGGGCGCTCCTGACAGACTGGGCCGGGGTGATGCTCGAACGGCCCGCCGAGATGAATACGCGCGGCTATCAATCCTACGTCGTCCTGACGATGTGCCGGATGCTCCACACTCACCAGAATGGCGTCCTCGTCTCCAAGCCGGCCGCCAGCGAATGGGCCCGCAAAACATTGGAGCCAGGCTGGCTTCCGTTGATCGAGCATGCCTGGGCCGGGCGCCACGACCCAGGAGGCGAGATGCACCCGGAAGACGTGCAGGGTACGCTCGAGATGATCCGCTATACGCTGAAAATCATTGCCGGAGAGGGCAAAGACGAATGAAACCGATCCTGCGCAACTACCGGGGCGAGGAAGATCACTGGCGCTGGCATTGCATCGCCAACTGCCAGTCGTCCAATCCGCACGAGCGGGTGACCCACCTGTGGGAAACACCCACCGTCCAGCTAGCCGCCGTCGTCGGCGGATACGACCCGGGACAAAATGTCCTGTATTCTCCCGCCTGCGACCGCTCCGAAGGCTGGGGCAGGGAATGGTGAAGCCCCATCCGGTCACCCCTTACCCGGAGGTAAATTCCATCCTGGAAGAGTTGCATACGGGGGTAGCGGCGGCCCTGAGGGAGCGCTTTCTTGGCTTGTACCTGCACGGCTCGCTGGCAACCGGCGATTTCAATCCCGCGACGAGCGACGTCGACTTCCTGGTCGTCACCTGCGGCGAGCTACCCGCCGATCGGTTCCCGGTCCTGAAGGCGATGCACGCCCGTCTCTTCGCCAGCGGCCGGGCCTGGTCGCAAAAGCTGGAGGGCGCCTACCTGCCCCTCGGCCAGCTGCGGCGCCACGACCCAGCGCAGCCGCCGGTCCCCTGGCTGGGCGCGGATGGTCACTTCGCCCTCGAGCGCCTCGGCAGCGACTGGACGATCCAGCGCTGGATCCTCCGCGAAAGAGGTCGCGTGGTTTCCGGTCCCACGCTGAAACCGATGATCGACCCGGTCGGCGCAGATGAACTCAAGGAGGCCGTTCGCGCCAATCTTCGGGATTGGTGGTCGCCGCCCCTTCCCTCCCCCGAGCGTTTCGAGAGCGCCGAGTACCAGGTATACGCCGTGCTGACCATGTGCCGGTCGCTGTACCTCCTCGAGCACGGCGCGATCGCCTCGAAACCGGCTGCGGCCCGCTGGGCCGAGGCAAACCTGGAAGGGCCCTGGCCGGGCCTGGTCGAAGCCGCCCGGCTTTGGCGCCCGGTTGAAACCTTCCAGCGGCGGAAGGAAATGGATGCATTCATTCAGTTTACCCTCCGACAGTGGGGGATAACCTTCCCGGTGGCTTGACCACCCGGGTGCTCCGGCCGTAAACCCATCCTTGCAATCGCCCGACCTTCTCAGGTCGGATTTTATTAATACTAATCACCTTGACATACTATATAATACACAGTATAATGCCATCAATGGTGAAAATATGGGAACAAACGAAACGATAGATAATCTTATCCTCGAACTACGGCGCGGCATGCTGGTGCTGGCCGTCCTGAGCCAGTTGGACAACGAGCAGTACGGTTACTCGCTGATCAACCACCTCAAGGAGAACGGGCTGGAGATCGACCAGGGTACGCTCTATCCCCTGCTGCGCCGGCTGGAATCGCAAGGCCTGCTGCAATCCAACTGGCGGATCGAGGCCGACCGGCCGCGGCGATATTACATCATCAGCGAAGAAGGGCAGAAACTCCTGCCCCAGCTGAAACAAGAATGGAACAGCATCGTAACCCTGATGGACAAGATGCTGAAGTGAGAAGGAGAATGAAATGAATCTGATCGAAATTTACGTTTCCGAGGTCGGGCGACGCCTGCCGCAAACGATGCGGGCCGATATCGAGGCCGAGATCCGTTCCGCCCTGGAAGACATGCTCGAAGAACGAAGCAAAAAAGCCGGACAGCCCGCGAATGACGAGATGGTCCTGGCCATGCTGAAGGAATATGGCGATCCCGAAAAAGTCGCCGCATCCTACCTGCCGGAGCGCTACCTCATCGGACCGAGCCTGTACCCGATCTTCATGATGGTCCTGCGCATCGCCCTCATCGTGACCGGCGTCCTGGCCGCCGTCGGCCTGGGATTTGCAATCTACCAGAGCACCCTTACCGCCCAGGGCGTTTTCGAAACCGTCCTTCGAGCCGCCGCCGACTTCTTTACCAGCCTGGTCATCGCACTTGGCAATATCATCCTGGTCTTTGCCATCATAGAATGGGCGCTCTACCAATCCGGTAAGAAGATCGACTTGAACGGCAATGCAAAAAAGAAGGAATGGGACCCGCATTCCCTGACCAAGGTGATGCCTTCCAACCGGATCAAGCACAGCGAGGTCATCATCGAGCTCGTCGGCTGCTTCATCGCCATCATCCTGTTCAACTTCTACCCCGGACTGATCGGCTTTACGCCGAGCCTGAACGGCGTGGTTGGCTCCGGGAACTGGGCAATCGGTTTCGGCAGCGCGGAGTTCGTGCGGCTCCTCTCCAGCGCCTTCTTCCACTTTGTCCCCTACCTGACCGCGGTCTGGGTGTTGACCATCATCTTGAATATCATCCTGCTCATCCAGGGATATTGGAACACGCTGGACCGGATCATCTCGATCGGGCTCAAGGTAATCAATATAGTGATTGCCGCAGCCATGCTGGCCGGTCCATCCCTGATCGCCCTGACTCTGGCTGGCCTGACGAAGAGCCTGGGGGACGCAGGCACCGCACAGATGATATTGAACCTGGTCACCCAGGTCGTCCATGGAGCACTCTGGCTCGCCATCATCGCCGGGAGCCTGGATGTGATCGTGAGGCTGGTCCGCCTGGCCCAGGCCCGGGCCTATATACCCCGGTAAGAATCAGCCGGGCGGGATGGGTGTCCCGCCCGGTTTTTTAATTAACCGTTCAAGCGACCCGCTTCCGGCATGCGAACGGGAACGAGCTTGTCGACCACCGGGGTCATGCAGGTCGTATCCGAGCAGGCTTCATAGGTGATCGAGAGCGCTTCCTGCGCCCAGCCGCTCCCCGCTGGCAGCCTGACCGGCAAACTCAATGTGACCGGCCCGGCCGGGTAGACCAGCAAGGCGTCCGTACCCATCGAGGATACCTCCGGATCCGCACTTTCCGTAAGGGCCCCCACGGCTTGCAGAGTCGAGCCGGCCGGTAATTCCAGGCGGGTGGGGCGGCCTTCGCCATAGATGCCTTCCCGGGGGAGGTCCTTGCTGTAGACATGATAGCCTTTGGGTGGATCGAACGTGGCGGCCAGCCAGCTCTGCCCGGAAGCATCCACCTGCAGGACGATCGAAACGGCGACGCCGTTTTCATTGAAGGCAGCCAAGTTCAAGGGAGCACCCGGCCTGGAAGCCTGCCAGGAGGCACACGAAGCCAGGGAGGCGAGCAAAAACCAGGAAATACAGATGCACTTTATTTTGACCATCGTCTCGTTCTCCAATAAATTACGACCTCAGTCCGAAACATACCAATAACCGATTACGGTTTTGAAAGAATCGCCTTTAACAATCAGGCAAGTGTTTATGCTATACTGATATTTACTTCGTATGGAAATCCTGAGTGATCGGTATTTGCATCGTTACAGGTTGACCGGGAGGGGGGGATGACATTATTATACACGCCGTATGTGGGAATCCTGCTGCTTAACGGTCTGGTTTGCGCCCTCATTGGCTACATCCTGCTCAGTCATAGAAACGTCCCCGGGAAAACCGCGCTGATTTTGATCATGGCAGCCGCGGTGGAAGTTTCGCTTGCCAGCGCGCTGGAAATCGCCTCGGTCGGGATCCCCGCCAAGGTATTCTGGGCAAAAATCGAGTACCTGGGAAATCAAAGTGGTCCAGTCCTCTTCCTGATCTTTGCCCTCAGATACACCCACCAGGATGATATTCTCACCGCACGGAATCATCTCCTGCTCTGGGTGATCCCGCTGGTCACCATGCTGCTGGCAGCCACCAACGACTGGCACCGGCTCATCTGGACCACCTTCACTCCCAATCCGGTAAACAGTTCCATCCTCATCTATGGCCATGGCACGTGGTACTGGGTCTGCACCGTTTACGGTTATCTGTCGATCCTCGCCGGCTGTGCAGCGTTGATCCGGGCCGCGATCCGGTTCCCGCAAATCTTCCGCCGCCAGATCGGCATATTATGTGCCGCCGCCTTCGTTCCTGGTTTGGGGAATTTGATCTATCTGACCGGCTTCAGCCCGGTCGTCGGGCTGGATACCGCCCCGGTTTCCTTTTCCCTGGCCATGATCATCCTCTCCATGGGCATTTTCAGGTTCAAGTTGCTCGATATCGTACCGATCGCGCGCGGATCCCTCATCGAGCATATGCTGGATGGCGTCGTGGTCCTGGACGCACGGGACCGGATCGCCGACCTCAATCCAGCCGCACAAAACCTGATCGGGACGCTTTCCTCGAAAAGCATCGGGCAGCCCGTGGCGACAGTCCTGTTTTTCTGGGCCGACCTGATCAAGCGATTCCCGAATGCCGGCGAGATCAAGACGGAGATCCTCCTGGAAGGAGATCCGCACCGTTTCATCGATCTGCACATCTCCTCCCTTTTCGATCGCCGCCAGCATTACACAGGCAGGCTGATGGTTCTCCAAGACATCACGGAGCAGCGCCTCGCCGATGCGGAATTAACCAGGAATATCGAGGAATTGAAGATCATCAACCAGATCAGCTTGGTCATCACCTCCGGTCTGGATTTGGAACGCATTCTCAAAGAATTGAAGGAACAATGCACCCAGGTGGCGCCGATCGATGTCTTCTACGTGGCCCTCTACGACCCGGCGACGTCGATCGTCAACATCCCGCTGTATTACAAGGACGGACAGTTCTCACCCGGCCCCTTACGCGACATCCGCGACCGTCCGGGGTTGATCGGCAGTGTCATTAAAGCGGGCCGGACTCTTTACCTGCACAATGAAACTGAACCGATCACCCGACCCATTAGTCAGCAGCAGGCCTTCGAACAGGAGAGGCCGATGAAATCCTACGTCGGCATTCCGCTGACCGTCCGGGACAAGATCATCGGCATCATGTCCATCCAAAACCATCGGCCGAACGCCTATGCGGATGAGCAGATCCATTTGCTGGAGCGGATTGCCATCCAGGCGGCCATTGCCATCGAAAACGCCCGCCTCTACGCAGAAGAGCAAAGGCTGGCCATCGTCGACGAACTGACAGGCGTTTATAACTACCGGGGACTATTCGAACTCGGCGGTCGGGAGGTGGAACGCGCCCATCGTTTCGGCCGTTCCCTGGCTGCCCTTTTCTTCGACATCGATAATTTCCGGATTTTCAATAACACGTTCAGCCACGCCACAGGGAATGTGGTCCTGCAAGCCGTCGTCAAGCGCTGTCAGGCCCTGCTCCGCTCCGTAGACATCCTGGCCCGGTATGGTGGGGATGAATTCGTCGCCCTCCTCCCCGAAACCGATCTCGCCAGTGCCGAGATGGTCGCCCACCGCTTGATCGAGGAAATCGCCGCCACGCCTTTTACAACCCCGCACGGCGACCTGGACGTGACCGTTTCGATCGGGGTCGCTTTTCTGACCGACGACACCCTGGACCTGGCCGCGCTGGTCGACCGGGCCAATCATGCTGAGCACGAGGCCAAGCGGGGCCAGAAAAGCGTCGTCGCGATCGCCAAATAGTCTTTCGGAAAATAAAAAAGTCCGGGGTAATCCCGGACTTCGGCTAATTTCCACCAAAGAACAGTTGCCACCAGATTCGCCAGGTCGGCTGCGGTTGCGCCTGGGTCGAGACGGATGGTATCGGCGTGGGGGTGGTATTGGTCGTGGAGACCACGTCGATCGGGTGTTCGCCCACGCGCACCCATTTATTTTCATACGCCCATTGCTCGACTGCCGCATCGGAAGTGGCATATGCCACCTGGGTCACCAATGCCGCCTGGGTCTGCATGACTGCCGTCGCTTCGGCGCGCACCGAAGTGAGCTTGGCATTCAGCCGGTCCAGTTCCTCCATGCGCCGGTTGAAATCCACCAGCAAAATCACGGCCAGTAGAAGACCAAGAATGATTAGAACACTTTGCCACTTGAACTTCATACCCTTATCTTACTCGCTCCAGTTCAGTTTGACAAGCATTTGACGGACCGCCCGAAACCATCTTGGTGGGGATAAAAAAAGACCCGCAACAATGCGGGTCTACTGCAATGAATGCAGTTCCTTCTGTGCCGAAGGAGGGACTTGAACCCTCACGACCTTGCGGCCACTAAGCCCTGAACCTAGCGCGTCTGCCAGTTCCGCCACTTCGGCGTGCGGGTTGTATTTTATCCGAAAGTAAGATTTTGTCAACCTTCCGGACGAAATCAGCTCGAAATATATTCACGCAGATTATGCTCGACCGCGTAAGCGGCCGCCTCTGCCCGATTATTGACACCCAATTTGGAAAGGATGCTGGAAACATAATTCCGGACCGTCCCTTCGCCGAGGAAGAGCGCCTTGGCGATTTCCCGGTTGGTCTTCCCCTCCGAGACCAGGAGCAGGACGTGTTTTTCCTGTTGGCTGAGGTGGGCGAATGCGGAGGCTTCCTCCTCCTTGACGGCCCGGCGGACCTCCTGGAAGACCCGCTGCGTAACGGCCGGATCGAGCAGCGCCTCGCCGCGCCCGACCGCTTCCAGCGCCTTGACCAACTCCTCCCCGCCAATCTGCTTCAGGATGTAGCCTGAAGCGCCAGCCCGGATGGCTGAAAAGAGCATCTCGTCCTCTGCATAGGAGGTCAACATTAAAACGCGCGTTTCGGGAAAACGGCTGGTAATCTCCTCGCAGGCTTC
>Ga0335071_10003978_pt1 | contig 15490 bp, 10 predicted proteins | sample Lox_Sample_15_FD_206724 | JGI IMG/M metagenome (GOLD analysis project Ga0335071, IMG submission 206724) | Soil microbial communities from Loxahatchee National Wildlife Refuge, Florida, United States - Lox_Sample_1.5 | ecosystem: Environmental > Terrestrial > Soil > Wetlands | place: USA... | reverse complement strand
TCGGACGGTCGTATGGGATATCGGTGATGATGGTAAAGCGTGGGCCGCAATTCGTGCAGTTGATGAACGGGTATCTGTAACGCCGGTCGGATGGGTCGAAAAGCTCCCGCAGACAATCCTCGCAAATGGAGACATCCGGGGAGATGGGTTGGAAAGCGCCTTCCACGGCTTCCGACGCGATGATCTCGAACCCGTCCCAGCCGCGGGCAGGAATGGATAGCTGCTCGAAAGAGTCGATCCGCGCCAGAGGCGGCAACTCGGACCGGATCGCAGCCGCAAAACCCTCCAGGGCCGCCTCGGCGCCGTCGGCCTCGATATCCACCCCAGCGGAGGTATTCCGGACCCAGCCGGTCAGGCCGAACCTGACCGCCAATCCGTAGATGAACGGGCGGAAGCCGACCCCCTGAACGATACCGGTAATATGGATTTTAACGCCCTTGCTCTCTGCCATTTGCACCACCATCCTCACCCAACCCGGATTTCAGGCTTGGCCGAGTGAGGCTCGTTTACGCTCGACTCCAATCTACCGAATAAAGGCCGGATGATTGTACGGCATCAGCGATCCAACCAGCACATATTGGTCAGGTCGAAGACTGCGTTCGAGAAACCCAGGCTGGACTCGTCAAAGTATACAACATAGGCGTACAAATAATTCCCATGGATCTTGTGAATGCTGACCCGGGAATTGTCCCAGACGTAATCCCAATCGTCGCCGGTGATACCTCCCTCCGTGCTATCGAGCCACGATTTCAGGGAATCCGACACGGAAGAATTATCCGAGTAATCGATGTAATACGGCTTGTTGGTGCAATACTTCGCATTTTGCAGCGAGGCGATCTGATCCTGGGCGTCGGACAACTGGGAGGCCAGATCCGATGCCCGGGCGGACTGGGAACCAAGCTGCTCCTGGAGGGCTGCCTGGGTGGATGCGGCTGCCGCCTGGGCGGCGGAGTATTGCTTCGTCTTAACGCTCAACTCGTGGGATTCATACCCAAAACCGATCAAGCCGATCGCTGCCAAGATGAGGGCCCCAAATGCAACGATTCCGAGTACGATGGTGACAGCGGTGGACCATTTTTTCATGAAACATCCTTTATGACGTGAAATTAAATCGACAGCTTACGCCGTAAATTCCGATAACAGGGCAAACGCCATCTCGCCGAGATCAAAGGCGAAAAGCGCAACTCGATCATAGGTTTCGAGGGGATCGAGGCGGCAGGACCGGCCTGGGATTTCGAATCAATCGGGCCAGCAGCCCGGCTGTTCACGGCGGACGGTTTCCTGGATGAACTTTCGGTCGGCGGCTGTCAGGTCGACGTAATTCGAATTCTCCCGGGCGGTGTTACGGTTCTCGACCAACAGGATGGAAGCATCCCGGGTGAGGGCGACTGTGTGCCAGACACCCCGCTTGATATTGTACATCTTCCCCGGCACCATCACCTGCGGGTGGATCTTTTCGATCTGGGACTCACCTTCGCCGATGAACAGGACGGCCCGGCCGCGCTCGAGGACGAAGACCTCATCAGTCTCGTTGTGGCGTTCCATCGAGCGGATATTCTCCGGGTGGACCTCGTCCAGGTAATTCAGGATGGCCACCCGCCAGTCCCCAAAATCGATCACCGGTTGGTAGCCCGGTCCGATGTACTCGCGAATTTCAACCAATTTTTCGTCCATGAGTCCTCTCATTTTCCTAGCCAGATTTCAACGCGATGTTCATTTGCAACGCCGCCAGGGGCGATCAAATTCCCGGACACTTCCTTCCCATCCACGACCATGCGGATCACGCCCTTCGAAACGCGTTCGGGGTTATGGACGACGATATTGTACACCTGGCCGCGGAAGCGCCGGGTGACCGTGAACCCATCCCATCCGGAAGGAATACACGGATCGATCCGCAAACCGCCGTAATCGGGCCGCACACCCAGGATCCATTGGGTCCCGGCCTGATAACACCAGGAGGAGGTGCCAGAAAGCCACGAATTGCGCGCCAGCCCGAAGTTGGGATGCTCGTCGCCGAGGATATTCTGGGCGTAGACGTACGGCTCACATTCGTAGATATCGATCAGGTCGTTCTTGCCGGCGGGATTGATCTGGGCATAATACTGGTATGCCCTGTCCCCATTCCCGAGCAGGGTCTCGGCGATGACCGCCCATGGATTGGGATGGAGGAAGATGCCGCCATTCTCCTTTGCGCCCGGCGGATAGGTCGTGATGCCGCCGTAGGTCCGGTCGTAGCCGTTGAAACCGGGAGTGCTGACCTTGATCCCGTAACGGGTATTGAGGTGCATCTCGACCGAATCCATCGCCCTGGTCGCCCGCTCGGGGGAAGCGAATCCCGAGAGGACCGCCCAGGACTGACCGTTCAGGTGAAGCTTGCCTTTCTCATTCTTCGACGATCCGACCGGATTTCCATCCTGGTCGAAGTACATCACATACCACTCCCCGTCCCAGGCAGCATCCTCGACTCGGGCTTGCATTTCCACATATGCCGCCCGATACTCGCTCGCGGCCGCGGCATCCCCAAGAAATTCTGCCAGCCCGATGATTTCCTTCAGCGCCCGTCCGTAAAGGTGGGCGCTGAAGAGGGATTCGGCTCCGCTCGGCAAATTGACGGTATCGTTCCAGTCCGCGAAGCCCAGCAGCGGCAGTCCGTGCCGGCCGATGTCCTTGCGGGTAAACGCCAGGGCACGCGCCAGGTGTTCCCGGACGGTCCCTTCCTCAAGCGGCTGGCCCTGCTTATCCCGGTCATAGAAAGGAACCTTTTCATCAAGGAATGCCGTCTCGCCGGTTTCCTTGATGTAAGCGCAGACCGAGAGGACCAGCCAGAGGTGATCGTCGCTGTAATAATGCGGCCGGTCTTCCATCTCGGTCGAATCCCCGAGGCTGCCTTCCAGGGTAAGTGGATTGTAGGAATGCATGGCCGAGCCATTCGCCTTCTGGAAGGAGAGCAGGCGGCGGATGAACTCCCTGCCCTCTTGAGGGATCGCCGGCAGGACCGCCAGGACGTCCTGGTTGCCATCGCGCATCCCGATGCCGCGTGACCCCATCCCGAGCTGATAATAGGAAAGATAGCGCGACCAGTTCTTGGTAATGTAGCACTGGTGTGGATTGTGGATATTCAGGATGGAATTCATCGCCGGATCGGGAGTCTGCACCTGGAGGATGGACAGGTATCTCTCCCAATAGGCTTTCAGTTCGTCCAGGGCGGAATCGACCGCGACCGGATCGCGGTACTTCCGGATGCCGGGGCGCGCCGCCTCCAGGCTGGCCTCCTGCCCGAGCTGGGTGACCAGCCGCCGGGTCGCGCCGGGTTCGAGCTTCCCGAGCGGATGCAGCAAAACCGAGAGGACATCCCCGCGCAGGCTGTCGGCTCCGCTGAGTCTTTCAGCAAAAAGGCCCAAGGGCTTCGCCCAGGTCCCGTATTCGTTGGCGCCCAGGAATCTCCTCCGGTCGGTCTCATAGGAAGAGGCCGGCAGGTTGGAGGTGAAATAATTGACCCTGCTGTCCCGGTTCATGAAAGGATACTGGACCATCACGGTATATTCGCCGTCCGGCTCGGCTTTCGAAACCATCGTCTGCGGAACCCAATCGGCGTTGGTGAACTGCATCAGGGCATTCGGGTGGGTGTATTCGACAACCGGGACGACATCCACCTCCACGGCCTCACCGGTCAGGTTGGAGACGCGGATATCCCGGATCTCGACCGCTTCTCCGGAAGGCACGAAGATCGTCACTTCGGTACGCAGGCCGTAGCTCTCCGAGACGATCCGGGTATACCCGAGCCCAACGTGGCATTCGTATAGGTCATATGGATCCAGCGTGGGGACGAAGAAAGGGGAGAATACCCGATAGCCGTCCCGGCCGTGAATTCGCAGGTACAGGCTCTCGCCTTTGAACTCGGATGCCGGAGCCTGCTGGAGGTATTTGGTGATGCGGTTGAAGGTCGGGTCCCCTTTGCAGATCAACGCGCCGCCCGTGTGATCGACGAACCCGCCAAACCCGAGGTTGCCGATGTAGTTGATCCATTTGACCGGGGTGCGCGGGTTGGTGATGACGTACTCCCGGTGCCGATCGTCGAAATAGCCGTAATTCATGCCCACTCCTCAATCGCCGCAGACGATGTCGATCAGTTCCTGGCTGGCGGGTCGGCCATCCCGGTCCACCAAGCCAAAGTCCATTGCCTTGTAGGACCAGGCCGCCCGGCCGATGGAATGCTCCTTCAGGAGGGAAACGAAGTCGCGGGTCCAATTCAAGCGGGTCGGCATGGACGCCAGGTCGATCACGCCGTACTCCCCGCAGTACAGGGGGCAGTGATGTTCCTGCATGAATTCGAAGGCCGGCTGGAGCAATTCATGCAGAGTGGAGCGGTCCAGGCGCACGCCGGCCGACCGGCCCAGGATGCTCGCGAACTCCGGATGCTGCCCGACGAATTCGCTCAAGCCGGGGGCGATCCCGGGATACTCCATGTTGCGATCGTATTCCACCACGCCGCGGGCCCAGTGCGCCTTCTGGTGGGTGACGACCAGCGGCTCGTAGAAATGGAACGTATAGAGGATATTCGGATCAGCCAGGAAGGTCAGGTTGGCAAGCTCGCCGACTGAATTATAGTAATTCCCGCCGATCACGATCAGCCGTTCCAAATCCACCTGGCGAATGCGTTCCACTGCCTTCGCCAGGAGGCGATTCCACGGAGCGCTGTCAGGCAGGACGATCTCATTCAGCAGCTCGAATGCCAGCCAATCCGAGGTGCCGCCCAGGCGCCCGGAGAGGAAGCTCCAGATATCCAGGAAGCGGGTTTGCTGGGATTCGTCGTTGAACAGCGTGGCGGCCTGGTAATTGTCGAAGATGTACCCGGGCGCCCGATGAAGGTCCAGGATGACCTTGAGGCCGCATTGATGCGCCCAGTCCAGGCCACGCTGGATATATTCGAAACCGCGCTCGTTGGGGCGGCCGGGATGGTTTTCCTCTTCGATCAGGGGATAGTCCACCGGCAGGCGGACGTGGTCGCAGCCCCAGTCTGCGATCCGGTGGAGGTCGGCGGCGGTAATAAACGAGTCGAAATGGGCGTAATCGTAAGCGGAATATTGCGAAAGCCATCCGCCCAGGTTCACTCCAGATTGGAGGGAGGTCGGATCGAGTTTCATGGCTGCTCACAAACCGGCTGGACGATCGGCTTGCTGCCGGCTTCTCCCAGGCCATACCCGAACGGGAAGAAGGGCGCGTCGCAGCCGGTCTTGTCGGCCGAATTGTTCTCATTGATCGGCAGCTGCTCGTTCCAGCGCGGCCAGGTGTAAGGCAGCTTTCCCACGAACGGATAATCCCCGAAGAGCACGTCGCTGACGCCCTCCCCTTCCGTGCCCGGCAGCCAGGCTTCAACCCAGGCGTCCGCGGTATCGAATTGATTCGTGATGACCATCGGCCGGCCCGAGAGGATGATGACGATCAGCTTGTCGACCTGGGGGCGGACCTTGTCGATCACGTTCACATCGGTATCCGAAAGCTCCAGGTTGGCCTTATCGCCTTTCCCTTCGGCATAAGGCATCTCGCCGACCACGACGATGCCCACGCTGGCGTGCCCTTCGAAAGTACCCAATTGATTGTAGGTGACGGCCGTGGAGGAAGGAACCATCGACCGGATCCCGTTGAGGATGGTGGTGCCGACATCGATGCTGCCGGTCTGTCCCTGCCAGGAAATCGTCCAGCCGCCGCACATCATCCCGATGTCGTCCGCGCCCTGGCCGGCGACGAAAATCGAGGGGGTCGTCTTTGCAATCGGCAGGGCGGAGTTATCGTCCTTCAGCAGCACCAGGGACTCGCGCACAGCCTGGCGGGCCACGGCGACATGGGAGTCGGAACGGACCGTCTGGATGTAGCTGGCATCCGGATAGGGATGCTCGAAAAGCCCGAGGGCGAATTTCGCCCGCAGGATCCGCCGGACGGCGTCGTCGATCCTGTCAACGGTGATGTCCTTCTTGTTCACCGCATCGTGCATCACCTGGATGAAAGCCGTGTAGTTCGAAGGGACCATATTCATGTCCACGCCGGCGTTGATGGATGTCACGACGGCCTTGTAATAATCCGGATCGACCTGGTCGATCCCGCCCCAGTCCGAAACAATGAAGCCTTTGAAGCCCAGCTCGTTCTTGAGCACATCCGTCAGCAGGTAACGCTGGGCATGCATCTTCGTCGTACGCCAGCTACTGAACGAAGCCATCACGCTCAAGGCGCCCGAATCCACCGCCGCCTTGTAGGGCGGCAGGTACAGCTTGCGCAGGGTGGCCTCGTCGACCTGGACGTTGCCCTGGTCGAGCATGTAATCATCCGTCCGGGAGGAACCCCAGATCGTCCCGCCATCGCCCAGGTAGTGCTTCGGAGTCGCCAGGGTGAAGAGCGTCTGCCCGGGCGTCGCTTTGAGGCCGGCCGGAATATCCTGCAGGCCTTTCAGATAGGCCACGCCGAGCTCGGTCGTCAATTGGGTGTCTTCGCTGAACGATTCGTCCGTGCGGCCCCAACGGATATCCTGCGGGACGGCGATGATGGGAGAGAAGGTCCAGGGAATACCGGTTGCCAGCATCTCCTCGGCGGTCACCTGGCCGATCTGGGTCAGCAGGGCGGGATCGTGGGTCGCGCCCATGCCCGATTCTTGAGGAAATACCGTTGCACCGTAGAGATGAGCATTGCCATGGGTGGCGTCGATGCCATAGATCATCGGGATCTTCAGGCGGGTGGACATGGCTTCATCCTGGTAACCCTTGACCATCGCCTGCCAGGCTTGCGGGGTGTTCTGGCCCGGGTTGCCGTCGCCTCCGCTCAGGATGGATCCGATGAAATAGTTTTTGATGTCGCCGGGCTGGATACTGCCGTTTTCCACCTGGGTCATCTGGCCGATCTTTTCATCCAGGGTCATCCGGGAAAGCAGGTCGGAGACGCGCGCCTCGATCGGCTGGGTCGGGTCCATATAGAGGGCCGGCGCGGAGGTCGGCGTGGGAGTCGGACCTTGACCGGCAGGGTTGTTGAACGTACAGGAGGTCAGAAAAACGACGACCAGCAGGATGGAACTGAATGTGCGTTTCATTACTCACCTCGTGGGGCGGAGGGAAACGACCCGCCCCGGGAAATTCGCAGCGGTTTCCGGATACGGCGTCCTAGGAGTCGGCCGACTCGGCCAGGTTGCCATCCTTGAGATAGAGCACTTCATGGGCGTGCTGGTCCACCAGGGGATCATGGGACACCATCAGGAGGGTGATCTTTTCCTCGTCCACCAGGGTGCGGAAAAAGCTCAGGAGCTCATGGGTGGTCTTGCTGTCCAATTCACCGGTCGGCTCGTCCGCCAGGATCAGCCTGGCGCGGTTTGCCAGCGCCCGGGCGACAGCCACGCGCTGCTGCTGGCCTCCCGACATCTCGTAAGGGCGGTGATTGCGCCAGGGCGTCAGTCCGACGAGCTCGAGGACCTCCAGGGCGCGCTTGTGTCGGGCCGAATACTCCTCGCCCTTGATGCGCAGGATCAGCTCCACGTTCTCATAAGCAGTCAGGGTGGGCAGGAGGCCAAAGGATTGGAAGACCAGGCCGATCTGATCCCGGCGCCAATCCGTCAATTGTTCTTCGCCCATCCGGGATAGATCGTGGCCGAGGATGTTGATCGACCCGGAGGTGGGCAGATCGAGCCCGGCCAGGCAGTTCAGGAGGGTCGTCTTGCCGCTTCCCGAACGGCCCTTGAGGGCCAGGAATTTGCCATACGGGACCTTGAGGTTGATGCCGCGCAAAGCCGGCACACCCGCCTCGGCATTCCCCTGGACGGGATAGATGCGCCAGAGGTCCTTCGTCTCGACGGCGAACTCGGATTTTGAGGAGAACTCTTTTTTCATGGATTAATGCTCTCCTTCGTCTTTTTCGGTCGAGATCATCCGACCGAAGGAGCGCAGGAAAGGCACCTTGGCGCTGACCGCGAGGAGCAGATTACGAGCCCGCTCGAACCAGGGCGGGATGGCCTGTTCGGTCGCCGCAGGCGCCTCGACCTTGCCCTCGTGCGCAGCGACGGCTTCCGGCTCGGGCTGTTCATTTTCCGGCGGGCGGATCAAGATACCGGTTTCGGTGATTTCCATCCGCACCCGCCGCCGAATGTGAAAGTGCTCCAGGTGCTCGCGCGGAATGTGCAGGCGTCCGGCGGAGTCCAGCAGGACCAGCTCTTCGAATTTATGCTGGCCCTCTTCGTGAGCTTCGCCGGTGGATTTGACCCGCAAGGTCTCGCTGGCCAGTTTCCCGTCCCGCACGGCGACCACGCGATCGACATGCCGGGCAATCCCGGGGTCATGGCTGACGATCACGATCGTCAGACCCAGCTTCTTGTTCAACTCCCGCAGCATGTCGTAGATCAACCGCGCCGTATTCGTATCCAGCTCACCGGTCGGCTCGTCGGCCAGGAGGAGGTGGGGCTGGTTCGCCAGGGCAATGGCCACCGCCACCCGCTGCTGCTCCCCTCCGGATAGTTCCTCCAGGCGGTGCTGCATGCGGTCGCCAAGCCCGACCAATTCCAGCAACTCCCGGGCGCGCTGCTCGGGACTGCTGCCGGTCTTCCCGGAGAGGGTCATCGGAAACTGGATGTTTTCCAGGGCGGTCAGGTATGGGATGAGGTTGCGGGCTCCATACTGCCAGACGAAGCCGACGGTCTCCCGGCGGTACTTATCCAGCTTGTGTTGACTGAGCCGGCCGAGGTCCTCCCCACCCACGGTGACCCGCCCGCCGGTGGGGCGATCCAATCCACCCAGGATGTTCAGGAGGGTGGATTTCCCGCTCCCGCTGGCCCCGACGATCCCGATGATTTCGCCCTCGGCGATCGTCAGATCCAGCCCCTGTAAAGCCTGGACTTCCAGGGAGGCGTCGTCCGTGCCGCCATCGACTCCGATCCGGTAGATCTTGACCAGGTTGTCGCACTGAATAAAAGGTTGAGTGGTCATCAGCTTGTCTCTCCGAGCTTGATGGCCTGGAAGATCTTCATCCGCAGCAGGACCGCCGAGAGGACAGCCAGGGCCGCCACGAACAGGATGATGAACAAGCCATAGATCTGGATGATCGAGAACCAGGCGATTTCAATCTGGAAAGGCGGGTATTGCGCCTGGGCCGTCGAGCCGATCTGCAGGAACGGGACGAACAATTCACTTGCCAATATGCCCACGAAGGTCCCGGCCAGGATGCCGAGCAGGATCAGCGAAGCCAGCTCGGCCGCAAGGAAGACCCGCATCTGGCGAATGGACAGGCCAATCGCCCGCAGCATACCCATCTCGATGAACCGCCGGCGGAAGGAGAACAAGGCATAGAGCATGAAGCCCAGGACCGTCAACAATGCCGAGGCGATGAAACCGACAGAAAGCAACCCGAACAAGCCCTGCCGTTCCGGACGGCTTTGCTCTGCCAGGATGTCGACCCTGGTCGAAGACCAGCTTTGCACGAGCGTATTCAGGCCATTCTCCACCAGCTTGCTTTGGTCGGCAGTCTGATCGAGGGTGATGCTGTAGCCGCGCACCGCGTAGACGATCCCTTCCGGGTCGGCGTTGCGGGTGGTCCGCAGCCAGACCTCGTGGGGATATTCGGTCCCGGCATGCAGGAAAAAGTTATCCAGGTTGCCGACGAACAGCGGGCCATCCTTCGGATACCAGGTCGGGAACAGGTTGACGGTCCCGACGACGGTCAATTCCATCGGGATCGATTCGCCCGCCACCCCGGTCTGGATGCCGAAGATCAATTTGTCCCCCAATTTGAGATGCTGGCTCTTCATCAAATCGGTCGAGACCAGGACGCCATCCGGATTGGCGCCCAGGGAATTCATCAAAAATCCCAGGGGCAGGCTCGCAAAATTGTACTGCCAGTAAGCTGCCTTGCCGAACGTCGCCCGATCGATCCCAAGGAATGTGCCCGTGACCGTGGCGGTGGGCGTGAGGACGGAGGCGGAATACCTGCCGACCCGCGTCGCCGCGGTCACTCCCTTGATCCTGAGATGTTCTTCGACCGGATCGAAAGTATACGTCGGGGAGCTGTTATCCAGATTGACAGTCGTGCCCATTTCCAGGAGGTTCATGTCGGAACCGACCTGGTAGGAAGACTGCTTGACCAGCTGCCCGTCCAGGGTTTTCGCCAGCGAGGCCGTAAAGGCCGACAGGCCGAGGGTGAGCAAGAGCAACACCAACGGGGCGCTGTAGAACGCCGGTGAGCGGGCAAGGAAACGCGCCGCCATCACCACTCCCACGCTCTTCGTCTTTTCCAGGAGCCAGCTGATGAAATTCATCAGGTGCGGAACCAGTCGCAGGGTGAAAAGGGCCACGGCGAAGATCCCGATGGCCGGAGCGATCAGGAGCAGCGGGTTTTGAAGCGGGTTGGGGGCATTCCCGGTCCCGTTCAAAGCCTGGCGGCTCTGAACTTCGAGCTGCCACAACCCATACCCCGCCGGGATCAACATGATGATATCGACCCAGTACCGCTGCCACCAGGGCGCGTGCAAAAAGCGCGCCCGTTCCTGTTTATACGTGACGATCGTCTTCGAAGCGCCGCTCAGGGTGGGAATCAAAACCTGGACGAGCAGGATCGTTCCGATCCCAAGGATGCCGTAGGCGAGAACGGAAGTGGTCAGGTTGACGCGCAAACCGATGTTGGCGGTGAAATCCAGGAAGCTGCGCGCCCGCCCGATGGCGTGGGCGATCCAGTAGCCGATCAGGATCCCGCCCGGGAGGGCGACGAGTCCGAGCAGGACTCCCTGGAGCATGGATATCCCGACCACCTGGAGCGAACTGGCGCCCCGGCTGCGTAGGATGGCCATCTCTCCGCGCTGCTGTCCGACGAACAAGCCCGTCACCAAGCCGATGAAAGCCAGGATCAGGCCCAAGATCGGTACGCTGAAAGCATACAGAAGGTAGGTGAGGAAAGGCGCATTCGTCTGGTAGCGTTTCAACGCCTCCAGCGGCGAGCTGGTCAGTTTGACATCCCCGAGGAGGGTTCCGGCATAGCTTTGAACGTCCTGGATGCGCTTATCGAAGCCGGCGATATCGTTGACGTGCAGATGCGAGCCGTCCGCGACGATATACCACATCGAGTAGCGAAGCTCGTCAGGGATGGCTTCACTGATCGCATTGGTATAACTCTCCTCGTTGACGACGATCCAGTTCGCCGAGCTCTGATCCCAGTATGGTGCGGTCGGATCGGTCGCCCGCCAGATCCCAACGATCGTCACCGGGATCTCGATATTGTCGCGGCGGAGATAATATTCATCGCCGATCTGGATCCCGTACTGGTCCGCCATCGATTCGCTCACCATCGCCTGGACCGAGTCCAGGTCGAGCATGGAGGTGAACGGCTGGGGATAATTCCCGTGGACGGCCAGGACGGTCTGCTGGATCGGGCTGACGAAGGCCACGTCGGCGGAAGTCAGGAAATACTGGCTCCCGGGCACCTTGGGATCGAAAGGCGGGTACAGAAAATAATCATCCGAATGAACGCGGCGTACTTCCTGCATGATGGGGAAACGCAACTCACGCAATCCCTTGCCGGTCAGGTATTCGTCCAGCGGGAGGATGTCCTGCCACTGCGGGGCAGTCTCGCCAGCCACGTTGACTTCGAAAGTGAACTTCATCGGGGCATAATCGACCGGATGATGGACGAGGTCGGCGACATGCCCGGCAAACAGCTCTTCGCGGAACAGGCGGAAATACGTCGCATCGGCGTACATCGGGATGCTGAGAATGAAACCGGATGCGATCATCAGGCCGACGATCGCGGCGATGCTCAGGAATCGTTGGGTCAGGAGGCGCTTGACCGCAACTCCGACGGTGATTCGAACCTGTTTGAAAAATGGTTCCAACTTAAGGAATAGCTTCTTCATGGTCCGACGACCACCTGTCCTTCAGTCAAGCCGGAGATGATTTCGATTTTATCGGTCGTCTTCAGGCCGATCTCGACATCCACGCGCTTGGGGCCGTTATCGCCGTTGATGATGACGAACGTCCGTCCGCCGACCGTCCGGATGGCATCCGGGGGCAGCCAGAGGATGCCGATCTTGTTGGCGAGCTGCACGTCGACCGTCACGGTGTCGCCGGATTTGAAATCGCTGGTAGCCGGTGCCGTGTCGAGGGTAATGTGCACAGTCTTGTCATTCTGATCGCCGGTTCCATAAGGCGAAGGGAGCTGGGTGATCTTCCCGGTCCATTTCAAGTCAGGCTTGTCGTTCGGCAAGACGGTGACCGGCATGCCTTCGTACATGCTCTTGAACTCGTCGTCGGCTTTGGAGGCATCCACATTGGCGACGATTTCCATCTGCGTGCCATCCCCGATGGCGAACGCCGGGGTCGTGTCCGTGACGGACCGGCCGGGATTGACGCCCGAGATGATGATCCCGTCCAGGGGCGCATAGACGCGGGCCTTGTCGACCTGCGCCTGAAGCTGGCCGAACGGATCGGGGCTCTTGGGGTCGATCCCATACTTCACCAGGGCTTCGTTGTAATCGAGCTGAGCCAGGTCGATGTTGAGGGCCTGGATTTGGATATCGTAAGGAGAGGCGCCTGTCGCCTTGTATTTTTCCAAGGTCAACTGGGCGATCTTCAAATTATCTTCCGCCCTCTGGATGGCGTCCTGTGTCGAAGTCGCGCTGATCAGCAAGTCGTTCAATTCCACCAAATTAGCCAGCAGATCCCCTTTTTTCACATGATCGTTGACCTGGACGAACACATCCCCGACGTGCCCATCCATTTGGAAATAGACGGTTTTCAGCGTGCGGGGCTGGACCTGGCCGAAGAGTTCCACGTTGATCACGATATCCCCCCGGGCGACGGTGTAGGACTTGCGTTCCGCAGTCGGGTAAGGCGTCGGCGTCACGAGGCTGGACGTGGATCCGCAGCCAGCCAGGAGCACGGACAAAGCCGCGACCAGGGAGAAAAGGGATATCAGTATTTTCTTCTTCATTGTTTACTCCATGCCGATCTTGGCAACGACCTTCGAACTTCCGACATTCTTCGCCGGCAGCGGGATCACCGACCCGGCGACGGCTTTTCCGTCCACTTCGAGCCGGACCTGGTTGCCGGGTCCGATTCGCTGGACGGTGATCTCATAGCGGACGCCCCGGAACTGGCGGACGGCCTCGAAGCCCTTCCAGTCCTGGGGGATGACCGGTTTGATCTCCAGGCCGCCATACGTTGGCTGGATGCCCAGGATGGCCTGGGAGATGGCGACATAATTCATCGCCGCCGTCCCCGAGAGCCAGGAATTCTTGGCTTCCCCATGGGTGGGGGCGTCCTTGCCAGCGATCATCTGGGCGTAGACGTAAGGCTCGCATTTGTGCAGTTCGCTGATCCCCTCCCGCTTGGAAGGATTGATGCGCGTATAGTAATCGAACGCCTGGTCGCCGCGGCCGATCAACGTTTCGGCGATCATGATCCAGGGATTGGTGTGGCAGAAGATGCCGGCGTTCTCCTTGTATCCCGGTGGGTAGGATGAAATCTCGCCCAGGTGGAGGTAATACTGGCTGAAGGCGGGTTGCTGCAAGACGATGCCGTGCGGCGTGGCCAGGTGCTTCGCCACTGAATCGAGAGCCTTCTCCGCCCGGCCGTCCTCGACCCCCAGCCCGGCCCAGATGCAGATGCCCTGGGGCTCGATGAAGATCTGGCCTTCCTTATTTTCCTTCGATCCAAGGACATGGCCGAAATCGTCATAAGCACGCCGGAACCATTCGCCATCCCAGCCGACTTTCCAGACCGTTTCTTCCATCTTCGCCGCGGCAGTCTGCATTTTGGCTGCCTGGGCTTGGTCGCCGCGCTGGCCGGCGATCGCGATCATCTCCTTGGCAGCCAGCACGAACAATCCGGCGATGAAGACCGATTCGGCCACCTTGCCATCCTTGTTGGTCGTGGTCTGGAAGGACTGGCCGGGCGTATCCGAAAAACAGTTCAGGTTGAGGCAGTCGTTCCAGTCCGCCCGGCCGATCAGGGGCAGGTCGTTCGGTCCGAGGCGCTCGAGGGTGTACTGGAGAGCACGCTGCAGGTGCTCGTAAAGCGGCGATTCGGTCCCGGCTTCGTTTTCGTACTGAACTGGCACATCCAGGATGGCCCAATCCCCGGTCTCCTTCAGGTAAGCCGCAACAGCCAGCACCAGCCAGGCCGGGTCGTCGTTGAATCCGGAGCCGACATCGTTGTTGCCGCGCTTGGTCAGGGGCTGGTACTGGTGGAAGGCGCCGCCGTTCTTCAGCTGCGTCGCCGAAATGTCCAGGATGCGCTCGCGGGCGCGTTCCGGGATCATGTGGACGAAACCAAGCAGGTCCTGGTTGGAGTCGCGGAAACCCATCCCGCGCCCGATCCCCGACTCGTAGTACGAAGCCGAGCGGGACATGTTGAAGGTGATCATGCACTGGTAGGCATTCCAGATGTTGACCATCCGGTCGGTATGTTCGTCGGGGGTGGTCACCTGGAGCTTGCCCAGCAGCCCGGTCCAGTACTCGCGCAGGGCGACGAAGGCCGTTTCGACGTTTTTCGGTTGCAGGTACTTGGCGATGACCGGTTTGACGGTCTTCTTGTTGATGGTCTGCGAACCGGAGGGGTCGAACTTGGCATCCTTCGGGTTCTCGTGATACCCGAGAAGGAAGACGATCTTCTTCGTCTCCCCGGCCTTGAGCTGAACCTTGACATGGTGCGAGCCGATCGGCTGCCATCCGTAGGCAACCGAATCGGCCGATTTGCCCTGCTCAACCACGGCGGGATCGTCCCAGCCTCGGTACGGACCGAGGAAAGCCTCCCGCTGGGTGTCGTAACCGGCCAGCTTCTCGGAGCAGGCGAAATAGGCGAAGTGGTCGCGCCGCTCGCGGTATTCGGTTTTGTGGTAGATCACTTCGTCGACCAGCTCCATTTGCCCGGTCGAAAAGTTACGCTGGAAATTGGTGGCATCGTCGTTGGCGTCCCACAGGCAGAATTCGACCGCCGAAAAGATCGAAAGGTCGGCCGGCTGTTTGCGGCGATTGGTCAGGGTCAGTTCCCAGACCTCCAGGCTTTCGCCCAACGGGACGAAATAGCGCGTCTCGGCTTCGATCTGGCGAGCTGCCGAGCGGATGATCGTATAGCCCATGCCGTGCCGGCAGCTGTATTCGTCGAGCGTGCTGCGGACCGGCATCCAGGAAGGCGACCAGAATTTCCCCTCGGCATTGTCCCGCAAATAGATATACCGCCCGCCCATATCATTGGGAGCGTTGTTGTAGCGATAGCGCGTCAGGCGACGAAGGCGGGCGTCCTTGTAAAAAGAATATCCGCCCGCCGTGTTGGAAATCAGGCCGAAATACGCCTCGCTCCCCAGGTAATTGATCCAGGGCAAAGGCGTGTCCGGGCGCGTGATGACGTATTCTCGGGCAGCATCGTCGAAATGTCCGAATTTCATAGGTGTCTCCTCGATTGAAAAAAATAAGTGCAGTCTTGGGGGAAATGATCGAATTGAACAACCATGATTGCATCGTCTGGAAGTAGAGTCCCGC
>Ga0335071_10003976_pt1 | contig 15496 bp, 14 predicted proteins | sample Lox_Sample_15_FD_206724 | JGI IMG/M metagenome (GOLD analysis project Ga0335071, IMG submission 206724) | Soil microbial communities from Loxahatchee National Wildlife Refuge, Florida, United States - Lox_Sample_1.5 | ecosystem: Environmental > Terrestrial > Soil > Wetlands | place: USA... | reverse complement strand
AACGGCGTGAAGCCCCGCCAGGTGCTGATCCGGCCGGTGGGCGAGGCCTCGCCACCGCCGAACCTGTGACGGCCGCCCCAGGGCGACCGGGGCCAGGCTCGTGTCATCCAGCGGTGCCGGAGCGCCTGGCCTCCGGCGCCCGCGCCGGCGTCGCCCCGGGCCTGGCCTTCACCCACCAGGACGACATGGTGGCGGCCCACGCCGTCCCGGCGCGGAACCGGGCCGCCGAGGGGATCTCCTTCCCCCCTCCGGTTCGCGCCGCCGGGGACCTCCTTCCTCGACCCGCCGCCGCGGTGGCCGGCCCGAGGTGGGGGCGGTCTGCCGGGCGGAGAAGTGGGGTCCGGAGGGGCGGGGGCGGAGACGCGAGGTGGGGCCCGGCCTGGCCCTGGCTAGGCTGCCCGGCGCTCCTCGCCGTCCTCCCCCGCGGCCGGGCGGACCCGGGCTGCTCCCCCAGGGGCGGGCTCTAGGGCCACCCACACACCCGCGCCGATCACCACCGCCGCGCCCAGCACGGCGACGGCGCCGAGCGGCTCGCCGAGGAGCAGTGCGCCCACCCCGGCCGCGGTGACCGGCTCGAGGTAGGTGATGGTCGAGGCCACCGCCGAGGGGATGTGCCGCACCGCCCTGACGAAGAGGGCGCCGGCCAGGGTCCCGAGCAGGAGGGCGGCCGCCACCACCCGCAGCGCCCCGGCGCCGACGGGAGGGATGGCGCCCGGCCCGGAGATGGCCAGGACCAGCGCCGCCGCCGGGACGGCGTGCAGGGAGCCGACGGCCAGCGGCGAGAAGCTCCTGCTGGCGCGCCGCACCGCGAAGAGCGAGGCAGCACCGAAGAAGGCGCTGGCGGCGCCGAGCAGGGCGGTGGCCAGCGGCGCGTCGCGGGGCGGCCCCACCACCAGGAGGAGGCCGAGGAGCGAGAGCGGCGCCGCCGCCATGGCCCGCCGGCTGGTGCGCTCGCCGGGGACGAAGGGCGCCGCCAGGGCCACCAGCACCGGCCCCAGGTAGTGGGTCAGCGCCGCCACCGCCACCGGGCCGCGGGCCAGGGCCGGGAAGTAGAGCAGGCACTGGGCGGCGTCGAGGGTGCCGAAGAGCAGCAGGGCGCGGACCGCGCCGCGGTCGCGGAAGCCTGCCCGCCCGCGCCAGGCCAGGACCGGGGCGGGCAACGCCTGGACCAGCTGCACCAGGAGCGCCACCTGGATGGAGGCGAGGCCGGCGGTGCGGAGCACGGTGGGCCAGAGTCCCCAGAGCACGGCCGCCACCGCGACCAGCGCGGCGGCCAGGGCGGTGCGGCGGTCGCGAAGCACCTGCGCTCTCTAGCACGGCGCCGGCCCCGGCGCTGACCCCGGCGAAGCCGCCCCACATCCGGCGACACGGTGGTGAAGGGCCGCACCCGCGTCCGGTGGACGCGGTGGGCACCGCCGCTCGCCACCCGGGGTCGCACACGCCCCGGACGCTGGGTCCCGGGCCCTCGATTTCGCCCCGCGGGCGCTGGGCCGGGGGACGGGCCGTGATGGCACACACCGTGCTCAGGGCATCCCTGGTCGTTGCCATCGCTCCTCGGGAGGTCTCCATGTTCTCCGGGTTGCTGCTCAGGACCAAGTTCCTCGTGGCCATGGGGCTGGCGCTCCTGGTGGCCATCGCGGTGGGACTGGTGTCCTACGGCAGCGCCCGGCGCCTGGCCGCCGACCTGGACGAGGTCGCGGCCAGCCGGTTCCCCGCCGCCCAGGCCATCGGCCGCGCGGTGAAGGCCCAGACGACCATGGCCCGGCACATGAACGCCCTGCTCCTCCCCAAGGGCGACGCCGCCCTCCGTCGGGAGGAGCACGCCGGGCTGGAGCGGGCCCGCGAGGAGCTACGGAAGGCCCTGGCCGCGCTGGAGGCCTTGCCCCGCTCCGCCGAGGTCGACCAGGCGCTGGAGGCCGCCAAGGCGGCGCGGCAGGCCTGGGAGGAGAGGAGCGCCCAGTACCTGGCCGCGATCGCCGACCGCGACAAGGACGCGGAGTCGGGCAGCGTCCGCTGGTCGGTGGAGGAGGCCTGCTGGAAGGCCTATCTCGCCGCCCGGAGCGCGCTGCCCCCCGCCCTCGGCAGCCTCGAGGCCGCCAGCGAGGCCGTGGCCCGCGACGTCGACCGGGCCCGGGAGCGTGGCCGCAGCGCCGCCGCCCGCGGCCTGGCCACCATCGCCGCCGCCATGCTGGTGGCAGTGGTCATGACCGCGGTCCTGGCCCTGCTCTTCTACCGGAGCATCCGCCTGGCCACCGCCGGCGTCGCCGACGAGAGCCGCAGGGTGAGCGAGGCCCTGGCCTCGGGCCGCCTCGACCTGCGCGGCGACCCGGACCGCGTCAGTCCTGAGCTGCAAGAGATCGTGGTGGGGATGAACCGAGCCGTCGACCAGGTGGTGGTGGCCTTCCGCGGGGCCCAGGCCTTCGTCCGCGATCTCTCTCGCGGCGAGGTCCCCCGCGCCCCCGCCGAGCTGCACCAGGGCGAGTACGAGGTGCTGCGCCAGGACATGGGGGCGGTGGTGGCCTCGATGGAGCGTCAGGCCCGGGAGGTGGACCAGCTCCTGGCCGCCGCCACCCGGGGCGACCTGAGGACCCGGGTCGACCCGGCCCATCACTCCGGGCGCGACCGGCGGCTGGTCGAGCAGATCAACGCGCTGCTCGATTCGGTGGTCTCGCCGCTGGAGGTGGCGGCGCGGTACGTGGACGACATCGCCCGCGGCGTCCTCCCGCCGCCCATCGCCGAGGAGTGGCCGGGCGACTTCGGCCCCCTGCGCACCAACCTGAACGGCTGCATCGGCGCGCTCCGCGGGCTGGTGGGGGCGGTGCAGCGGCTGGGCCAGGCCCAGCTGGCCGGCGACGTGGAGGCCCGCGTCGACGAGAGCGGCTTCCAGGGCGTCTACCGCGAGCTGTCGACCGGGGTGAATGGTGCGGTGGCGATCCACGTCGACTCCATGCGCCGGGTCCTGGAGGTGCTGGCCTCCTACTCCAGCGGCGACTTCTCGGTCACCTGCCCGCGCTTCCCGGGGAAGCTGGGGGCCACCCACGAGCGGCTCGACCTCTTGCGCGCCAACCTCCAGGCGGTGGCCACCTCCATCCAGGAGCTGTCGGTCGCCGCCCAGGGCGGGAGGCTCTCCACCCGGGCCGACGCCGCGCGCCTCCAGGGCGACTGGGCCAGGCTGGCCCGGGGCCTGAACGACATGCTCGACGCGCTCCTCGCACCGGTCGACGATGCGGCCCGCACCCTCCGCCTCCTCGCCGACCGCGACCTGCGCGCCCGGGTGGAGAGCGCCTACCGGGGCGACCACGCCGCCCTGCGGGAGGCGGTCAACCGGACCGCCCACTCGCTGGAGCAGGCGCTGGAGCAGGTTGCCGCCGCGTCGGCGCAGGTCTCGTCGGCCGCGGCCCAGATCGCCTCCTCCAGCCAGTCGGTCGCCTCCGGCGCCAGCGAGCAGGCCGGCTCGCTGCAGGAGATCACCAGCAGCCTGAGCGCGGTCTCGGCCATCACCCGCGGCGCCTCGGAGAACGCCACCCAGGCCAGCGGCCTGGCACGCCAGGCCGGCGGCGCGGCCCGCGACGGCGTGGCGGCGGTGGACCAGATGCAGGGAGCCATGGCCCGCATCCGCTCCTCGGCCGAGGGCACCTCCCAGATCATCCGCGACATCAACGACATCGCCTTCCAGACCAACCTGCTCGCCCTGAACGCCGCCGTCGAGGCGGCCCGGGCGGGCGACGCCGGGCGCGGGTTCGCGGTGGTGGCGGGGGAGGTCCGATCGCTGGCCCTGCGGTCCAAGGAGGCGGCGGCCAAGACCGAGGCGCTCATCCGCGAGTCGGTGCGGCAGGCGGAGGCGGGCGAGAGCACCTCGCGCAACGTCGCCGGCAAGCTGGGCGACATCGTCGGCTCGGTGGAGAAGGTGGCCACCATCGTGGCGGACATCGCCACCTCGGCCGCCGAGCAGGCCAGCGGCATCGAGCGGGTTCAGCTCGCCGTCTCGGCAATGGACCGGGTCACCCAACAGAACGCCGCCAGCGCCGAGCAGTCCTCCTCGGTGGCGGCCGAGCTGTCCTCGCAGGCCGGCCAGCTGGGAGCGATGCTGGCCACCTTCCGGCTCGCCGGCGCCGCCGCCGCGGACGGCCCGGCGCGCGAGGAGCGGGGGTCGGGGGCGCTCGGCGCGGCCAGCGCCCGGGCCTGATCAGACCCGCAGCTTCCGCTCCTCGCCCGCGACCAGCCGGCGGATGTTCTCCCGGTGGCGCAGCACGATGACCAGGGCGATGGCCGCGCCGGCCCAGGGGATGGGGCTCCGCGCTCCGTGGACGAGGAAGCCCCCTGCGCAGCACACCACCGTGCCCGCCAGCGAGCCCAGCGAGGAGATGCGGGTGGCGCCGTACACGACCGCGTAGGTGGCGGCACCGCACAGGGCGGCCCAGGGCGCCAGCACCACGAAGATGCCCAGTCCGGTGGCCACGCCCTTCCCCCCGCGGAAGCGCAGCCACACCGGGAAGACGTGGCCGGCGAAGGCGGCCACCGCCACCGCGGTCATCCACCCCGCCCGCCCCGGGGAGCCGGCCAGCACCGCGCGCGCCAGGAGCAGGGGCAGGATGGCCTTCAGGATGTCGAGCAGCAGGACCACCGCGCCCAGCTTCTTGCCGCCTGCCCGGGCGGCATTGGTCGCGCCGATGTTCCCCGAGCCGACCCGGCGCACGTCGACGCCGGCCACCGCCCGGGCCAGGAGGTAGCCGTAGGGGACCGAGCCGGAGAGGTACGCCAGCGCCACCAGCAGGGTCCCCGCCGTCGCGTCGCCCATCGGCCTAGCCCAGCCCGTGGAACGCCAGCCAGGCCCAGTTGAGGAGGAGCGCCACCACGCCGAGCCCCAGGGCGGGCCGCACCAGGCGCCCCGGCACCCGCGGCAGGGGCCACCCGGCCGCGGCGCGGACCAGATCGGCCACCGCGTAGGCCCAGGCGCCGGCGGCCAGGAGCGCTCCCAGCGGGCTCCAGCGCAGGGCCTCGGCCAGGTGGCCGTGGGCCAGGTGGACGAAGGCGTGGGTCATCCCGCAGCTGGCGCAGGGGATCCCGGTGAGCGCCCGGAAGGGGCACTGGTAGGGGAGCGAGAGCACCGGCACGAAGCGAGCCACCAGGAAGGAGAGCGCGGCGATGGTGGCGTAGACCTCGGGCACGCCGAAGCGCTCGGCCGCCCTGCCCGCGTCGCGCCCCCCGGGGGCGATCTCGCCCAGTTCCTCCACCGGCGGCCTCAGAGGTTGGCGTTCCCGCCCTGGGTGGCGTGCTGCAGGGCGGTGCCCAGCCCTCCCACCGCCAGGCCGATCCCCAGGCAGGCGCAGCAGCAGAGGAGGACGAGCGGCAGGAGCACGGCCGCGGCGGCCTTGCCGGTGCCGCAGCGGTGGGCGGCGCCCAGGCCGATGATGGCGATCACCAGCTGCCAGACGAAGGCGATGAGGCTGCCGCAGCCCGGCACCGCGGTGAGGAGCTGGACGCCGAAGGAGTAGGCCACCACCGTGAGGGTGGCGTCGAACCCGCGCTGGGCGCCCTTGAAGAGGAGGAGGAGCACGTGGACCAGGCCAGCCAGGATGAACATCCACACCAGGGTGGCCAGGGGCGCGATCACGATCTGGAGGAGCGCCACCCCCCCGCCCAGCAGGCCGGAGATCCTGCCCATCATCTCGGCCTGCTCCGTGGGCAGGTTCTCCGTGAGCTGGCGGAGCAGGGCCTGGATGGACATCCCCGAGGCCCAGTTCAGGAGCGCGGCCAGGCTGGCGCCCACCCAGGCGGCCAGCACGCCGAAGAGGATGGCGCTGCCGGTCTGGTCGATCCGGACCCGGCCGAAGAACTTCTGCGTCTCGACGCTTGCGAGCTTCCAGGTCTCGAAGAAGGAGGAGAAGAAGCCGCGCCGGGCGCGGTCGGCGAAGGGGGCGGGGATGGCGCCCTCCGCGGCCGGGGGCGGGGGCGGGAGCGGGGCCCATCCGCCGCCGGGCGGGGGCGGGGGCGGGAGGCCGCCCGGGGGCGGCGCGGCACCTGCGGACGGCGGGGGAGGCGGGGCCGCGCCCCACGCCGCCCCGCCTGCCGGCTTCTCGGGAGCGGCCGGAGGCGGCGCCCCGGGATCGGCGAGGAGGAGCTCCGACCCGCAGTGGGGGCAGGTCTGGCGACCGTACTTCTCGGTGGTGAAGGTGCCCTGGCAGCGGGCGCAGCGCGCGAGCATGCCGGGAGCTTACCGCACCCGGCCCCTCGGGAGAGCAACCCTCGCTACTCGCGCAGGGCCCGGACCTCGTCCACGTTCACCGTGCCCCGGGTCCGGTAGATGGCCAGGACGATGGCCAGGCCCACCGCTGCCTCGGCGGCGGCCACGGCAATGACGAAGAAGGCCACGGCGTTGCCGTCCACGCTGGCCCACTGGCGGGCGAAGGCCAGGAAGGTGAGGTTGGCCGCGTTGAGCATGAGCTCCACGCACATCATGACGATGAGGGCGCTGCGCTTCATGAGCACGCCGGTGAGGCCGATGCCGAAGAGGATGGCGGCGAGGAGCAGGTAGTTGTCGAGGGCCATGGTCAGATCCGCTCCTTGGCCACCACCACCGCGCCGACGATGGCGGCGAGGAGGAGGAGGCTGGTCGCCTCGAAGGGGAGCAGGAAGTGGGTGTAGAGGGCCCGCCCCACCGCCTTCACCGTGCCGAAGTCGGCCGGCAGCGGCCCGGGCGCGGCCCGGGACACGTCGAGGATGGCCCAGGCCAGCACCGCCACCACGCCCAGCGCGCCCACCGCACCCAGCAGCTGCATGCCGCGGTAGCGCTCCTCGAGGAGGTGCTCGTCGCCCAGCGAGATGAGCATGATGACGAACAGGAACAGCACCATCACCGCGCCGGCGTAGACCAGCACCTGCAGGAAGGCGATGAGGTGGGCACCGAGCAGCACGTAGATCCCGGCCAGGAAGAAGAAGGCCGCTACCAGGCTCATGGCCGCATGCACCGGGTTCTTGGCGATCACCACCCCGGCGGCGGTGGCCACCAGGGGGATGGCCAGGATCCAGAAGGCGACCTGCTCGACGGTGGCGCTCACGGAAGTCCCTCCCTCCCGGCGGCTAGTAGGAGAGCTCCCCGACGCGCGCCGGGCGCGAGCTCTGATCGAGCCCCCAGGCGGTCTCGCCGAAGGGGCAGCGGTGCTCGGTGGCGTGCTGGAGGAACTCGTCCTTGAACTTCTTCACGAACGACTGCACCGGCATGGCCGCCGCGTCGCCCAGCGCGCAGATGGTCATGCCCATGATGCTGTTGGCCATCTGCTCCAGCCGGGCCACGTCCGCGGCCTGGCCGTGCCCGGCCTCGAGCTTCTCCAGCACCCCTTCCATCCAGGGCGTGCCCTCGCGGCAGGGGGTGCATTGCCCGCAGCTCTCCTCGGCGTAGAACCGGGCGATCCGGTGCAGGGCGCGGACCATGCAGGTCGACTCGTCGAAGACGATGACGCCGCCCGAGCCGGCCATGGTCCCGGCCGCCTTGAGGGCGTCGAACTCCAGGGACACGTCGATCTCGCTCGCCGCCAGCACGGGCGCGGACGAGCCGCCCGGGATGACCGCCTTCACCTTGCGCCCGCCGACGATCCCCCCGCAGTCCTCGAAGATCAGCTGCCTCAGGTTCTGGTGGACCGGCTTCTCGTAGACGCCGGGGCGGTTGACGTGGCCGGAGACGCAGAAGAGCCGGGTCCCGCCCGACTTCCCCGTGCCCAGGGCCGCGAAGGCCTGGCCGCCGTGCTCCACGATCCAGGGCAGGTTGGCCAGCGTCTCGACGTTGTTGATGATGGTGGGCTTGCCCCACAGCCCCACCACCGCCGGGAAGGGCGGCTTGAGCCGCGGGTAGCCCTTCTTCCCCTCCAGCGACTCCAGCAGGGCCGACTCCTCCCCGCAGATGTAGGCGCCGGCGCCGCGGTGGACCTGGATGTCCACCTCGAAGTCCTTCTTGCCGAGGAGCCTCGGGCCGATGATCCCCGCCTGCCGCGCCTCCTCCAGCGCCGCCTCCAGGATGCGGGCCTGCCGGGCGAACTCGCCCCGGATGTAGACGTAGGCGAGGTGGATGTCGTTGGCAAAGCAGCAGATGGCGATCCCCTCGATGAGCTGGTGGGGATCGTGCTCGATGATGTAGCGGTCCTTGAAGGTGCCGGGCTCCGACTCGTCGGCGTTCACCGTCAGGTAGCGGGGCCGGACGTCCTTGGGCAAGAAAGACCACTTGAGTCCGGTGGCGAAGCCGGCGCCCCCGCGGCCGCGGAGGTTGGAGCGCTTCACCTCCTCGACCAGGGCCGCCGGCTCCTGGGACAGCGCCTTGTCCAGCGCCCGGTACCCGCCGTCGGCGCGGTACGAGGCCAGCGTCGCCGAGCCCGGCTTTCCCCAGCGGGCGGTGAGGATGCGCGTCTCGCTCACTCGAGCCTCCCCAGGATCTCGTCGACCTTCTCGACGGTGAGCCGCTCGTGCATCTCCTCGTCCACCAGCATGGCCGGGGCGGTGCCGCAGGAGCCCAGGCACTCCACCTCGCGCAGGGTGATGCGGCCGTCAGGGGTGGTCTCGCCCGGCTTCACCCCCAGCTTCCTCTGGAGGTGGGCCCAGATCCTCTCGGCGCCGGTCAGGCAGCAGGAGACGTTGGTGCACATCTCCACGACGTGCCGCCCCTGGGGGCGGGTGTGGAACATGACGTAGAAGGTGGCCACCTCGTCGGCGCGCCCGGGCGTCACCCCCAGCCGCGTCGCCGCCAGGCGTTGCACCTCCGGTGAGAGGTGGCCGAACAGCTCCTGCCCGAGCCGCAACGCCGGGATGAGCGCCGACGCCCTGCGGTCCTCGGGGTAGCGACGGGTGATGGCGGCCAGCTCGCGATCGAACTGCTCGACCTTCTCGCGGGGCAGGGAATCCGCGGCGGGCACGGCTTTGGGAGAGCTCATAAGAGTTCGATACGCCTGATCAAACGGCGGGGCAGGCTAGTGAGCGGCTCGGCGCATGTCAAGGACGTCGCTGCCCCTCGCGGGCGGGGGATATACTGCCTCGTCCCGGATGGAACACGGCAAAGAAAAGCGCAGCGATCCGCGGATTCCCCTGGTTCTGCGGGTCGACTACCCGGGGCTCCCGGCCGCGGTGCGCGACGCTACCGAGAACGTGTCTCCCCGCGGCCTCTTCATCCGGACCGAACGGGATCTGGCGCCGGGCGAGCGGCTCCCGCTGGTCGTGAGCTTCCCGGGCCTGCTCGACCCCCTCGAGGTCGAGGTGGAGGTCCTCCGGGTGCGCACCAGCCCTGCCGAGGGGCCGCCGGGCGTGGCCGTCCGGGTGATCTCCCAGGCCGACCAGGCGAAGCTCGCCCAGGTGCTGGAGAAGGGGATGGCGCCCTCCCGAGCGGGGCGGCGCTCGTTCCTGGTGCTGGTGGTCGAGGACAACAAGCAGGTCCTGGAGATGTACGAGTACGCGCTGCGCAAGCTGCGCACGCAGCACGGGCCGGTCCGGATCTCGGTGGAGTACGCCGCCAACGGCAACGATGCGCTGCGTCGCCTGGGCGAATCGCCACGACCCGACCTGGTGCTCTCCGACCTCTACATGCCGGTGATGGACGGCTTCACCCTGGTGGCGCAGATGCGGGCCGACCGGTCGCTGGCCAGCGTGCCGGTGCTGATGATCAGCTCCGGCGGACCGGACGCCCGCGCTCGCGCCTTCGAGGTAGGCGTGGACGTCTACCTCCAGAAGCCGGTGCAATTCTCCGACATCATCAGCACCGTGCGGATGCTGCTCGATCTCCAGGGGTAGCCCGAAGAAACGAGCGCCCGCGGGACGGCGGCCGTCCGGCGGGCGCTGATCTTGCCTGGCGGGACTGGGAGCCGGCTACTTCTTCGCCTTCTTGTTGAAGATGTCCTTCAGCGCCTTGGCGGGCGTGAGCTTGATGGCGGTGCGGGCCGGGATCTTGATCTGCTCGCCGGTGGCCGGATTGCGGCCGATGCGGGCCTTGCGGTCCACCAGCTTCACCGCGCCGAGGCCACCCAGCGGGATCTTGCCCTCGGCCTTGAGGCGCTTGGTGACGACCTCCTCGACCGCCTGGAACACGGCGCGGACCTGCACCTTGGACACCTGCGCGCCCTCGGCCACCGCCTGGAAGAACTGTGCCTGCGTCATGTTGGGAATCCCTCCTGTCGCACCGCCGCAAGGGTTTTGACGCGGCGAGTGGCCCGGGTGATATCTCGTCCGGATCCCGGCGTCAACTTTCGACCGCGCGGATCGCCCTGAAAAATGGGCCTCCGGAGGGGATCGGGTGGGGCGGGCGCAGCTACCCGCCGACCACGCGAAGGGGGGTCGCCGCCGGGCGGCGGGGGAACTGGATCAGGTACTCGCCGGAGAAGCAGGCGTCGCAGTAGCCCGAGCGCGCCTCGCCCAGCGCCGCGTAGAGCCCCTCCAGCGAGAGGTAGCCCAGCGAGTCGGCGGTCACGTGGGTGCCGATCTCCTCCACCGTGTGGCTGGCGGCGATGAGCTCCTGGCGCGTGGGCGTGTCGATCCCGTAGTAGCAGGGCCAGGCGGTGGGGGGCGAGGAGATGCGCAGGTGGACCTCGCTGGCCCCGGCGTCGCGGATCATCTTCACGATCTTGCGGCTGGTGGTGCCCCGCACCACCGAGTCGTCCACCACCACCACCCGCTTGCCCCGCAGCACATCCCGCAGGGCGTTGAGCTTCAGCTTCACGCCGAAGTGGCGGATGGACTGCTGCGGCTCGATGAAGGTCCGGCCCACGTAGTGCGAGCGCACCAGCCCCATGGCGAACGGCACCCCGCTGTGCTCGGCGAAGCCGATGGCCGCCGGCACGCCGGAGTCGGGGACGGGGATGACCAGGTCGGCCTCGACCGGGTGCTCAGCCGCCAGGCGCCGGCCCAGGGCGTGCCGCACCGTGTAGACCGACCGGCCGAAGAGCACCGAGTCGGGGCGTGCGAAGTAGATGTGCTCGAACACGCAGCGCCCCAGCCGCTGGGGCGGGCGCTGGTCGGGGAAGAGCCGCTCGCTGCGGAGCCCGGAGGCGTCGAGGATCACCATCTCCCCCGGCTCCACCTCCCGCAGGTACTCCGCCTCGATGAGATCGAGGGCGGTGGTCTCGCTGGCCAGGCAGTAGGAACCCTTCAGGCGACCCAGGACCAGGGGGCGGAAGCCCATGGGGTCGCGCACGCCCACCAGCGCCCGCGGCGTGAGGAAGAGCAGGGTATAGGCGCCGGCCACCTTGCCCAGGGCCTGGCGGAGGGAGCTCGCCAGGTAGTCGACCGTGCCCGGCGTACCCACCGGGCAGGAGCGGGCGATGAGGTGGACGATGACCTCGGTGTCGGTGGAGGCGGTGAAGATCGAGCCCTGGGCCTCGAGGTCGGCGCGGAGCGCCTCGGCGTTGACCAGGTTGCCGTTGTGGGCCACCGCCACCGTTCCCCCGGCGTACTGCACCGCGATGGGCTGGGCGTTCTTCACGTGGGAGGCGCCGGTGGTCGAGTAGCGCACGTGCCCGATGGCGGCGCCGCCCTTGAGCCGGTCGAGCACCTCGGCGGTGAAGATGTCGGCCACCAGCCCCATGTCCCGGTGGACGTGGAGCGTCTCGCCGTCGCTGGCCACGATGCCCGCCGACTCCTGGCCGCGGTGCTGGAGGGCGTGGAGGCCGAGGTAGGTGAAGTTGGCCGCCTCCTCGGACTGGCCAACCGCCCAGATTCCGAAGACGCCGCACTCCTCCTTCACCTTGTCGCAGACGGCGTCGTAGCCCATGGAGCGTCGCAGTATAACGGAGGTGGGTTGGCAAAGCTCCCCGCCAAGAACCTCATCCTCTTCGTGGTGCTCGTCGCCGGGCTCCTGGCCTGCGCCCTGGCGATCCTGAGCCTCCCCTGGGTCAAGCAGCATGGCGTCGGCGCGCCGCGGGTGGAGGTGATCGCCCGGGGGAGCGGCCCGCTCTCGGCGGGCGTGGGGGTCGCCCCCATCGACGTGCCCCTGGGGGCGCCCATCGCCGGGTTCCCGCACCTGTCCTACCGCAGCGACGGCGCCGACCCGGTCACCGCCCGGGCGCTGGTGCTCGGCTCGGGCACCTGCCGGGTGGCCGTGGTCTCGGCCGAGATCCTGCTCGTGCCCGACTCCCTGCGCGCGGCGGTGCTGGCCCGGCTCCGCGGGGTGCCGCTCTCGGGCCTGGTCCTGGGGGCCACCCACACCCACGCCTCGCCGGGCGGGTACTACGAGAACCTGGCCGCCGAGCGGCTGGGCCTCGGCCCTTATGAGCCGCGCATGCGCGACCTGGTGGCCAACGCCATGGCCGAGGCGGTGCGCCGCGCCCTGGCAAACGAGGGCCCGGCCCAGCTCTCGGTGGGGTGGGGTCGGGATCCCGACCTGGTGCGCGGCCGCGACGGGGCGCGGCCCGACGGAAGGATCACCGCGCTGCGGGTGGAGCGGCCCGGCGGGCAGCCGCTGGCGGAGCTCATCGTCTTCGCCTCGCACGCCACCACCCTGGGCATCCGCAACCGGCGCATCTCCGGCGACTGGCCGGCGCACCTCTACGCCCGGAGCCGGCGCGGGGTGCGCCTGCTCCTCCAGGGCGCGGTCGGCGACCAGAGCCCCTGGCTGCCCCAGGGGGCGGGGCCGGTCACCGCCGACGACTACGCCGCCGCCGTCGACGGCGCGGTGGACGCCCTGCGGTTCTCGTCCCCCGATCCGGCGCCGGCCCTGGCCTACGCCGACGCGAACGTTCCCCTCCCGCTCCCCGCCCCTCCGGTCGTGCCGCTCCCGGTACGCCACGCGGCCACCAACCTCGCCGCCGGGCTCCTCCCCACGGAGGCGTGCGTGTCGGCGCTGCGGATCGGGCCGGTGCTGCTCCTCGGCGCCCCGGGCGAGGTGATGGGCCACCTGGCCGCACGCTGGCGGGAGCTGGGCGGACCCGAATCGGTGGTGGTCTCGCTGGTGGACGGCTACCTCGGGTACCTCGACGGCGACGGCGACGGGAGCGGGCCGTCGGCGCACCCCGAGCGGACCTACTACGGGCCGGCCTTGGCCCCGGCCCTCGAGCGCGGGCTGTCGCTGGTGGTGGGGGCGACGCGCGAGGCGGAGCAGCCCCCGGCCCGGGTCAAGGAGGGCGGAGCCAGGCCGTGACCTTCCCGGCCGCCGGCGTCTCCCCGGGCGTCGCGTCCAAGATCTCGCGCAGGGCCTCGAGCGAGGCCGGCTTGGGGACGTGGGCGTCGAACCCGGCCCGCGCCGCGCGCTCCCGGTCCTCCTCCTGGGCGTAGCCGGAGAGCGCCACCAGCACCGTGGACCGCAGCGCCTCGTCGGCTCGCAGGGTGCGCGCGACCTGGTAGCCGTCCCGGTCCGGCAGCCCGATGTCGCACAGCACCACCTCCGGCCTGAGCGATCGCGCCAGGGCGATGCCGGCGGCGGCGGTGGCGGCCACCCGGACGCGGTGGCCGCCCAGGGCCAGCGCGTCGGCCAGCGCCTGGGCCGAATCGGCGTAGTCCTCGATGACCAGGACGTCGCGTGGGCGCGCCGGAGCTGCACGGCCGGCGGCGCGGGCCACTTCCTCGGGCCCGGCGGCGAGCGGCAGCTCCACCACCACCTCGCTGCCCTGGTCCAGGCCGGCGCTGGCCGCGCTGACGCTGCCGCCGTGGAGCTCGACCAGCCCCTTCACCAGGGCCAGGCCCAGGCCCAGCCCGCCCTGCGTCCTCGCCAGGCCCCGCTCCGCCTGCACGAACGGCTCGAAGAGGCGCTTCAGGAACTCCGGCTCCATCCCCATGCCCTCGTCCCGCACCGAGAGCACTGCCCGGCCGGCGTGCGCCCGCAGGGTCACCGCCACCGCCCGCCCCGGCGGCGTGAACTTGGCGCTGTTCTGGAGCAGGTTCCCCAGCACCTGCGAGATGCGGGTCTCGTCGACCTCGACCGGAACCGGCGCGCCGGGGAGGTCCACCGACAGCCTCAGGCCCTTGGCCACGAAGCCGGCCTGGTGGTCCTCGCAGGTGCGCCCCACCACGGCGCGCAGGTCGACGCAGGCTCGGTCCAGGGTGACCTTGCCGCGGGCCACGCGGGTGAGATCGAGCAGGTCGTCGACCAGGCGGGCCAGGTGATCGGTCTGGCGCCGCAGGACCTCCCGGGCCCTTCGGCCCTGCTCGCTGTCGGGCGGGGCGCGGTCGAGGACGTAGAGGCTGTTGCGGATGGGAGCCAGGGGGTTGCGGAGCTCGTGCGAGAGCACCGCCAGGAACTCGTTCTTGCGATGGTCCGACTCGCGCAGGGCGTCGGCCAGGTCCCGGTGGCGCTGCTCGCTCTCGCGGAGCGCAGCCTCCGCCGCCTTGCGCTGGGTGACGTCGCGCAGGATCACCTGGATGGCCCGGCCGCCCTGGTCCTCGAAGGCCGAGGCGGCCACCTCCACGTCGCGCACCGCGCCGTCCAGGCGCACCACGCGCTCCTCGATGAGCGGGACCGCCCGCCCGGCCAGGAGCTCCCCGATCCGCCCCCGGATCACCTCGTGGAAGTCGGGATGGAAGAGGTCGAGGGTCGGCCGGCCCTGGAGCTCCTCGGCGCGGGAGGCCCCGAGGAGCTCCAGCGCCGCCGGGTTCAGGTACTCGACCTTCCCCCCTCGGTTCACCAGGATGGCCTCGGGCGAGAGCTGGACCAGGGAGCGGTACCGCGCCTCGCTCTGGCGCAGGGCCGCCTCGGCCCGCCGGCGGTCGTCGCGCAGGCGGAGGGTGGTGATGCCGAAGGCCAGGTCGTTGGCCAGCTCCTGGAGCAGGCCCTGCTCGTCCTCGGAGAAGGGGTCGGGCTCCCGGGAGTAGATGCTGATGGCCCCGAAGGCCCCGCCGTCGCCGAGGAGGGGGAGGGCGATGGAGCTGACGAACCCGCGCCTCCCGGCCTCGTCGCGCCAGGGCGCGAGGCGTGGGTCGGTGCGCATGTCGACGGAGGCGCTGCGCCTGCCGGTGCGGATGGCGGTGCCGGTCGGCCCCCGGCCGCGCTCGCCGTCGGCCCAGGTGAGGTGCAGCGCCTCCAGGTACCCCATCTCGAACCCGGCGTGGGCCGCCGGGCTGATGGTCCGCCCGGCGTCGTGCTCGGCGAAGCCGATCCACACCATGGCGTGACCGCAGTCCTCGACCACGATGCGGCACACCTCGTCGAGCAGCTGCTTCTCGTCGGCCGCGTGGAGGAGGGCGTGGGAGCTGTTCCGCAGCGCGCGCAGGGTGCGGTTGAGGTGGCGCAGCTCGGCACCCTCGGCGTCGCGCCGCGCGTCTTCCGCCAGGTGCTTCTCCCCCAGGGTCGTTCCGGCGATGCTCACGACCAGCCCTCGCGTTCCTCTCCGGACGACGAGGCTACCACGCCCGGCCGTGCCGGGAGCGGTCAGCGCGGCTTCAGGGGAGGAATCTCCGCGAAGGGCTCGCCCCGCGGTACCGATTCCAGCAGGCGCCGCAGCTCCTCGGGCGGCGGCGTGAGCCTGCGCCGCTCGAGGTCGAGCCAGCCGCCCAGGAGGACGACCCGGGCCACGGGCTTGCCGCCCTGCCGCCTGAG
>Ga0335071_10003975_pt1 | contig 15496 bp, 13 predicted proteins | sample Lox_Sample_15_FD_206724 | JGI IMG/M metagenome (GOLD analysis project Ga0335071, IMG submission 206724) | Soil microbial communities from Loxahatchee National Wildlife Refuge, Florida, United States - Lox_Sample_1.5 | ecosystem: Environmental > Terrestrial > Soil > Wetlands | place: USA... | reverse complement strand
GTACCTGCAGGAGAGCCTGTTCACGTACTCCTCGTCCATCATGATCGCCCCCGATCTGAAGGCGGCGCAGGACTACCTGCCCGGCCGCGCAGACACCAAGACGGCCGGCACCGATGCGCTCGCCACGTACGGCGCGAAGTACCTCGCTCCGGCCAACAAGGAGCTCCTCCCCCAGGCGCAGCAGGCGTGGAAGGACCTCACGACGACGGACGACCATGTGGTGCAGCTGTCGCTCGACTACTTCAAGACCGGCGACAAGGCCAAGCTGACCGAGGCGCTCCGCGTGTTCGGCACCGACGAGAACGAGCCGTACTACAAGTCGGTCGATCTCCTCGAGAAGATGGTGGCCAACGAGCAGGCCCGGTCCCGCGCCGCGGTCGCGGCGGCCGGCCGGGCCCAGGACGAGGCTCTTCTGTGGGCCGGCGTCGCCCTCGCAGCCGGGATCGCCGCCCTGGTGGCGCTCATGATCGGCGTGGCCGCGACCGTCACGCGACCGCTCGGCCGCGTGATCGCGAGCCTCACGGCCGCCGCCGACCAGGTCACGCGGGCAGGCGAGCAGGTGGCCTCGTCGGCCCAGGTGCTGGCGTCCGACGCCAGCGAGCAGGCCGCCAGCCTGGAGGAGACCTCGGCATCGCTCGAGGAGATCGCCAGCACCACGCGTCAGAACGCCGAGGACTCCTTGGCGGCCGACGCCAAGACCCGCGAGGCGCAGGATGCCGCGCAGGCAGGCGCGCAAGCCGTCGTCGTCATGTCTTCGGCGGTGGCCGGCATCCAGGACAGCGCGGAGCGCACGGCGCGGATCATCAAGACCATCGACGAGATCGCCTATCAGACCAGGCTGCTGGCGCTGAACGCCGCCGTCGAGGCGGCGCGGGCCGGCGAGGCCGGGAGCGGCTTCGCCGTGGTCGCCGACGAGGTGCGCGACCTCGCGCAGCGCAGCGCGGAGGCGGCGCAGAGCACCGCCGAGCTCATCGTCGAGAGCCGGGAGCGTGCCCACCGCGGTGTCGAGACGTCCTCCGAGGTCGCCGAGGCGCTCGAGCGCATCGCCGGGTCGGTCGACAGCGTCGCCCAGCTTGCCGGCGCCATCGCCGCCGCGAGCACACAGCAGAGCCAGGGCATCGACCAGGTCAACGTCGCCGTCGCCGAGATGGACAAGGTGACGCAGTCGTCGGTGGCGGTGGCCGAGGAGTCGGCGTCGGCGAGTGAGGAGCTGGCTTCGCAGGCGGCCGGTCTGCGGGAGATGGTGCACCTGCTCGTCCGCACGGTGAACGGCGCGAAGGCCGAGGCCGAGGTGCGCGGCGCCGAGACGGCGTCGGGCCGCATGCGCGGCCCGGCCGTGGGCCGCGCACCAGCCTGATCGTCCTTCCGCAGCGCACGCCGGGGAGGTCCTGCCGCGCGCGGCGGGGTAAGATACCGGGCGACATACGCAGACCGGCAGCGCGCGGACACCCGTCAGCAACCTGAGCGCCTGGCCCGTCCCCGGGCTCCCTGTGGGGGAGACCGGGCGGGTGACGAGGTGGAGGTTCATCGAAAGACTCGGCGGATGCCTCCCGGCCCGGCACGGTCGTGATCGAGCCGACAAAGCCCGCCGGTGACGGCGGAACAAAGCGACTCGAAGGTGCCGTCCGCAGCCTGCCTCCCTGCGACCCTGCCCACAGAAGGGAGCACGCATGTGCGGCATCGTAGGCTACGTCGGCCGCAGACCCGGCAAGCCCATCATCCTCGACGGCCTCAGACGGCTCGAGTACCGCGGCTACGACTCGGCCGGCATCGCCCTCATCGAGCCCGGCGGGATCGACGTGGTGCGCGCCGTCGGCAACCTGGACGAGCTGATCCGGGCCGCCGGCGACGACGGCTCGGCGGCCACCACCGGGCTCGGGCACACCCGCTGGGCCACGCACGGCCGGCCCAGCGAGGAGAACGCCCACCCGCACAGCGACTGCACTGGCCGCGTCTCCGTCGTGGTCAACGGCATCGTCGAGAACTACAAGGACCTGCGCGCCCGGCTCGCGGAGCACGGCCACACGTTCACCAGCGAGACCGACGCCGAGGTCGTGGCGCACCTCATCGAGGAGAACCTCGCCCGAGGGCTCACCGGCGCCGTGCGCGCCGCACTGGCGGAGCTCGAGGGGCACTACGCGTTCTGCGCCGTCTCGGCCGACGAGCCCGACCTCGTGGTGGGGACCCGCCACGAGTGTCCCCTCGTCGTGGGCGTCGGCGACGGCGAGATGTTCTTCGCCTCCGCGATCCCGGCGTTCCTGCAGCACACGCGCCGGGTCGTGGTGCTCGAGGACGGCGACGTCGTCACGATCCGCGCCGACGGCGCGGAGTACACCGACGTCGCCGGCGAGCCACTCGAGCGCGAGGAGATGGAGTTCCCGGGCGACGACGACGCCGCCGAGAAGGGCGGCTACGAGACCTTCATGCTCAAGGAGATCCACGAGCAGCCGGCCGCCCTGCGCGACACGCTCGCCGGCCGGCTGCGCGAGGACGGCACCGTGGACCTCTCCGAAGTCACAGGACTGGGCGACGAGTTCCTGCGCCGCCTGCGGCGCATCTTCATCGTCGCCTGCGGCACCTCGTTCCACGCGGGCCTCATCGTGAGCTACGCCATCGAGCAGTTGGCCCGCGTGCCGGTGCAGATCGACGTCGCCAGCGAGTTCCGCTACCGCCAACCGGTGTTCGACCCGGACACGCTGGTCATCGGCATCACCCAGTCGGGCGAGACGGCCGACACGCTCGCCGCCATGCGGCTCGCCCGGGAGGCCGGCTCGCCGGTGCTCGCGCTGACCAACATCATGGGCAGCCAGGCCACGCGCGACGCCGACTTCGTCTTCTTCACGCGCGCCGGTCTGGAGATCGGCGTGGCGGCGACCAAGACGCATACAAGCCAGGTCGCCGCCCTCCTGCTCCTCGCGCTGCGGCTCGCCTGGGCGCGGGGCGCCATGAGCGAGGCGGAGCTCACGTCGCTCGGGCGCCAGCTCCGCTCGGTGCCCGAGCTCGCCGAGCAGCTCTTGGCCCGCCCCAGCGCCATCAAGCAGATCGCCGAGCGGTACCACGACGAGCGCTTCTTCCTGTACCTCGGCCGGGGCATGGGCTTCGCCGTCTGCCTCGAGGGCGCGCTCAAGCTCAAGGAGATCAGCTACATCCCCACCGAGGCTTACGCGGCCGGCGAGATGAAGCACGGCCCCATCGCGCTGCTCGACGAGGAGTCGCCCGTCGTGGTCGTCGCCGACGACGGGCCCGTGTTCGCCAAGCTCGTCAGCAACATCGAGGAGGTCCGCGCCCGGGGCGCCGACGTGATCGCCGTGGCCACCGACGGCAACGCGGCGATCGGCGAGCTCTCCCGGGACGTGCTCTGGGTGCCGAAGACCGACCATCACCTGGCGCCGATCCTCACCGTGATCCCGCTCCAGCTGCTGGCGTACCACATCGCCGGCATCAAGGGCCTGAACGTCGACCAGCCGAGGAACCTGGCCAAGACCGTCACCGTGGAGTAGGGATGGACGCCGGGCGGACAGACGGAGCGGGCGGGGGGCCGGAGTTCCCGCGCATCCCGTCCGCCGGCCTGCTGTACGGCCTCGGCATCGACGTCACCGAGGCCGCTCGCATCCGCAGGCTGCTCGAGCGGCTGCCGCGCGCCTACGAGCGCCTCTTCAGCGAGCAGGAGCGCGCCTACTGCGACGGCTTCGCCGACCCGTGGCCCCGCTACGCCGCCCGCTTCGCCGCCAAGGAGGCGGTCGGCAAGGCGCTCGGAATCGGTATCATCGGGTTCGTGTGGCGTGACATCGAGGTACTGTCTGGGGGCAAGCCCCTCATCGCGCTGCACGGCGGCGTCGCCGAGGTCGCGCGGCGCCTGGGCGTGACGCGCGTCGAGGTCTCGCTCAGCCACACCGGCGGCATGGCGTACGCCGTCGCCGCCGCACTCAAGGAGGACGCGCATGGATGAGTCCCTGCTGCTGGCCCTGTACAGCGCCGACATCATGCAGAAGGTCGACGGCCTGGCCATCCACGGCATCGGCATCCCCGGCGGGCACCTCATGGAGCGCGCCGGCCTGGCGGTGGCGACGGAGATCCTGGAGCGATACGCGCCCGAGGAGGCCGTCATCTTCGCGGGCAAGGGCAACAACGGTGGGGACGGGTTCGTGGTCGCGCGCGAGCTGTTCGACCAGGGCGTCGAGGTGACGGTGTTCCTGCTCGCGGCGCCGGAGGAGTACAAGGGCGACGCCAAGCTGAACCTCGACATCCTGACCCGGCTCGGGGTCGACGTGCGCCCCGCGACGGACGAGGGCGGGGCGCCGGCCGAAGACACGATGATGCTGACGGAGCTGGCCGACGTGATCGTCGACGCCGTGTTCGGCACCGGCTTCACCGGCGCCGCCAAGGGGCCGTCCGCCGCCGCGATCGAGCTGATGAACGAGGCGCCCGGCGCCGTCGTGAGCGTCGACATCATGAGCGGCGTCGGCGCGAACAACGGCTCCGTGCACGGGCCGGCCGTGCAGGCCGACCTCACCGTGACGCTCCACGCGGCCAAGGTCGGCCACTTCGTCACTCCCGGCGGCGCGCTCTCGGGCGAGGTCGTGGTCGCGCCGATCGGCATCCCTTCGCTCTGCGACATGGACCCCAGCGTCTGGCTGCTCACCGAGGAGGCGATGGGCGAGCTCGTCGTCCCCAAGGGGTCGCTCGACCACAAGCGGTCGGTGGGCACGGTGCTGGTCGCCGGCGGGTCGAAGGGCATGGAGGGCGCCGCCCACATGGCCGCGTTCGCGGCCCTCCGCGCCGGCGCCGGCCTGGTGCACGTGGCGCTGCCCGAGGGCGCCGACGCGCAGAAGCCCCACGCCGAGGTCATCACCGTCACGGTGCCGGGCGAGGACGGCCAGTTCGGCCTCGCCGCCCGATCCGCGCTCTTCGAGCAGGCCGGGCAGCTCAAGGCGGCTGCGGTCGGGCCCGGCTTCGGCCGTACCGACGGGGCCCAGGCCCTCGTCCGAGAGCTGATCGGCCTCGACGTGCCGCTGCTGCTCGACGCCGACGGGTTGTATGCCCTCGGCAGCCGCCTGGAACTGCTGGCCGAGCGCTCCGCACCGACGGTCGTCACGCCCCATGAGGGCGAGCTGGGCCGCCTGATCGGCCGCCCCGCGGCCGAGGTCGCGGCCCAGCGCCTGGAGTGCGCCGTCTCGGCGGCCAAGCGCGGCGGCGTCACCGTCGTCCTCAAGGGCGAGGCGACCATCGTCGCCGACCCCTCCGGGACGGCCTACGTCGTTCCCGTCGGCAACCCCGGCCTCGCCACGCCGGGCACGGGCGACGTGCTGAGCGGCGTCATCGTCGCCCAGCTCGCCAAGGGCCTGCCGGCCACGGACGCCGCCTGTCTCGGCGCCTACCTGCACGGCCTGGCCGCCGACCTCGCGGCCGAGGACGCCGTCGGCACCGAGGGCATGGTGGCCGGCGACCTGTTCCACTACCTGCCCGTCGCCGTGGAGCGGCTCAAGGCCGGTCCACAGGAGGAGAGCCATGAGCACGAACATTGAGCCCGCCGACGCAGACGAGCCCCTCGCCCGCGACATCATGACCTCGCCGGCGATCACGGTGAAGGCCGGGCTGCCGGTCAAGGACCTGGTCGCGCTCTTCCGGGACCGGCGCATCGGCGGCGCGCCCGTGGTGGACGACGACGGCAGGCTCATCGGCATCGTCACCGAGGGCGACCTCATGGCCATGGACGCCGACATCGCGCTGCCGCACTACTTCGAGATCTTCGACAGCATCATCTACCTCGAGAGCGAGAAGAAGTTCCGGGAGCGCGTGGAGAAGGCTGCGGCGGCCAGCGTCGAGCAGCTGATGACCGACGGCGACAAGGTCAAGACGGTGACGCCGGACGACCCGGCGCGGAAGGCGGCCACGCTGATGAGCAAGCACCGCTTCGACCGCGTGCCGGTGGTGGACGACGAGGGGAAGGTCGTCGGGATCGTCACCCGCCATGACATCATGAAGATCCTGGGGCTCTGAGTGCTCGCCGGGCGACACCGGGCGATCGCCGAGGTCGACCTCGAGGCGATCCGTCACAACGTCCGAAGGCTCATGCGGGACCTGCCCGAAGCGGCCGTGCACTGCGCCGTCGTCAAGGCCGCCGGGTACGGGCACGGGGCCGTGCCGGTCGCGCAGGCGGCGCTCGAGGCCGGATCCACCTGGCTCGGCGTCGCCACCGCGCCCGAGGCGCAGGAGCTGCGCGAGGCGGGCCTGACGGCGCCGATCCTGATCTTCGGCCCGCTCACCGGGACCGGGCTGGAGCGGGCCGCACGCGCGGACGCCGAGGTCGTGGCCTGGTCGCCCGAGTTCATCGACGAGGCCGTGCGGCTCGGCGTGCCGGTGCATGTCAAGTTCGACACCGGCATGGGCCGGCTCGGCGGGATGGCGCACGAGGTCCGAGAGCTCTGCGAGCGGGCGCACGCCGGCGGCGTGCTCCACGGGCTGATGAGCCACTTCGCGACGGCCGACGAGGCCGACACCAATTTCTTCGAGCTGCAGCTGCACCGGTTCGCGGAGCTGGCCCGGGAGCTCAAGGAGCAGTACCCCGGCCTGCTGTGCCACACGGCGAACAGCGCGGCGACGCTGCGCGAGCCGCGCTCGCACTTCGACATGGTGCGCACCGGCATCGCCCTCTACGGGCTGGCGCCGGCCAACGACGACCCCTTCAAGGACGGCCTGCGGCCGGCCATGAAGTTCATGAGCTACGTCGCCGGGGTGCGCGAGCTGGTGCCCGGCGACTCCATCGGCTACGGGCGCACGTACTTCTGCGTCGAGCTCACGCGCGTCGCCATCGTGCCGTTGGGCTACGCAGACGGCGTCCGCCGCGCGCTCAGCAACCGCGCCGAGGTGCTCGTCGCCGGCCGCCGCTGCCCCATCATCGGGCGCATCAGCATGGACCAGATGACCGTCAAGTTGCCCGACGACTGGGGCAAGGCCGGCGACGAGGTCGTGCTGTTCGGTCCCGCCGGGGACGGCGTGGCCGGCGGGTCCACCGTCGCCTGGACGGCGCCGGAGGAGCCGCGTCTGGACGCGCCCGAGACGCCGCGCATCCTGTGCGAGGAGATGGCGCGCATGCTCGGCACCATCAACTACGAGATCGCCTGCGACGTGGCCCCTCGCGTGGTGCGCACGTACCGCGGCGTCAGCCGCGCCGGCTGAGGCAGCTGTGGCCGCCCGGTACCTCGTCACGCCGCCGACCGGCGACGAGATCACGCGGGCGGCGCTCGCGGCCCTCGGCCCCGGCGAGGCCAGCTGGCTGGTCGGGGGCTGTCTGCGGGACGAGCTGCTCGGCCGCCGCGTGCGCGACGTGGACATCGCCGTCGACGGCCGGCCGGAACAGCTGGCGCGGGCCCTCGGCGACAGGTTCGGCGGCTCCGTGTACGCCACGTCGGACCTGTTCGGTGCGTGGCGCGTGGTGGTCGGCGATCTGCGCATCGACGTCGCCGCCCTGCGCGGCGGGCCGCCCGGCGACCCGCCGGACCCGGCGACGCGCGCCCTCCGCCTGGAGGCCGACCTCCGGGCGCGCGACGTCACCGTGGACGCCCTCGCGCGGCCGCTCGACGGCGACGACATCGTCGACCCGCTGAGCGGCCTCTCGGACCTCGCCGCCGGCCGCCTGCGGCTGTGCTCGCCCGCGTCGCTCGACGACGACCCGCTGCGCGTGTTGCGGCTGGCGCGGCTGGCGCGCGCGTTCGAGCTGGTGCCGGACGCGGCGGCCACGGAGGCCGCCTTCCGCGCCGCCTCCGGCCTCGCGCGTGTGAGCGGCGAGCGCATCCGCGACGAGCTCTGCGCGCTCCTCGCCACGCGCCACGCGTCCATCGCGCTCCGCGACCTGGCCGTGTGGGGCGCGCTGGCGGTCGTCCTCCCCGAGGTCGACCGGCTCCGCGGCGTCGAGCAGAACCCCTACCACCACCTCGACGTCTTCGAGCACACCCTGGAGGCGCTCACCTATGTCGTCGGCGTGGTGGCGCAGCTGGGCGGCCGCCGGTTCCTCGCGACGCCGGCGGAAGCAGGCCTGCCCGGCGTCGAGCCGCTCGTCCCCGTCTCGTGGGCCGTGCTCCTGCACGACATCGGCAAGCCGGTCGTCCGTGTGGTGGACGAGCAGGGACGCGTCATCTTCTGGCACCACGACGAGACCGGACGTCAGATGTGCGCCGACATCGGCCGCCGGTTCAACTTCAGCAACCGGTTCGTCGAGTACGTCGGCACGCTCGTCCGCCAGCACCTCCGGCTGGGTTTTCTCACCCGCGAGGAGCCGCTGACGCGCCGGGCCCTGGCCCGGTACCGGCGCGATGTCAATCCCTGGGTGTTCGAATCCGTCGTGGTCTCGCTGTGCGATCGGCTGGCGACGCGCGGCGAGAAGACGTCGCTCGCGTCGATGGCGCGGCACTACCGCCTGGCGCGTACCGTGTGGACCGGCGTGAACAAGCTGCCGGCGCCGCAGTTGCTCAGCGGTGAGGACGTGATGGGGCTGCTCGGCGTCGGGCCGGGGCCGGCGGTGGGCCAGGCGCTGGTGGCCCTGGAGGAGGAGATCGAGGCCGGCGAGGTCACGGACGAGGAGAGCGCACGGGCTTTCCTGCTGGACTGGTGGCGTCAGGCCGGGGATGCGGCCGGCGACGGGGACGGCGGTGCCTGAGCTCCCCGAGGTCGAGACCGTCCGGCGGCGCCTGCTGACGCGCCTGCCGGGGCTGCTGCTGCGGGAAGTCGTGGTCAACGACTGGACGGTCAGCCCGCAGACGGAGCAGGAGCTGGACGGCCGCCTGGCGGGGCGCCGGGTGACGGGGCTCCGCCGGCGCGGCAAGTACCTGCTGGTCGACTTCGGGACGCGCGAGGCCTCCCGCGCTGGAGTGTGCGCCCGGGGCGACTCCGGAACCGGCGGTCCGGCCGCGGGCGGCCATGACGGTCCGTCCGTGGCGGTCGTCCACCTGCGCATGACCGGGCAGCTTGTGTTCAGGCAGGAGCCGGGGGAGCGGCCGGCCCGCTTCGAGTGGCGCTTCGAGCAGGCCACCACGCTCTACTTCCAGGACGTGCGCCGGTTCGGCCGCCTGCAGGCCTTCGAGCCGGCGGCCGAGGATGGCTACTTCGCGGCGCGCGGGATGGGCCCTGAGCCCTTCGGGCCCGAGTTCACGCCGGCATACCTGCGTGGCGCGCTCCGCGACAGGCGCGCGCCGCTCAAAGCGTTCCTGGTCGACCAGCGGCGCATCGCCGGGGTCGGCAACATCTATGCCGACGAGGCGTTGTTCCGCGCCCGGCTGCACCCGCTGCGGGCGGCCGGGAGCGTGGGGCCGCGTGAGGCGCTGCGCCTGCACGCGGCCGTCCTCGAGACGCTGCAGGCCGGCATCGACCACGAGGGCTCGAGCGTCGAGAGCTTCATCGACCCGGCCGGGCAGCGCGGCAGCTTCCAGGAGATCCTGAGCGTCTACCAGCGCACCGGCGAACCGTGCCGTGTGTGCGGGACGACGGTCGAGCGCGTCGTGGTCGGGGGCCGCGGCACGCACTACTGCCCGCACTGCCAGCCGCGCCGCGGCGGCATGGCGCCGGGCTCGCGGCGGCAGCGCGGCGAGACCAGGCCGCCACGCTCGGCCAAGCCGGCCGACTGGGAGGCGCCGGGCCGGTGACCTCGCCGGCGCCGCCCGCCCCTGCCGGCCGGTCCGCCGCGCCTCCGGCGCCCGCCCGCCTCTACATCGTGTTCGTGCGCGTCCCGCGCCGCACCACGCTCGTCGTCGGCTCGCTCGGCGCCGTCACCCTGGAGCGCGGCTGGTACGCCTACGTCGGCAGCGCCTCCCGTGGCCGCGAGGCGCGCGTCGCGCGCCACCTCGCCGCCGAGAAGCCGCTGCGCTGGCACGCCGACTACCTGACGAGCGCGTTCCCGCCCGACCGCGCCTGGCTGGTCGACGGGGCGGCGGGGGAGTGCGAGCTCGCCGGCGCGCTGGCGGCGCTGCCCGGCGCGGAGCGCCGCCCGCGCCGCTTCGGCGCCGGCGACTGCCGCTGCGCCGGTCACCTCGTGCGACTGCCGCGCCGGCCCCCGCGCCGCGACCTCGCGGCCGCGGCGCGCGCCGCCGGCGCTCCCGCCCGGGTGTCAGTCCGGCCCTTTGGGCCCCGCTGACCCTCCTCGCCGACCCCCGCGGTCGTTCCGTTTCCCGGGCCATACCTAGGCATCTAGGTACGCATCCCTAGAACATCTGTCCTCCGAGCCCGCAAAAGGCTTAAAGGCGTAGGTATCCCTGCCGATACATGCCCCGCTGCGGGTGGTAGCCCTTTGGGCAGCACCGAGAGAGAGACCCCGCAAACCGGTAAGGGATCGGCCCCGTCCGGCCGAACCGAAGTGGCACTCGCGGAGAGCGAGTGAGGCGCACGGAGGATTGAAGACATGAAGCGTATGAAGGTCCTGATCGGCAAGCGGCGGGTCATGGTGATCGCCACCCTCGCCATCCTGGTGCTCGCCGCGGTGGCTCTCGTCGCGTCGAGCGCGAGCTTCACGAGCACGTCAGCCAACGTGGGCAACGTCTTCACGGCGGGCAATCTGACGCACTCGAACACCAGCACTCTCCTGGCCGTCACCGGTCTCAAGCCTGATGACAAGTGGATCAATGAAGGCACCGTCACGCTCACGAACGGCGGCAGTCTGGCTGGCGTCTTCACGATGACGTCGAGCAACCTGACTCACGCCGACGGCCCCAACCACGGCGACATCAGCACGGTGCTCAATCTCCGTATCCATCGCGCCTCCGACGCGGCCGGTGTCTACATCTACAACGGCAAGATCAACGCAATCGGCAGCGTGGCCGCCGGCACCATCGCGGGCTCAGGTTCCGAGACCTACACGTTCGAGGTGCAGTTCCCGGACGGCGGCAAGCCGGCCAGCGCGACCGGGGGCGACAACGCGTACAAGCTGTCGAGCATGTCCATCGACTTCAACTGGGAAGCCGTCACCAACTGACGGACTGACCTGATCCGATCCCGAGGGGGCGGGGCCGGGCCTCACGGCCCCGCCCCGCCCCCTTGTTCTTCCGCCCCCGAGACCATCTGGCAAGGAGCCCCCACATGACCGCCAGCCAGCCCACCACCACACCACAGGCCTCCCCGGCCTCTCGTGGCGGGCGCCGGGCGGTCAGCCGTCTCTGGGGCAAGCTCCTCACCGCACTGTGCGCGGGCGCGCTGATCGTCGTGGCGGCGACCATCCTCCTGCCGGGCCTGCTCGGCTTCCAGCGCTTCGTCATCACCGGCGGGTCGATGACGGGCACGATCCCGAAGGGCGCGATCATCTACTCCAGGGTCGTCCCGGCGAGCGAGCTCAAGGTCGGCGACATCATCACCTTCACTCCACCGGGCTCCCCCGAGATGGTCACCCACCGCATCATCGCGATCGAGACGACCCCCGACGGCAAGACCGCGTATCGGACCAAGGGCGACTTCAACCAGTACCCCGACCCCTGGAACCCAGTCAGGCTGAACGAGCCGATGCAGGCCCGCTACGCCTTCCAGGTGCCGCTGCTCGGCTACGTGCTGGCAGCCCTGACGCTGCGCAGCGTGCGGCTGGCGCTCATCGCCGTCCCGGCCATCCTGATCGCCCTCTCGATCCTCTGGACCCTGTGGCGCGAGGCCGGCGAGGAGGTCGAGCGCCAGAGCGAAGACGAGCAAGCTGCCGCGCCGCACGACGCGCTCGGCCGCGCGTAGCCTCAGCCGCTCGGCGCCGGGGGGTCCTCGCTCCTCCACAGTCGTCCCCGTTTGCCCATTCCCTGAGGGAAGCCTCTGCCCGATGCTTGACCCAGGCAGTCGCGGAGGCGGCTGTTCCAATGAGGTTTCTCGGGGAGAGACGGGACCCGGCGCCCACCTCGCCGGGCCTCCCGTCTCCAGCCCAAGCGTCCGCCCCGCCGGTGCGCTCACCCGGCGGGGTGGGCCTCGTGGAGGTGGGACGATGCGCGCGGCATGGGTTCATTGTCTAGGAAGGCTCCCGATTTCGCGCCATCCTGCCGATAGGAACACTGCGCGTCACAGACGACGCGGCACGCTCACGTGCTCGGGTGCGGGTCCGGGTACGTTCGACGATGGAGAGAGTCGCTACGAGCACCGACGGCACACGACAGCGACGGAATAGCGGCGGCCGGCTCGGCCGCCGTGGCTTGGCTGTGGCCGTGACGGCGGCCGTCGTCCTCGTGCTGCTCGGCACGGTGGCCTACGCTGCGGTGAAGCCGGGCAACGACGACGCCTTCCGTCAGCTCACGCGCAGCGGCCGTGTGCGCATCAGGAACAGCCTGGGCGGCGACGCCCTCGTGGGCATGAAGGGCATGCTGCCCGGCGACAGCACCACCGGGACGGTCAAGATCGGCAACGCGAGCCGCATGCGCGCCCGCTTCTACCTGGGCCTCTCCCGGCTCGTCGAGACACCGGGCTCCGGCGGCGGCCGACTCTCGTACCGCCTCGTCCTCACCGTCAAGCAGCTCTCGACGCGGCACCGGCCGATCCCCGTGTACACCGGGCCGCTGCGGCAGATGCCGCTCCTCAAGCTGGGCACGTTCCGGCCGCGGGAGTCGCGCATCTACCAGTTCACCGTCCTCTTCCCCGAGGGTGGGTCGACGGTGGACGATCCGTATCAGCGGGCCAGCACCAGCCTCCAGTTCGACTGGTACGCGCGGCGGGCGCGCTGACGCCGCCCAGGTCCTACTCGGCCGTCAGGTTCCGCTCAGCGCGCCTTCTCCCACTTCTGCAGGTAGGCGACCTCGGCGAGCGTCTTGCCGGCGTCGATCTCGCCACGCATGCGGTTCTCCTTCTCGAGCACGTCCATGGCGCGGTTGGCCAGCTCCACGGCCTGCTCCTTGGGGAGGACCATCACGCCGTCGTCGTCACCGACGACCCAGTCGCCGGGGCGCACCGTCTGGCCGGCCACGGTGATCGGCACGTTGATCTCGCCGAAGCCCTTGGGCTCGCCGGCGTTGGCGCACACTCTGCTGCTGAACGCGGGGAACCCGAGTCGCGCGATCTCCGGCGTGTCCCGGATCGCGCCCCATGCCACGAGGCCGGCGACGCCCTTGACCAGGGCGCTGTGCGTGGCCAGCTCTCCCCACATGGCCGGCGTGGCGTCGCAGGCGTCGATGACGAGGACGTCGCCCGGCTTGCACACGTCGATGGCCTCGACCGGTTTGGCCCAGTCGCCGGCATAGGTGCGCACGGTGACCGCCGGGCCGCACATGTGCGCGCCCGGCAGCAGCGGGCGGATGCCCGGCAGGCTCGGCTGCCGGTGCCAGGCGTCGCTGATGTTGGCCGTCGAGACCTGCTCGAGCGCGGTGCGGATGTCCGCCGCCCCGGCGCGCTTGTACAGCGTGGTCTCGATGCACACGCGCTCGTCCACGGCGCGGCGGATCTCCGCTGCCGCCGCCGCCGCGTCGGCCGACTTGATGATGGCGCCGCCGACCACGACGATCTGGGCGCCGGCCTCCACCGCCGCCGCGGCCGTCTCGCTGTTGATGCCGCCGGCCACCGAGACGGGGATCACCACGGCCTCGGCCACCGCCCTCAGCGTGTCGAACGGCGCCTCGCCACGCATCTGCTGGTCGATGGCCGTGTGGATGCCGATGTAGTCGGCGCCGAGCTCCTGCGCGCGCCTGGCGCGCGCGACGGGATCGGCGACCTCGATCATGTCGACGATGAGCCTGCATCCGTAGTTGCGCGCCGCCTCGGCGCACTCCCTGATGGTGCTGTCGCTGGCGGCGCCGAGCACGCCGACGACGCCGGCGCCGGCCTTGGCCGCGTACTCCACCTCGGTGCGGCCGGCGTCCATCGTCTTCATGTCGGCCACGATGGTCTTGTCGGGGAACTCTGCCTTCAGGGCCCTGACGGCGTTCAGACCCTCCGCCTTGATGAGCGGCGTGCCGGCCTCGATCCAGTCGGCGCCGCCGGCCACGGCCTCGCGGGCGACCTCGATCGCCCGCGGCAGGTCGACGAAGTCCAGCGCGACCTGGACGAGCGGGCGCTCGCGGCTCGGGTCGCAGGCTTCCGGGGTGGTCGACCCGCTCATACGCCCATGACCTGCACGACGATGCTGCGCTCGCGCGGGCGCGCGTCGAAGTCGCAGAACACGATGTTCTGGTAGATGCCGAGCGTGAGGCGGCCGTCGACGAAGGGCACGACGAGCGACGGCCCGACGAGCCCCGCGCGCACGTGAGAGTGGCCGTTGCCGTCACCGAGGTTGACGTTGTGCTGGTAGAAGCGGTCCTCCGGCGCGACGACGTCGAGCGCGCGCTGGACGTCCTCGACCACGCCGGGCTCGTACTCGAGCGTGGTCAGGGCGCCGGTCGCGCCCGGTACGAACAAGGTGACGGTGCCGTCGGCGAGGCCGGTCCGGCGGACGGCCTCCCTGACCTCGTCGGTGATCTTGATCAGGTCGGCGTTCCCGTTGCTGGGGAACTCGATGGAGCCGGTGATGACGCGCACGAGGCCTTCGCGCACGTGGCCCTGCTGCTGGCCGTTGACGATGACGGTCGCCATGGTGGTCCTCACTTTCATGCGGTCGCGTCCTTGGCGGGGTACGCGCTGACGGGGGAGACGGCGCCGGGGGACGCCGTGGTGGAGCGGGCGGCCGCCGGGACGGCGACCGCGATGGTGTCGATGAGGCGGGTGGACCCGAGGCGGGCCGCGACGACGAGGCGGCTGCGCGGCCCCAGGTCGCCCTCCGGGACGAAGGTCTGTTCATCCACGACGGCCAGGTAGTCGAGCTCGAAGCGCGGGCGTGAGAGCGCGTCGTCCACCTCGTCGGGGTCGAGCCTGCCGGCGGGGAGGAGGAGCGCGGCCGTGGCCGCCATGACGACGTCCTTGGCGGCCGCCCCGGGCGCGCCGGCGGCGGCCGCGCCGGCGAGCAGCGCGCGGTAGAGGTCTGGCGCCACCGCGCGTTCGTCCGGCGTGAGGTAGACGTTGCGCGAGCTCATGGCCAGGCCATCCGGCTCGCGCAGCGTCGGCACGCCGGCGACCTCGACCGGCAGGTCGAGGTCGCGCACCAAGCGGCGGACGACGGCGAGCTGCTGCGCATCCTTCTCGCCGAGGAACAGCACGTCCGGCCGAACCACGCCGAGCAGCTTGGCGACGATGACGGCCACGCCGTCGAAGTGGCTGGGGCGCGCGGCGCCCTCGAAGCTCTCGGTGAGGCGACCGCCGACGTGGACCAAGGTGGCGAAGCCGTCGGGGTACATCTCGTCGGGCTCCGGGGCGAAGACGACCGCGACCCCGGCCTCCTGCAGGAGGCGCAGGTCGCGGGCCTCGTCCCGCGGGTAGCGGTCGAAGTCCTCGCCGCGGCCGAACTGGGTGGGGTTCACGAAGACGGACGCGGCGACGCTCGCGCAGCGAGCCAGCGCGGCGTCGACGAGGCTCAGGTGCCCCGCGTGCAGCGCGCCCATGGTGGGCACGAGCCCGAGCGGGCGCGGGAGCTCGCGCAGCGCCTCCCGTGCCTCGGCGACTGTCTGCGCGACGATCACGGCTGCCCTCC
>Ga0335071_10003974_pt1 | contig 15497 bp, 13 predicted proteins | sample Lox_Sample_15_FD_206724 | JGI IMG/M metagenome (GOLD analysis project Ga0335071, IMG submission 206724) | Soil microbial communities from Loxahatchee National Wildlife Refuge, Florida, United States - Lox_Sample_1.5 | ecosystem: Environmental > Terrestrial > Soil > Wetlands | place: USA... | reverse complement strand
CGGAGTCGAAAAGGCCGGCCTCGCGCAGGCTGATCACAAGACCGTCGCGCCCCATGCGGATCGAGACGGTGTGAGTGGCGACCTGGTCGGAAAGCGCCTGCGTCAGTTCGCGCTGCAACCTGTTGAGATCCTGCTGAACCTGGGCCGGAGCCAGCACATCTTCGCCCATAACGGTGTTCATGGGCATTGCGGACTTTTCGCTGCCCATCGCGGCGGCGCCGGAAGACTTCCGAGCTGCGGAGGGAAAGACGCCCAGGGCGCGGAAAGCGGTTTCGACTGACTCCGACACTTGTTCCTGCCGGTTGTGGCCGGCTTTCGCATAGGCGTACATGACGACAAAGAATGCGAACAGCAGGGTAATGAAGTCCGCATAGGAGACAAGCCAGCGGTCGTGCGTCACGCGGCTTCGATGAACCCGGCGATTCATGCCGCCATCTCCTTCTGCCGGTTGCGTCCTTCAGCAGGCTTGTCCAGGAAGCCTTTGAGCTTGATCTCGAGCATACGCGGGTTGATGCCCTCGAGAATCGCGATCACCCCCTCCAGCATCATTTCGCGGCGCCGGTAACGGTCCCTGATGCGGATGCGCATCTTGCCTGCCATAGGCAGGAAGAAGAGATTGGCAATACCCACTCCATAGATAGTTGCCACAAAGGCAACAGCAATGCCGCGGCCGACCTGGGCAATATCGTCGAGGTGTTGCATCACCTGAATCAGTCCCAGCACGGCTCCCAGAATGCCGATAGTGGGCGAAAATCCCCCGGCGGACTCGAAAACGGCCGGCAATCGCTCCTCGTCTTCTGTGACCGAGTCGAGCGAAACCCGCATGATCTGGCGCAACTCGGCCGGCTCTGTGCCGTCGACGGCCAGCATGAGCGACTGCCTGAGGAAAGAATCCTGAACAGCCGGCAGATCAGCATCGAGCGAGACAACGCCGTTGTGGCGAGCCTTCTTGGCGAAATTCACTAGCAAGCGGACGGTCTGGCTGTCGTGCTTGCGGGGGGCGGCAAAGATCCCGGCAAGACTGCGAAATGCGGCGGCGACCGTGGTGAGCGGAAACTGGAGCAGCACTGCACCCAGTGTGCCCCCAAAAACGATCAGAGCCGCTGTAGGCTGCAGAATCTGCGAGATCTTGCCGCCTTCGATCAGCAATCCGGCGAGAATGCCGGCGATCGCCAAAGTGACTCCGCCGATGCTCGCTTTATCCATAAATTGACCTCAACCGTGTTGGGGGGACCGTTAGATCAGAACCTCCCCGTGCCTTTCCGCAGCGACTGGCCGCCTCCGATTGCCCTCTTGCGCCTCGCCGGTCTTTACGTCTTCTCCTGCTCCGGGAGACTCAGACCTCCGAGCGCCGCTGCTCGTTCGAGATCGCGGTAGTGAGGCAAGCGGCGGACTAAGGCTCCGAGCAGGCGCGCGCGGTAAGCCAGAGTGCGCTCTGTCACTTCGTTGATTTCTTCGCGCACGATGAGCTTCTCCCCGTTGATCAGAGTCAGCATCGTGTCAGGAGAGGCTTCCACTGTCTTGATCAGATCGCTGTTTACGACCATTGTTTTTCCGTTCAGTCGCGTCAGTTCGATCATCGCCGTCAATCTCCCTCTGGCGAAATATCGGCCAGACTGTGCAATTGATTAAAAAAATTCCATGAAGCTGCTGCAAGTGTCCGTGTCAGGACACCCATGACGGCTTCATAAAGTCTCGTGGGGGTACGCCGAAGAAGGGGCCAGATGCAGCGGTCTCAGAACCTGAAGCAGCAACCCAGGGCAAGAAATAGGGGAGCACTTTGAGGGGGAGACGGCCGCGAATCCATGCATCACACAAGGAGAACCCATGTCCCTGGGTGTCTTGAATAACCTGACCGCGGTGTATGCGGAAAACAACCTGAACAACTCCAACAGCAACCTGAACAAGACGTTGCAGCAGTTGTCATCCGGATCGCGGATCAACTCTGGCGCTGACGATGCCGCCGGCCTTTCGCTGGTCAACGGTCTTCAGGCAAACCAACAGGCGCTGACCCAGTCGCAGACCAATGCCCAGGAGGGCGTGGGGCTGCTGCAAGTGGCCGATGGCGCTCTATCGCAAGTCACGAACCTGCTCAACCGTGCCGTTACGCTGGCCACCGAGGTCTCTAACGGCACCCTTAACACCGCGCAGCAATCAGCGGCGAACCAGGAGTATCAGTCGATTCTCTCGGAAATCAATAACATCGGCTCAACAACCACCTACAACCAGCAGAAGGTCTTCGGTGCCGGGGAAGTCGGCATCTACACCGGCGACTCTTCCACGGCGAGCGCTTCGCTGAACAACGTGAATATCTCCAGCCTCTCAGCTTCCAGTGTTGGTGATACCGGCGGCGCAATGTCCTACAGCAGCGGCCAGAATGTCTTTCTCGATCTCTCCAACGGAACGGCCCAGACGACGAACGCATCGCTGACCGACACCATCGCCTCCACGACTCTGACCCTCAACTACAAGAACCCCGACGGTTCGTCCGGAGCGGTCACCACCAGCGCAGCCACGACGATCGGAGGACTGATCAGCGCGATCAATTCTTCCGGCCGCGGACTTACGGCCACCTTCACCACCGCAGCAGCGGCTGGCGACGCCGGCGGCGGCACCGACATGGGCATCATGATCTCCGGCAATGTGGGCACGGCGGCGGCGACCACCTCCACACAGCAAGTCGTGATCGCGGGTGGCGGCTATGATACCTCGCAGAGCGCCACGGCTGCCTCTGCTCTGGTAGCCGACGCCAGCGGCGGCATTGCCACCATCAGCTACTCGGCACTTGGCCATGGCAGCCTCAGCGGCACCGACCTGACGAGCCAGGGGAATGCAGAAACCGCTCTGACGAGCCTGAATTCGGCGATCGCCGATGTGGCGGCGCAGGATGGCTATATCGGCGCCCAGATCAACACCCTGAACGCGGTCAGCTCCGTGCTCAGCACCCAGCAGGAGAACGTGCAGTCGGCGCAGAACGCGGTGCAGGCCACCGATTATGCGCAGGCCAGCTCCAACATGTCCAAGTACGAGATCCTGAGTCAGACTGGCATCTCGGCCCTGGCGCAGGCCAACAGCACCCAGCAGGAAGTCATGAAGCTGTTGCAGTGATTTGGATTCCCGGCGATGGAGGCTCATCGCCGGGGTGAAGCAAACCGGAGTTCCCCGGCGGCTTGCGCCGTCGGGGCTCAACAAAGCCCGCGGCGGCGGGCCATAGCCAAAGAAGGGCGTCCAACGGGCGCCCTTCTTTGTTCAGCGGTGGATAGCGGCAAGGCTGGCTTATGAGAGATCTTTCAGATTGAAGTTAAATCGCTGGCTTTCAAAGTGCATCCGACAGAAAAAGAGGAATCCATGGGCACGGTAGGCTTGAGTTTCGGGTCGCCCACGAGCGGCGCCGGATTTGACGTGAGCGCGACGGTCTCCCAGATCGTGGCCAACCTGCAAAATGTCGAAACTCCGTGGAAGAACCAGTTAACTTCTCTTCAGAGCCAGGATACTGCGATTTCGAGCCTGGGAACGCTGTTGTCGAATCTATCCAACGATATGAGTTCGCTGACGGATTTCAACGGCATCCTTGCCGAAAAAACCGGAGCCAGCTCAAACAACAATGTGCTGCAATTGACGGCGGCCTCGTCCTCGGCCACGGCGGGCACGCACTCAGTGACCGTGAACAGCCTGGCGCAGACATCGAGCGGCTACCTGACCGAGATTGCCGGCGCCTCGACGAAACTTTCGGGTTCGATTACGCTGCAGGTGGGCAACCGCACGGCGCAGACCATCACGCTGAACTCCTCAAACAACACGCTCGCAGGACTGGCTTCGGCGATCAATTCGTCGAATGCGGGAATTACGGCCAGCGTGCTGACCGACGCCACGGGCTCGCGGCTCAGTCTGGTCTCGGGAACCTCAGGCTCGAATGGAAACATTACCATCAGCAACAATTCCCTGACCGCCGCCGCCGCCAACACGCTGAACGCAAATGTGACAGCAGGGACGAGCAGCGCGACTTCGTCGGCACTGCTGGCGGCTGTGGCCAGCCCATCGGAGACGCTGACGGGAACACTCTCCGTCGCGGTGGGCAGCGGCTCAGCACAAACGATCAAAATGACCGATGTGAGCGTGGCGGAGGGCGGCACGACTCTGGCCAATCTAAAAAGCTACATCAACAGCAACAGCTCCACGCTGGGCGTGACCGCCTCAATTGTCACCAATAGCGACGGGACATCGAGTCTGCAACTCACATCGGGCACGTCGGGCAGCGCAGGAACCCTCTCAGTGAACTCGGCGCTGGCCGACAGCCAGACCACGCTTGGATATAACTCGGCGGTCACAGGTGCGAATGCCAGTCTTACGGTGGATGGCGTCAACCTGACCAGCGCCTCGAACACAGTGTCGAATCTGATTCCCGGCCTGACCTTTCAACTGCTGGCGCCTTCGTCGACAGCGGTGCAGGTCGTGATTGCAAACGACAACTCCGGCGTGGAGAGCACCATCAATCAGATGGTGAGCGATTACAACTCTCTGGTCAGCGCCATCAATACGCAGGAGGGCAACACAACTTCCGGTACCCCAGAGCCGCTTTTTGGTACTCCCACGCTCTCCCTGCTGCAACAGCAATTGCTCAGCAGCATGAATGCGCAGAATCCGAACGGGTATCTGGATTCAGTCTCCTCCACCTTGAGCACAACTCTTTCCGGTTCTATGACCATCCAGGTCGGAAACGGCACGGTGGAGAATGTGGTAATCGGCGCCGCGCCGGACCCGCCAGCCGCCAATACGATTTACACCGGCTCGGGCAGCGATTCAAACACGCTGGCAGGAGTGGTTAACGCCATCAATTCCTCAGGGATCGGCGTAACAGCCGGGGTGCAGACCTTCAACGGACGGTCGACGCTGACGCTGACCTCCCAGACACAAGGATCAGCCGGCGCGTTGGTGGTAAGTTCCGCCTTCGTGGCCAGCGCTCCGTCGGCGCTGAAATTTACCGATTCAGGGTACACAAGCACCACCGCGGACACCGGCACGGTAGGTGCTGCGGGCAGCAGTAGCGACGCTTTGTCCGGCTCCTTGTCCATTCAGGTGGGAAACGGAACGACAGAAACGATCGTGATCGGCTCTGCGCCCGCGCAGCCCGCTGCAAACACAATTTACACCGGAAGCGGAGCGAATACCCTCAGCGATCTGATGAACGCGATCAATGGGGCCGGCCTGGGGGTCTCCGCCTCATTGGACAGCAGCGGATCATCGCTGGTTCTGACCTCTTCAACAGTTGGCTCGACCGGAGCTCTGACCGTGACATCCAACCTGTTGGATCCGGCCAGTCCGAACACATCCACGCTGAATTACACCTCATCGTCGGACATCAATTCTCTGACCGCGCTCGGAATCAGCGTAAATAACGACGGCACGCTCGAACTCGACGTGAGTTCGCTGGATTCGCTGCTGAATACCGATTTCAGCAGCGTGGTGGGCTTCTTTCAGAATTCGGCCAGCTGGGGACAGAACTTCTCAACCATGCTGACGCATACCGGCACAAGCTCGTCGAGTGGTATTCTGTCGCTCGCCTCCCGAGCGAACAGTACCATCGAGTCGATGCTGAACGCTGAGATCTCGAAGGAAGAGAGCTACATTTCCGCGCAGCAGGCGAGCCTGACCGCGGAGTTGATCAGCGCCAACGAAATGATGCAGGCGCTGCCGAGGCAACTCCAGGGCATGAACGAGCTCTACTCTGCGATTACCGGCTACAACCAAGGTGCTAACGGCTAAGGAGTCAGAATTTATGGGAAATTATCGGGAACATGCGCTTGAAGGGGCTTCGGCCGTCGATCTGGTGGTGGCGCTCTATGACGGAATGATCCGTTTCCTGTATGCAGCGATCGACGCAGTAGAGCGCGGCGATGCGGACGGGAGACGGGCCGAGGTGAAGAGGGCGCTGGACATTATCATTCACCTGCAGGCGCGGCTACGGATGGATGTTGGCGGGCGTCCGGCAGAGGCGCTAAGCGAGTTCTACGCTTCAATCTTCGCTCAGATCCTGCAAGCGTCTCAGTCTGCCTCCAGCGCAAAATTCGGCCATGCCATCGATTGCGTGCGCAATGTGCGCGACGCATGGCGGCAGGTGGCCCGGGATGCCGGAAAGAACGCGGATGCGTTCGCAGCGGTGACGCCGGCGCTCGGAAGCACCGGCGAACACGCCGACGCTGCTGCGAATCCAGCTATGAGTTGGACGGTGTGAGCATCGCTTTTCCCGTTACAGGTTCAGAAGCTCCGTAGCCCCCACTCTTCGCCCAAAAGGCCGCGCGAAGGATGGGGCACGGCAGCATCGACAATGCTTGAATCGAAAGCGCTCTAACTGACAACAGTGAGCTCTTCTTCCAACTGCTGCTTGCGGTAGAGGCTCGCGTAGTAGCCGTCCAGGGCGAGCAACTCGTCATGCCTGCCCAACTCCACGATGCGGCCGTGGTCCAGCACCGCGATCTGATCTGCATTGCGCAAGGTGGATACGCGATGCGAGATCAGGATCGTGGTCGCGGTGGCCGTGTAATTGCGCAGCCCGCCCAGGATGCGCTCTTCCGTATAGGTATCCACGCTGGCCAGGGCGTCGTCGAGAACGAGGATCGCCGGTCGGCGCAGTAGGGCGCGAGCAATTGCGGAGCGCTGCTTTTGCCCGCCTGAAAGCGTCACGCCGCGCTCGCCGACCATCGTCTCAAAGCCGTGGGGGAACTCTTCGAACTCCTGGCGGATGTGAGCCGCCTCCGCAGCCTCCAGAAGCTCCCGGGCCGCGGCGTGAGGCGCGCCGAAAGCCACATTCTCACGGATTGTTTCGCTGAAGAGAAAGGTCTCCTGCGGGACCATTCCGATATTGCCGCGCAAAACGGCCAGAGGATACTCGCGCACGGGCCGGCCGTCGATCGTGAGCGAACCTTCGGGAGCCTCATAGATCCGGGGGATCAGATTCGCGAGTGTGGATTTTCCCGAGCCGGTGGGCCCGACGATGGCGAGGCTTGATCCGGCGGGAATGCGCAATGAGATGTTGTGGAGGACCGGGGTTTCCCCATACCTGAAACTCAGATTCCGGAACTCGATTTCTCCTTGCAATGCAAAATCTGCCGGAATCGAGGAATCGGCGTCGCGGTCATCGATGGCCGGCTCGGATTTAAGCAGTTCATCGATGCGCTTCACAGAGGCCGTGCCACGCTCAAAGATGTTCACGACCCAGCCTACCGCGATGATGGGCCATATGAGCATGATCATGTAGGTATTGAAAGCCACAAACTGGCCCACATTGATGCGGCCGGCCAGGACGAGATGGCCGCCGGCCAGCAAGGTGATGATCATGGAGACGCCCAGAATGAATTCCAGCGTGGGCCAGAGCATGCCCATCAGCTGAACCAGGCGCAGTGCGCGGCCGATATAACGGCGGTTCAGCCGTTCAAAAAGCCCGATTTGCGCCTCCTCGCGCGCGAAGGCGCGGATCAGCCGGACGCCTGAGTAGTTTTCCTGCGCCTGTGCGGAGATTTCCGAGAAACTGGCCTGGATGCGTTCGAAGCGCTCGTGAATTCTGCTGCCCAGGTATTGCACAAGAATGCTGGCAAGCGGCGTGGGCGCCAGCGCCACCAGGGTGAGCCAGGGGCTGATATGCAGCATGAAGACGAGAGCGAAGACGCTGAGGAAGACCGTGTTGGCGCTGTACATCAACCCGGGGCCCAGCAGCATGCGCACGGCATTCAGGTCGTTGGTCATGCGGGCCATCAGATCGCCAGTGCGATATTCCTGGTAGAAGCCCGTGTCCTGGCTCTCCAACTTCCGGAAGAGGTCATTCCGAAGGTCAAACTCGATGTCCCGGGAAATGCCGATGAGAATCCATCGCTGGCCGTAGAGGAAAAGGCCGCGACCGATGTAGATGATCACCAGCAGCGCGGAGAGCAGAAGGAGGTGGTCCCGCGTGGTACCCGTCTTCAACTCGTTGATTGCGCGCTCCAGCACTCTCGGAAACTGCACGGTGACAATGTTGGTGCAAACGCAGGAGAGCGTGCCCCATAGGTATGCCCACCGGTAGCGGCGCATGTACCCGAAGAGTGGGCGCAGATCGCGAACCATGCGTTCATTGTACGTGCAGGGCAACCGGAAAGGTAAAGGGAGAGGCTTCCGAGTATGCTAGGTTGGGGGATCGAGGAATGGATCAGGCCGGAACCTACGTAGCGAATGCGGTATTGGGCATCGACACGCTCTGGGGCGGCGATGTGCTTTGTCCTTCCGGCACGGGCCGGTTCATTGCCGACTCCTGGTTTTCCGATGAGCCGCTGCCCTCAGCTTATACACACCGGGCTGCGGCGCGGCTGAGGGCGTCGGGAGGCGTCTCGGGCAAAACCATCGATCGCAAGGCCCTCGACGACTATCTGCGCGCGATCGACCTTCCCACGACGATCGAAGGAGTCCGGAAACAGGCAGCAGCGATCGGCGGCCTGCGGGGCGCCTATTTAGGCAGCCTCGCAATCTGCATCGAGACCATGCTGGACCTGGCCATGGAACTCATCGGAAAGGGCGATCCGGTTCCTTACACGCGGGCGGTCGAGGCTTCGACAGGCAAGCCGCCCGAGCCCTCCCGGCCCGAAGCCAAGCGCGCGCGCATCCGAGAACTATTGGGCAAGGCCGGGTACGATCTTTCGGGCGAGGATGGGCTGCAAAAAGCCGTGGACCTGTGGCGTCAGGAGCGCATGAGCCCCATGGCCTCCGTTCGCGCCCTGGGCGCAGCGACGATCGCGCATTACGACAGCCTCAGCGCCCGTAACCTGATGCCCTGGCTGCCGGCAGAACTTGCCCCGGTGCCGCGCGCCAATATCGAGTTTCTGCCCATCAAAGATGCCTGGTTTTCCGGCTCCATGAATTACATCGGGAGGGCGAGGACCGAGGAAGGCGCTCCGAGGTACGACGCCAGCTACGAGATCAACGCTTCCCTCAAGATCTCCTATCCGGAATTCGAGCAACTTGTGAGCCACGAGGTCGTGCCGGGTCATGTGACTACGTTCGCTTATTTGCAAAATCTCTATGTGCGCGGCCAAGTCGGCTTCGAAGCTACGGTGCTCACCATGAACACGCGCGCGGCAACGCTCTTCGAGGGAATCGCCAACAACGCCATTCTGATTGCGCATGGCGTGACGGAAGTCGATCAGCTTCCCGACGAGGACCTCGAAATCGGCGTGCTGCTGGCGCTGCTGCAGGACGATGCCAAGAACCAATCGTCGTACATGACTTGGGGCGAAGGCCGGTCGCAGACCGAAGTAGCGGCCTCACTGCGCAGAGATTTTCTGGCGACCGAAGAACGGGCCGATAAGCTGTCGGGCGCCTGGGGACGTCATCCGCTGCTGGGCCGGATGTACCTGCCGGCCTACCGCTCGGGAACCGAGAAGGTCGCCGCTCTGCGCCGAGCCTATCCGCCCGAGCAAATCCTTCCGGCGCTTTACGGCTGCCGCGGGCTGGTCGATATCCAGACGATCGATCTTGTGCTGAAAAACTGATTACTACCGGAGAGAAACGATGGAAAAAGCACAAATGTTCAGCAACGATCATGTTGCGCCGAAGCGCGCGGGAGAAGGACTGGAACGTCTGATGACGACCATACTCGCGTTCATGGAAAGCCGGTGCCTGTTGACTGCGCTGGAACTGGATCTGTTTTCTTCTGTGGGAGAGGGCGCCGACAGCGAGACAATCGCGTCGCGAATTCGCTGCGACAAGCGCGCCACAGGCATTCTGCTAAATGCGCTGGTTGGCATGGGAATGCTCGAAAAGAAGGGCGAAGTCTACAGGAATGCGCCTGAGACAGCCCGCTATTTTGACCGAGGATCGCCGGAAAGCGTACGCGACGGAATGTTGCACAACGCCAACATCTGGCATCGCTGGAGCACGCTGACCGATGTAGTGCGCGGGGGCAAGCCGGTCCACGTCCGTGCCGAGGAGAATCCGAACTGGACAAAGAATTTCATCGCCGCGATGAACCATTATGCCGGCGAACGCGCCCCCGTGCTCGTGAGAACGCTGGGCAGCCCCGAAATCAGGCGCATTCTCGACCTTGGCGGCGGCTCGGCAATTTATTCAATCGCATTCGCGAAGGCGTTCCCAGCCGTGCAGTGCGAAATCCTCGACTTGCCGGAAGTGGTGCCGCTGACCGAGCAATATATCCGCGCGGCAGGCGCCTCGGCCCAGGTGAAAGCCCGCGCCGGCAGCATGATCACCGACGATTACGGCTCAGGATTCGATTTGATTATGCTGAACGCCATCTGCCATATGTTCTCAGAGGCTCAAAACCGCGAGATCTTCCGCCGCGCGCGACAGGCGCTGGCGCCGAAAGGCCGATTGAGCGTCCAGGATTTTATCCTCGATCCCGAGAGGACTAGCCCGCTCCATGCGGCGCTCTTCGCCATAAACATGCTGGTCGGAACCGATGGCGGCAACACCTACACGGAGCCCGACTATACGCAATGGATGCTGGACGCCGGCTTTGCCAGCGTACAGAGAATCAACCTGCCAGGTCCGGCGGATTTGATTGTCGGTGTAGCGCCTTAGGCCGTGAGCCGTTCCAGCTGGTCAGGCTTCAGGATCGTGAGGCTGGTGCCCTTGATGGTGATCCAGTTGTCGCGGCGGAACTGGTTTAAGAGGCGGGTAACGGTTTCCCGCGAGGTCCCGGCCATGTTCGCAATCTCCTCATGGGTGAGCGCCATGGTAAAGCGGATTTCGGGTTTGCCGTTAGTTGAGCTCCGGCCCCAATCCAGGAGCAGCCGCGCCAATCTTCCGGCCGCGGAGCCGGAAAGAGCCAGCCGTTTGGCGTCGTGAAAAACCGTTAGGTACTCCCCGGAGAGCGACTGCGCCGCGTGCATCGACGCGATGCCGTGGCGGCCGAGAAATTCCACAAACTCCTGCTTGCGGACGGTCTTAACCTGGCAGGGCTCGATGGCTTCGGCGGTCACTTCATGGGGAACATTGGCCAGAACCGCGCTAAGTCCCATCACATCGCCCGGCCCGGCTATTTTAAGAATCATGGTCTTGCCGTCACGCGATGTCGAAGAAATCTTGACCTGTCCGTAGCAGATAATGAATACGTTTCTGGCCGGGTCGCCCTCCGAGAAGAGCTTCGCACCCCGCGCGTGGCTCATCATGATTCCGATCTGGTCGTAGTCTTCCAGAGCCTCGGGAGTGAGATTGCAGAACATCCGCAGATGGCGATGCTCGCAATTTAAACAATCTTCGGGAGGGTGATGGGAGCTGTTAAAGGCCATACGAAAGCCGCGGTCGTCGATTGCAGTATAACGCATTCCCCGGACCGGCAGCCCCCTATTACCGGCGCGGCGCCACTGGAATCAAGACGGGCCGAATTACCCCGTTAAGCAGCTTCGGCTCCGTTACTTCGGCGCCGTGTATGAACCGCCCGAGTGAGACAGCAGGCGATATACGCCCTGGAAACTTCGCGAGCCAGTTCTTCGAGCAGACGCATCCGGAGGGGCGGGTGGCTCTCAAACGCCTGATGCAACTGTTGGATGGGCAGTTTCAGCAGGGACCCGGGGGTGAGAGCCGTGAGCGTGTAAGTATGTTTCCCTCCCCCGAGGGCGGCTGCCAGTTCCACGAGGTCGCCTGGGCGAGCCGAGCCCAGGGTCAGACGCGCGTTCATGCGCTCGGCCTTGCGCAAAAACTGTCCCGAAACCACAACATACAGTCCCGTGCAAAGTTCCTGCTGCCGGAAGACTACTTCTCCGCTTCCCAACTCGAGGGTCTGCGCCGATCCCTTCAGCAGATCCCCGGTCATCGGCGGACACTCCAGCAACTCCGCCAGCGGATGTGCTGCAACGGCATCCATTTGCCTGGATTTAGCCTCGGATCCTATGGTCACGTCTTCCATGCTTTCGGCCTTGACTTGCGCGCGGATGGGCGGCACGGTCATTCCCATTGAATCTCGAGTCTGCGCTTCCTTAGCTTTTGAGGCAGTGACCCTATTCACCCGATTCTGTGACTCGGGTCACAGGTTGACCTACCCAAATTGCTGAGCCGCAAGTGCTTCCAAACTCCAGGAGCGTAGGCATCTCCCCTTCCGAAGCAGCTGCCTGCTCCCTCGTCTGGCGGCGTGCGCCGTTTGGTTGACTCTTTTCGGGGAAGTAGGGCAGCAGCCTACAATCTTGAAAGCGAGTCCTTTAAAGATCGAGGGCTGTCCGGATCGGATCCGGTGTCCCGTTCACCGCGAAAGGGCAGCAGACGAGACTCTGGACGTTAGGGCGAAAGGGGCGAATCGCATCGTGGCGGGCATTCTATTCATTATCTCGGCGCCTTCCGGGTCGGGCAAAAGCACACTGGTGAGCGAACTACGCAAGCAGCTTAGCCGAGTGGATTTCTCCGTATCATGGACCACGCGCGCTCCGCGCGGGTCGGAGGAAAATGGGCGCGAATACAACTTCACCACTCGCGAGGAATTCGAGCGCATGTTGGGCGAAGGACTCTTCCTCGAACATGCAGAAGTATTTGGAAACCTGTATGGAACGTCCCGCAAGTCGCTCGATGATGCCCGTTTAGCCGGGCACGATCTTCTGCTCGACATCGACGTGCAGGGAGCCGCACAGGTGCGCGCCAAGCTGCCCGAGGCGGTATCTATCTTTGTTTTGCCCCCCAACCCGAAGGTGCTGCGCACGCGCTTGCGCAACCGCAGCCGCGCAGATGGGATTGTGAATGAGTCGGAACTCTATCGACGGCTGAGCGAGGCGAGCAGGGAGATTGAGAATTATCGGCAATACAGCTATATTTTGATCAACGACATTTTAGACCGCGCAGTCGCCCAACTGGAGGCGATCGTTCTGGCGGAGCGCTTCTACCGAAATGGCGAAGCAATTCCATTCCGATCACGGCGCGTTCTGGAGGTGGCCGCAGCCTGCATGCAGAGCAATTCGCGGGAACGGCTGCAACCTGTACTGGAAGCCTTTGGCATTCTCGGGGACTCCAGCCAGAGGGAACTGAATTTTGGAGATGACCAAGATGACGATTGAAACCCAATTCGATTCCAATTACCGCAAGGTTCTGGTCGCAGCTCGCCGGGCCCGCCAGCTACAGAACGGATCGCACGCCCTCGTTCCCAGCCAGTCCACAAAGTTCTGTCGCATTGCCCAGGAGGAGATCGAAGCCGGCAAGATCGCCTACGTCAAGACGGATGAGGAGGTCCAAAAACCTCTCATTGAAGGTCCTGCAATTCCCATTCTGTTGAGCTGAATTGCTCTCTCACGCGTGCCCCCACGACGGGCTCTTGAACCATCGACGGGCTCGTGAATCGTCGTTCGCGGCCACGTGCGGCGCAGGCTCCTCCTCGTCCTTCAAGGTGTGATCTACAATCAAATCTATGAGAGTAACCGTTGGAGTCTCCGGCGGAATCGCCGCCTACAAGGCCGCGGAACTTGTCCGCGCGCTCCAGCGCCGGGCTCTGGAAGTTCACGTCGTGATGACCGAGTCCGCCTGCCGGTTCGTTCAGCCGCTTACATTCGGTTCTCTTACCGGCCACCGCGTGATCACGAGTCTTTGGGATGAATGGGCGTCGGCCGCTCAAGATGCTGAGCAGAATGGCATTGAACACATAGCCGAGGCTCAGTGGGGCGAAGTGCTGGTGGTGGCCCCGGCCACAGCGAACATCCTTGCCAAGTTCGCGCACGGAATTGCCGACGACTTTCTCTCTACCCTCTATCTGGCCACGGTCGCGCCCGTGATCGTTGCACCGGCGATGAATGTAAACATGTGGAACCACCCCGCCACGCAGGCCAACCTGGAGACACTGAAGCAGCGAGGCGTGAAGATCGTGGAACCGGGAGAGGGCGAGTTGGCCTGCGGCATGACAGGCAGGGGACGAATGGCCGAGCCCGAGGCGATCGCCGATGCCGTGCAGGCGCTGCTTAGCGGCCGTCAGGACCTGGCCGGCGAAACCGTGCTGGTCACGGCTGGCGGTACGCGCGAGTCGCTGGATCCGGTGCGCTTTCTTGGGAATCGCTCCAGCGGCAAAATGGGCTACGCGCTGGCCGAAGCGGCTGAGAACCGAGGCGCGCGGGTCATTCTCGTCAGCGCTCCTACAGCTTTGCCGCCCCCCTCGCGTTGCGAATTGATTCCGGTGACTACAGCGGATGAGATGCGCCAGGCGGTGCTCAAGCGCATGTGCGAAGCCAGCATTGTCATCAAGGCTGCCGCCGTCGCCGATTACCGGCCAGTGAAGATTTCGGAGCAAAAGCTCAAGCGCTCGGGGCCTTTGACGATTGAACTGGCTCCCACTGAGGACATTCTGGCCGAGGTGGTGCGGCGTCGCGCGCCTGGACAGACCATCGTGGGCTTCGCGGCCGAAACTGAGAATCTGCGCGAAAACGCGCGCGCGAAGTTGTTGAATAAGGGTGCGGACGCGATCGTGGTAAACGATGTGACAGGCGGCCGAGTGGGAATCGATTCGGACCTGAATGCTGCCACGTTTCTTACCGCCTCGACGGCCGTCGAGATGCCTGAGATGCAGAAGCGTTTGTTGGCCGATCGAATTCTCGATGAGATTCTCGTCCTGCGGCGTCCCCGCGCGGTGATGATGGAGATCGACGGCCTCGAAGATACGCGGACCGGCAGAGAGAGCGCGGCGGCCGCATCGCGGCGGCAGATGATCGTGGAGTAAAGCCTTGGCTCTGCCGCTCGATCCATCTATACAGAACGCCCTGGCCGAGCGAATCCGCTTCTATCGGGAACTGGGGCTTGCCGAGTTCTACCGTCGCAACGTGCATCCCGCAGCCGATCCGAACCACTCCGAGGAGACAATTCCCTGGAGTGGCGCGATGCGGGAGGATGCGCCCGCAGCGCAGCAGCAGACACAGGAAACTCAAGCAGCACAGCACGCCAACTTCTTTGGAGAGGAAGCAGCCATTCCCGCGCGCAAGAAAATTCCCGCCCCAGTTCAGATTGCAGAGGCCGTTCCCGCCGCCCAACACGCAGAAGCGCTGCGCGTCATTCGCGAAGAGATCGGCGACTGCCGTCGCTGCCCGCTCCATAAGGGGCGCAATCATCTGGTATTCGCCGACGGAGATCCCAACGCGCGGCTCATGTTCGTCGGAGAGGGTCCAGGCGCCGACGAGGACGCGCAGGGACTGCCGTTTGTGGGCCGGGCCGGGCAACTGCTGAACAACATGATCACGGCGATGGGGCTGAAGCGCCAGCAGGTGTACATCTGCAACGTGGTAAAGTGCCGGCCGCCGGGCAATCGCACTCCGGAGCCCGAGGAGGCTCATACCTGTCTCCCGTTTTTGTTGCGGCAGATCGACGTGGTGCGTCCGCAGGTGATAGTGGCGCTGGGCGCGACGGCAGCCACATATCTGCTGGGCGTTCGGCAGCCGCTGGCCGGGCTGCGCGGGCGTGTGCACGCAGTGCGCGGAACGCAACTGATCGTGACCTACCATCCTGCTTACCTGTTGCGCGACCCGCGGCAGAAAAAGGAAGCCTGGGCCGACCTGCAGATC
>Ga0335071_10003972_pt1 | contig 15498 bp, 12 predicted proteins | sample Lox_Sample_15_FD_206724 | JGI IMG/M metagenome (GOLD analysis project Ga0335071, IMG submission 206724) | Soil microbial communities from Loxahatchee National Wildlife Refuge, Florida, United States - Lox_Sample_1.5 | ecosystem: Environmental > Terrestrial > Soil > Wetlands | place: USA... | reverse complement strand
CGCGCACCGAGCAGCACGGCGACCTGCGCGGCGAGAGCGTCGTTGTCGCCGAAGGTGATCTCGTCCGTCGCGGTCGCGTCGTTCTCGTTGATCACCGGGATCACGCCGAGCTTCAGGAGCGCACGGAGCGCGTTGCGCGCGTTGACGTAGCTCGCGCGCTCGGCGAGGTCGCCGGCGGAGAGGAGGACCTGCGCCGTGCGGAGACCCTCGCCGCGGAGCGCCGCCTCCCAGGCGAGCTGGAGCTTCACCTGGCCCGCGGCGGACGCGGCCTGGAGCTGCGGCGTCGAGCGCGGCCGCCGCTCGAGCCCGAGCAGCGGCGTGCCGAGCGCGATCGCGCCGGACGAGACGACGCACGCGCTCTCGCCGGCGGCGGCGATCGCCGCGATGTCCGCGGCCCGCGCCGCGAGGAGCGCGCGGCGTGCGCGGCCGTTCCCGTCGGTGACGAGCGACGAGCCGAGCTTGACGACGACGGTCACCGATGCTGCGTGCCGTCGCCGACGATCCGGAACTGGCGCAGGCAGAGATCGAGGTAGTTCACGGGGCCGCGCGGTCCGGGGAAGCGGTCGACGCTGATCCCGGTCTCGGGTGTCCCGAGCAGCTCGAACCCGTCGACGAAGCGCGTCGTCGCGTTCCACAACGCGGCGGTGCCGCGATACGTCTCGAGGAAGCGTGCGGCGGCGGCCTCGTCCTCCGCGACGATCGTCGCGGCGAGGCCGGACGTCTCCTCGTTCGCGATCGCGACCGCCTCGCCGAGGCCGTCGACGAGGTCGAGCGTCACCGTCGCGACGCGCTCCGGCTCCGACGCCCACTCGTGGCCGCGCGTCCGGTCGAGCGGCTGCGTGCCGGCGACGTCCGCCGCGCGTTCGGTCGCGCGCACCTCGACGCCGAGCGCCGCGCACGCGTCGACCACCGCCGCGGCGAGCTCGGGCGTCGTCGCGTCGACGAGCGCGAGGTTGAGCCGGTTGCAGACGCCGAGCCGGTCGAGACTCGCCGTCGCGAGCGTGCGCACCGTCTCCGCCTTCGCGCTCGCGTGCGCGTAGAGCACGCCGCCGCCCTCCGCGTGTGCGAGCGCGCGCACGCCGTTCGCGGCGGCGATCGCAGCGAGGGCCGCCGTCGACGCGCCGCTGCCGCGGAGGATCACGAGCGGGATCGCGCCCGGTAGCGAGACGAGCGCCTCGGCGCCCGCGCGGTCCGGCGAGCGGACGAGCCCGACCGCCGCGCCGTCGACGCCCGCGGCCTCGAGCGCGGGGCGGAGTACGCCGTCGACGAGCTCCGTCACGGTTCGGAGCGCTGCGCTCCCCGTGCGCAGGACGACCGCGTTCCCGCTCTTCAGGACCTGGGACGCGACGTCGACCGCGACGTTCGGCCGCGCCTCGAAGTTCGCGCCCACGACGCCGACGGGGATCCGCCGCTCCGTCACGACGAGCCCGTTCGGGAGCGTCCACGTGCGCACGTCGCGCGCGAGCGGCTCGAGCGCCGCCGTGGCGCGCACGCCCTCGGCCATCGCCGCGAGCCGCTTCTCGTCGAGCCTGAGCCGGTCGAGCGCGCCCGCGTCGAGCGCCGCGGACCCGGCCTCGAGGTCGGCCTCGTTCGCGGCGAGGATCTCGGCGCTCCGCTCGGTCAGGAGCGCGGCCGCGCGCGTCAGGCCGTCCTCCACCGCGGCCGGGCCGAGCGAGGCGAGCGCGGCGCGGGCTGCGAGCGATTCGCGCTCGACGAGCTCCAGGATGGATCCCTGCCTGGTCGCGCCCACAGCCAGACTGTACGTTCTTCGGCGATGGACGAGAACGAATTCGACCGGTACACGATCGTGCTCCTGCGCCGTCCCGAGACCTTCCCGGAGCTCACCGACGAGCACCTCGAGGACCTCCAGGCGCGGCATCTCGCGCACAACGACGCCATGGTCCGGGCCGGCCACATGCTCGTCGCCGGTCCGACCGGCCGCGAGTGGGACGACTCCCTCCGCGGGATCTGCATCTACCGCTGCGACCTCGACCGGGCGCGCGAGCTCACGGAGGCCGACCCGATGGTCGAGATCGGCTGGCTCGGCTACGACGCGTTCACGTGGTGGACGCGGAAGGACGCCCTCTAGATCGCGCGGAGCAGCTTCCGCGTCTCCTGCGCCGCGCCCGCGACGACCGTCGCGAGCTCGACGAAGCGGACGCCGCGCGGGGCGAGCGTGCGCTCGCTGTGCCACGTGAGCGCGACGACGCGCCGCGGTACCTCCGAGCCGAGCCGCACCGTCGTCAGCTCGGCCGGCAGGTCGGTCGACGGCTCGGGGACGAACCCGACGCCGAGCCCCGCCGACACGAACGCGAGGATCGACGAGAGATCCTCGAGCCGGCGCGACACGGTGAGCCTCCGGCCGGCCGCGGTGATCGCGACCTCCGTCGCGGACTGCACGCGGCAGTCGTCGACCGTGATCACCGGGATCGCCTCGAGCTCCGCGAGCGACAGCACTCCGCGCGACGCGAGCGGGTCCGAGCGGCGCACGACGAGCACGTGCTCGTCGCAGTAGAGCTCCGCCGTCTCGAACGGCCCGTCGCGCGTCGGCAGCACGGTGAACGCGAGGTCGATCGCGCCCTTCTCGAGCAGGTCGAGCAGCGAGTTCAGGTCGTAGCTCTCGCGCAGCTCGACGTCGGCGCCCGGATCCTCGTCGGCGAGCCGTCGCAGCGTCTCGGGCACGATCTGCCGCGACGCGCTCTGGAACGTCCCGATGCGGAGCGCCCCCGTCGAGCCGGAGCGGAGCGCGCCGATGTCGGTGCGCGCGGCGTCGAGGCGCGCGGTGATCGCCGCCGCGTGCGTCAGGAGGATCTTCCCCTCCTCGGTCAGCTGCACCGGCCGCGAGCCGCGGATCCGCTCGAAGAGCCGCGCGCCGATCACGCGCTCGAGCGCGAGGATCTGGCCGCTGATCGCCGACTGCGTGTACCCGAGCCGCGCCGCGGCCGCGCTGAACGACCGCTCCTGGGCGACCGCCTGGAGCGCCGCGAGATGCCGCAACTCGACCCCGTGCCAGGCACGTTCTGAGGTCACGCGGGGGACAACGTCCCCGCGTGACGGCCCATTTCCGGATCCGGGCATATCACCGACCCGCATAGCTCACCCCCGCCGCGCGTAGTCGATCCGCCAGCGCTCCTCCCACGCGCGCGTCTCCTCGCTCCAGCGCTCCCAGCGCCAGACGAGGCTGTCCGCCGCGAGGTCGGTGAACCGCATCCGGAACGGCGCGCCGTTGTCGTGGCGGAGCTCCATCACGCCGTCGGCGAAACCGCCGCTCAGGTCGAGGTAGCCGCCGCTCGAGTCGACCCACGTCTGCCGCCACACGCCCTGGCCGGCGTCGAAGACCGAGACGCTGATCCCGCGGAGCTCGGTCCCCGGGCGGCCGTCGAACCGCTCGAGGATGACGGTGCCGTCGAGCTCGGACGTGACGACGTTCGTGCCGCGGCCGCCGTCCCACGTGCAGTCCCACTCGCCGAGCCAGAAGTCGAACTGGCGCCGTTCGTTCACGGCACCTCCGCGAGCGACGCCGCCGCGACGGCGGCGCGGTCGTCGAGCACGCCTGCCGCGAGTGCCGCCGCCGCCGGCACGACGAGCAGCCCGGCGCACGCGAGCGCGGCCGCCGGCACCCCGCCCGCGTGCAGGAGCGGCGCGGCGAGCAGCGCGCCGAGCGGCGGCGTCGCCTGCATCAGCGTGCGCAGGAGCCCGAAGACGCGACCGCGCATCTCGGCGGGGACGAGCCGCATGCGGATCGTCTGCGCCCACACGGTCAGCGGCCCGAGGAAGAACGCGCCCGCGCCGAGGACGAGGAACGTCCCGGCGAGCGCGGGCGTTCCGGCGAGGCCCGCGTAGGCGCAGCCGGCGAGCGCCTCGCTCACGGCGATCGAGCGGCCGAGCGGCAGCCGCGACGTCGTCCCCGCGAGCAGCGCCGCGGCGAGGCCGGCGACGGCGGCGACCGCGAGCAGCGCGCCGTACGTCCCCGGCCCGGCGCCGAGCGTCGTCCGCACGTACACCGGCGTCACGACCTCGACGATCCCCGTGCCGACGTTGACGCACATGAACATGAGCGTGGTCGCGAGGAGGATCGGCGTCGCGAGCACGAACGAGACCGCGGCGCGGATCGACCGCGACGCGCGCGCGCCGACCGTGTGCGCCGCCGCCGCGACGGGCCCGATCCGCCACAGCGCAACCGCGAACGCGGCGTAGCTCGCGGCGTCGAGCCAGAGCGTGCGCGCGCCGCCGACCGTCCCGATCAGGAGCCCGGCGAGCCCCGCGCCGGCGACGGACGCGAGGAAGAACGTCGCCGACTCGAGCCCGTTCGCCTCCTCGAGCCTCTCGTCCGGCACGAGATCCGGGATCAGCGACGGCACGCCCGCGAGCGGGATCATCTTCAGCAACCCGTAGACGAACGCGAAGACGTAGAGGTGCCAGATCCGGAGCACCCCGAGCGCGTGCAGCACCGGCAGCGACGCGACGAGGGCGCCCCGGACGGCGTTGTCGGCGATCATCAGCCGGCGGCGGTCGAACCGGTCGAGCGCTGCGCCCGCGAGCGGCCCGCCGACGATCACCGGCGCCGTGTAGACCGCGACGAACCCGCCGAGCGTCGCCGCGGAACCCGCCGTCGAGTAGACCAGCCAGATCAGCGCGAGCAGCCCGACGCTGTCGCCGAGGGACGACAGCGTGTCGCCGATCCAGAGCAGCCGGTACCGGCGGATCGCGAGCAGGTCGAGGTAACCGCGCACGGTGCATCGACTGAAACGCGCGGGAGGGCCGAGCTGCAAGCTCGATTCCGTGTTTCGCTATCGCCGAGCGCTCTAGATCCGAAGCAGGAACATGCGTCTGTTGAGAATGGGCAGGATCGACGACGCGCCGACGACGCCCGCCGCGGCGAGCGCCCATGCCGGCGACGCCGTTGCCGCGATCGCGCCGCCGAGGAGCCCGCCGACCGGCGTCACGCTCATCCCGATCGCGCGCGCCGCGGCGGTCAGCCGGCCCTGGAGCTCCGCGGGGACGAGGATCTGCCGCATCGTCGCGGCTGTCACGTTCCAGAGCGGGCCGAAGAACGAGCGGAAGCCGAGTCCGACGGCGATCCAGAGCACGGGCGCCCCGAGCAGCGCGAGCGGATAGAAGAGCGCCGCGCCTCCCTCGAGCACCGTCGAGACGAGCAGCGCCGGGCCTGTCCCGAGACGCCGGCTGAGCCGGGGCGACGCCGCCGCGCCCGCCATGTTCCCGAGCGCGCCCGCGGTCAGCGCCGCCCCGACGAGCGCAGGCGTCAGCCCGACCGAGCGGTACGCGAACACGAAGAACGCGCCCTGCGACATCGTGTTCCCGAGGTTCGAGATCGCCGCGGCGAACGTCGCCTCGTAGATCGGCCGGAAGCGGCGCAGCGCGGCGAAGCCCTCGCGCAGCTCGTGGAGGAACGCGCGCCGCTCGCCCGGGGTGTCGCGCCTCGTCAGCGCCGGCCCGGTCCCGAGGAGGAACGCGGACGCTGCAAACGAGACGACGTCGCCGATGAGGGCGAGCGGCGCGCCGACACCGGAGATCACGAGCCCTGCGAGCCCAGGGCCCGTCAGCCTCGACGCCGAGCCGCTCAGCTCGAGCCGGCCGTTGGCGCTGGCGAGGTCCTCCGGCGGAACCACGTCGGGTACCGCTGCGGTGAACGTGAGGTCGAAGAAGACCGAGCACGCGCCGGCGAGCGTCGCGACGACGAGCAGCTGCGCGAGCGTCAGGTGGCCGGCCGCCCACGCGACGGGGATCGACAGCACGAGCACGAGCCGGACGAGGTCGGCGGAGACGAGGATCGGCCGCCGCGGCAGCCGGTCGACCCAGACGCCGGCGGGGAGCCCGATCAGCGGCCACGCGGCCCAGCTCAGCGAGGTGAGCGCGCCGACGGCGAGTGGGCTGGCGTCGAGCGAGAGCACTGCGACCGTCGGCACCGCGATCCCGGTGATCGCGTCGCCGAAGAAGCTCAGCGTCTGCGCCGACCACATCCGCCGGAAGAGCGCGTTGCGGCGCAGCAGCCCGCGCGCGGGCGCCTTCGCCGAGTAGACACAGAGCTCGCCGGCCTCCACCTTGCCGTTCTACGGGTCGCCCGCAAGGCTTGGCCATGCCGAAGCGGCGACGCCCTATCTCGAAGTGCGATTGCCCGTGTTCGAGCCGACGACCGGCTTGTGCGGGGAGAGCGGGTAGCCGCTCAGCTCGGCGACGAGCCCCGACGTCGCGGCGAGCTGCGCCGGGTCGATCCCCGTCTCCGCGCCGATCTCCTCGCGGTGCGCCACGAGCGCGGCGACGATCTCCTCGAGCGCCGCGTTCCCCGCGCGCTCGCCGAGGCCGTTCATCGTGCACTCGATCTGGCCCGCTCCGGCGGCGACGCCCGCGAGCGTGTTCGCGGTCGCGAGGCCGAGGTCGTCGTGGCAGTGGACGGCGACGGTGACGGACGCGAGCTTCGGGCAGCGCTCGTGCACCTCGCGGATCAGCGCGCCGTAGGTCTCCGGCACGGCGTAGCCGACGGTGTCCGGGAGGTTGATCACGACGGCGCCGGCGTCGATCGCGGTCTCGCAGAGCTCGGCGAGGAACGCGGGGTCGGAGCGCGAGGCGTCTTCGCAGCAGAACTCGACCTCGTCGAAGCGCGAGCTCGCGTAGTCCACCGACCAGCGCGCGAGCTCGAGGACCTCCGGCCGCGTCAGCTGCAGCTTCCGCTCGAGGTGGAGGTCGCTCGACGCGAGGACGATGTGGACGCGCGACCGCGCGGCGCCCTCGAGCGCGGTTGCGGCCGCGTCGAGGTCGACCTGCGCGGGGCGCGCCATCGCGGCGATCACCGGGCCGCGCACCGCCTCGGCGACCGCGCGCACGCCTGCGAGCTCGCCCTCCGAGGCGACGGGGAAGCCGGCCTCGATCACGTCGACGCCGAGCTTCTCGAGGCTGCGCGCGATCGCGACCTTCTCGTCGGGCGCGAAGGCGAGGCCGATCGACTGCTCGCCGTCGCGAAGCGTCGTGTCGAAAACGGTGATCCTGCGGGGTTCCATCGTGAGCTCTCCTTGCGTGCGCGCCGCCCGTGCGAGGGCGGACCTCTGCCGTCGATTCGAAGTGGGCGCCCTCGATCGGGCGTGTGCGCACGCTCCCCCTAGCGGGGGATGATCGCGATCGCGATGATCGCGCGGGAGCGCGCGGAGCTCATGGACACAGCGTGCGCGCGGTCCGGCCGGACGTCAAAGCCTGTCGTCCGGTTTAGCCCTGCCCGGCTCCGAACGACTCGAGCGCGGACGCCTGCGCGGCGCGCGCGGCGAGACCCCGGTTCACCGCGTTCACGACCGCGCGGAGCGACGCCGTGACGATGCTCGAGTGGATCCCGACGCCCCAGACCGGCTCACCGTCGACGTCCGCCTCGACGTACGCCGCCGCCGTCGCGTCCTCGCCGCCGCTCATCGCGTGCTCGTGGTAGTCGAGCACGCGGATCGGGAAGCCGAGCGTCTCGGAGAACCCGTGGACGAGCGCCGCGATCGGTCCGTTCCCGGACCCGGCGAGCTCGAGCGCGTCGCCGCCGCCGCGCAGCTGCGCGGCGAGCCGGTCGCCGCTCTCGTCCGCCTCGTGGCGGTACGAGATCAGCTCGTACGGCTCGGCGACCGCGAGGTAGTTCGCGCGGAACACCTCGTAGAGGTCCTCGGCCGTCAGCTCACCGCCCTCGGCGTCGGTGATCGCCTGCACCTTCTGCGCGAACTCGACCTGGAGTCCGCGCGGAAGGTCGAGCCCGTACGTGCTCAGGAGAAGGTAGGCGACGCCGCCCTTCCCCGACTGCGAGTTGACGCGGATGATCGCCTCGTACGAGCGGCCGACGTCCTGCGGGTCGATCGGCAGGTACGGCACGTCCCACTCGTCCGTGTCGGACCGCTGCAGCGCGTACATCCCCTTCTTGATCGCGTCCTGGTGCGAGCCGGAGAACGCCGTGTAGACGAGGTCGCCTGCCCACGGGTGCCGCGGGTGCACCGGCAGCTCGTTGCACTCCTCGACGATCCGGCGCGTCTCGTCGAGCTGCGAGAAGTCGAGCTGCGGGTCGACGCCCTGCGTCAGCAGGTTCAGCGCGATCGTGACGAGGTCGACGTTTCCCGTGCGCTCGCCGTTCCCGAAGAGCGTCCCCTCGACGCGCTCCGCGCCGGCCATCAGCCCGAGCTCCGCCGTCGCGACCGCCGTCCCACGGTCGTTGTGCGGATGCACCGAGAGGATCGCCGAGTCGCGGCGCGTGAAGTTGCGCCCGAACCACTCCATCCGGTCGGCGTAGACGTTCGGCGGGAAGTGCTCGACCGTCGTCGGGAGGTTCACGATCATCTTCTCCGCCGGCGTCGGGTCCCACTCCGCCGCGACCGCCTCGCAGATCTCGAGGGCGAAGTCGAGCTCCGTGTGGTGGAAGCTCTCCGGCGAGTACTGGAACACGATCTCCGTGTCCGTCTCGCCCGCGAGCTTCCGGCACAGCTCGGTGCCGCGCACCGCGAGCTCCGTGATCCCGGCGCGGTCGAGCCGGAAGACGACGCGCCGCTGCGTCTCCGAGGTCGAGTTGTAGAGGTGGATGATCGCGCGGCGCGCGCCCCGGACCGCCGCGAACGTCTGCGTGATCAGCTCCGGCCGCGCCTGCGTCAGCACGGCGATCGTCACGTCGTCGGGGATCAGGCTCTCCTCGATCAGCGAGCGGGCGAAGTCGAAGTCGGTGCGCGACGCCGACGGGAACCCGATCTCGATCTCCTTGAACCCGATCGCGACGAGCAGGTCGAAGAAGCGCCGCTTGCGGGCGGTGTCCATCGGGTTCACGAGCGCCTGGTTCCCGTCGCGCAGGTCGGTCGAGCACCAGATCGGCGCGGCGGTGAGGACGACGTCCGGCCAGGTTCGGTCGGGCAGGTCGACGGTGTCGTACGGTCGGTATCTCCAATGCGGCATCGGCACGGCAGGCTCCTTCGGGCGTGTTGGGGACGCACGTGTCCCTGGGACGGGGGACGGGTATGTCGGCACGCGTCTCCCCTAGCTGGGGAGAAGGCCGAGCAGGAGCACGCCGAGGCCGAGCCGGTCGAGGAGGCGCGGATCGGAGGGCGGTGCCACGGACGAAGCGTAGACCCTCGGCGCGGCCCCGTCGACCCAAACCGGCCAACTCGGACGGGTTTGGCCACGTCCCTGGCCACGTCCCGGGGTCAGACCCCGGGACATGGCCATGGGGACTGCAGAGCTACGCGGCGAGCGCGAGCTCCGCGCCCGCGGGCTCCGCGGAGGGAGCCCGCGAGGGGAGGAGGACGAGCGCGAGGAGCGCGCCGGCCAGGGCGACGAGGACGCCGACGTGGAGCGTCGTCGACATCGCCGAGACGAACGCGGAGTCGGCGTTGTACGCGAGCTGCCGGCCCGGCGCGCCGCCGATCTGCGCGGCGACGGCGAGCGCGCCCTGCAGCCGGTCGTGCGCGACGGCCGCGGCGGTCCCGTGCAGCTGCGCGACCGAGTCCGCGACGTTGCTGCGGTAACTCGAGCTGAGGATGCTGCCGAGGATCGCGACGCCGAGCGTGCCGCCGACCATCCGCGTCGTGTCGTTCACGGCCGAGCCGAGGCTCGCCTTGTCCGCGGGGACGGCGCCCATGATCGAGTCGGTCGCGGGAGCCATCGAGAGGCCGATGCCGATGCCGCAGACGGCGAGCGCCGCGGCGACGAGGCCGTACCCGCTGTCCATCGTCGCGAGCGAGAGGATCCCGAGGCCGGCGCCGCTGACGGCGAGGCCGGTCGCGACGACGACCTTCGTCCCGAGCCGGTCGACGAGCTTCGTGCCCGAGCCGGCGCCGAGGATCATCCCGATCGAGATCGGGATCACGCGGACGCCGGAGCCGAGCGCGGAGTAGCCGAGCACCGACTGCAGGTACTGCGTGAGGAAGAAGATCGTCCCCATCAGCGAGAAGAAGACGAGCGTCACCGAGAGGCTCGCCGCGGAGAAGCGGCGGTTCCGGAACAGCGAGAGGTCGAGCATCGGCGACGGCGCGCGCAGCTCCCAGCCGACGAACGCGGCGAGGAGCGCGAAGCCGACGGCGAACGCCTCGACGATCCCGGCGCTCGCCCAGCCGCGTCCCGGAGCCTCCACGATCGCCCAGACGACCGTGGCCAGACCGGCGGTCGAGAGCACCGCGCCGATCGGGTCGAGCCGCGACTCCTTCGGGTCGCGCGACTCGGGGACGAGGAAGAACGACGCGACGAGCGCGACCGCGGCGATCGGCAGGTTCACGAGGAAGACCGAGCCCCACCAGAAGTGCTCGAGCAGGAAGCCGCCGGCGACCGGGCCGATCGCGACGGCGATCCCGGATGCGCCCGCCCAGACGGCGATCGCCTTCGCCCGCTCCCTGCCGTGGAAGATCGTCGTGATGATCGACAGCGTCGCGGGCATGATGAGCGCGCCGCCGAGACCCATCAGAGCGCGGCTGCCGATCAGGTGCGACGACGTGCCGGAGAACGCGGCGAACGTCGAGCCGGTCGCGAAGATCACGAGCCCGGCCATGAGCGCGAGCCGCCGGCCGAACCGGTCGGCGAGGCTCCCGCACGTGAGGAGGAGGCCGGCGAACACGAGCATGTACGCGTCGACGACCCACTCGAGCTGCGAGGCGCTCGTGTCGAGCTTCCGCTGGAGGGTCGGAAGCGCGACGTTCAGGATCGTGTTGTCGAGGGACACGACGACGAGGGCGAGGCAGAGGACCCCGAGGGCCCACCAGCGCCTGCGATGGATGACTTCGGCTGACTTCGACACGGTTCGCTCCTTGGGAAGAGGTGACGTGCCGACGGTCGCACCGGCGGGCGCGGACGGGAATCCGGCTTTCCGGCCTCTGTGGGTACGGAATCCCGCACCCTCGGAAAGAGTGCGGATAACCGTATGGCCGCCCGCGGCGGGTTCGGCCACAATTCGGCCACTGTGACGGTTCTCATCGTCGACGACCATCCGAGCTTCCGGGCCAACGCCCGGGCGCTGCTCGAGGCCGAGGGCTTCGAGGTGGTGGGCGAGGCGGAGGACGGGGCGTCGGCGCTCCTGGCGGCGGCGGAGCTCCACCCGGAGCTCGTGCTCCTCGACGTCCAGCTGCCGGACCTCGACGGGTTCGAGGTCGCGGCGCGCCTGACGGACGGCGGCGGCGGGCCGTCCGTCGTCCTCGTCTCGAGCCGCGACGGGTCGGACTTCGGGCCGCTCGTCGAGCGGAGCGGGGCGCGCGGGTTCATCCCGAAGGCCGAGCTCTCGGGCGCCGCGCTCGCGGCCCTGCTCGGATGACGCGCTCCCAGACGCTCCGCCTCTGGCTGATCGTCGGGCTCTCGGCGCTCGCGGCGGGCGCGGTCGGCATCGTGCTCATCTCGACGAGCGACCACGCCGGCAACCAGGTCGTGAACGGGATCCTCGTCCCGCTCATCGGCTGGTCGTACGTGCTCTGCGGCCTCGTCGCCTGGACACGGCGCCCGGAGAACGGGACCGGGAAGCTCCTCGTCCTCATCGGCTTCTCGTGGTTCGTGCCGCTGCTCGTCGACGCGAGCAACTCGTTCCTCTTCACGCTCGGCCAGCTCACGGGCTCGCTCGTGCTCGCGTTCTTCGTGCACCTCCTCATCTCGTATCCGTCGGGGAAGCTCCAGACGCGGCTCGAGCGGACGCTCGTGCCGATCGGCTACGCGCTCGCGGTCGTCGCGAACGGATCGCTGCTCCTCTTCGAGCCGGACCCGAGCTGCCCCGACAAGGGGAAGTGCCCGTCCAACGACCTCCTCGTCTGGGAGCACAAGGCGATCGCCGACGTGCTCCTCGTCTTCTGGGATATCGCCGCGGTCGTCTTCTTCGTCTTCGTCGGCGTCGCACTCGTTCGGCGCTGGCGCCGCAGCACGCCGACCGCGCGGCGCGCGATCCGGAACGTCGTGTATCCCGGCAGCGCCGCCGTCGTCCTCCTCACGATCAGCTTCGCGCTCGATCCGGTGAACCACACGGCGAAGATGCTCTTCTCGACCGCCTCGCTGCTCGTCGCGGGAGCGCTGCCGTACTTCATCCTCGGCGGCATCCTCGGCAGCCGGCTTGCGCGCGGGGGCGTGGCCGAGCTGCTCGTGCGCGTGCGCGAGACCGCGACGCTCGACGAGACGCAGGAGGCGCTGCGCGGCGCCCTGCGCGACCCGGGCCTCACGTTCGGCGTGTGGGTGCTGGAGCGGCGCACGTACGTCGGCACCGACGGCAGGCAGTTCACCGTGCCGGAGGAGGACTCGGCTCGTGTCTCGACGCTCGTCTCCGGCGAGGACGGCTCGCCGGTCGCGGTGCTCGTCCACGACCGGACGCTCCTGGACGAGCCGGAGCTGCTCGAGGCGGTCGTCGCGGCCGCGCGGCTCTCGCTCGAGCGGAACCGGCTCCAGGCGGATCTCCGTGCGCGGCTCGACGAGCTGCAGCGCGAGCGCGACTTCATCGCGAGCGCCGTCAACGCGTCGCCGGCGTTCTTCGCCGTGATGGACACGGAGGGCGGGATCGTCCGCTTCAACGACGCGCTCGTCCGCGCGAGCGGGGTGGAGGACGACGAGGTCGTGCGCGGCCTGCCGTTCTGGGAGGTGTTCGCGTCGGACGGGGACGCCGACGCCGTGCGCGACGCGATCGTCGGCTGCGTGCCGGGCGAGCACGAGAGCCGCTGGCGGACGAAGGACGGCGAGGCGGTCGTCGCGTGGTCGATGACCCCGATCTCCGACGGGCAGGGCCGCGACCGGCTGCTGCTGACCGGGCTCGACGTCAGCGAGCGCGCGCGGCACGAGGACCAGCTGCAGCGCGAGCGCGACTTCCTCACGATCGTCAGCGAGGCGACGCCGTCGCTCCTCTGCGCGATCCACCGCGACGGCACGTTCGACCGGCGCGGCGTCAACGCGGCGTTCACCGCGGCGACCGGGCTCTCGGACGACGACGTCGTCGGGCGGAAGTTCTGGGATCTCGTGATCCCGGAGGCGCACGTCGAGACGGTGCGCGACGCGATCGCGCACGCGGTCGAGACCGGCGACGAGACGCGGCTCGAGACGCCGTGGCGCGGAGCCGGCGGGCGCGAGCTCCTCGTCGAGTGGTGGACCGTCACGCTCGCGCGCTACCGCGAGGGCCACTACCTGATCTGCGGGACCGACATCACCGGCCGCAAGCACGCGGAGGACGAGGTGCGCCGCTCGCGCGCGCGGCTCGTCGAGGCGGCGGACGCGGAGCGGCGGCGGCTCGAGCGGAACCTCCACGACGGCGCGCAGCAGCGGCTCGTGTCGCTGTCGCTGGCGCTGCGGCTCGCCGAGGCGAAGCTCTCCGACCCGGAGGCGGCGGCGCACGTGCTGCAGGGCGCAGGCGAGGAGCTCTCGCTCGCGCTGCAGGAGCTCCGCGAGCTCGCGCGCGGCCTGCACCCGGCGATCCTCACCGACCGCGGGCTCGACGCGGCGCTCGAGTCGCTCGCCGAGCGCTCGCCGGTGCCGGTGACGCTCGAGCTCGACGTCGACGGGCGGCTCCCGGGCGCGGTCGAGGTGGCGATCTTCTATGTGGTGTCCGAGTCGCTCGCGAACGTCGCGAAGTACTCCGGCGCGGGCGCGGCCGTCGTCCGCGTCTCGAAGAACGGCGAGCGGGTGCGGGTCGAGGTCGCGGACGACGGCGTCGGCGGCGCCGACCCGGCACACGGCTCGGGGCTCCGCGGCCTCGTCGACCGCGTCGACGCCGTCGACGGGCATCTCGCCGTCGACAGCCCGCGCGGCGGCGGCACCCGCGTGGTCGCGGATCTCCCACTGTCCTCGTAGACTCGCCGCGTGAGCGTCACCCTCCTCTTCACGGACATCGAGGGCTCGACGCGGCTCGTGCAGGCGCTCGGCGACGACTACCCGGCCGCGCTCGAGGAGCATCGCCGGGCGGTGCGGACGGCGCTCGCCGCCGGGGGCGGGGAGGAGGTCGACTGCCGCGGCGACGAGTTCTCCCTCGCGTTCGCCGACCCGCGCGCCGCGGTCGCGACGGCGGAGGAGATCCAGCGCGCGCACGACGGCGCGGTCCGCGTCCGGGTCGGCATCCACACCGGCGACCCGCTCCGCACGGACGGCGCGTACGTCGGCGTCGACGTCCACCGCGCGGCGCGGATCTGCGCCGCCGGGCACGGCGGCCAGGTGCTCCTCTCCGGCGCGACGCGCGAGGCGCTCGGCGACGGGGTGGAGCTCCGCGACCTCGGCGAGGTGCGGCTCCGCGGGCTCGACCGGCCGGAGCGGATCTTCCAGGTCGGCACCGCGCAGTTCCCGCCGCTCCGCGCGGACATCGAGGACAGCGGCCTCGGCGCGCGGATGCGGATCGTGCTCGCCGACGACTCCGTGCTGTTGCGCGAGGGGATCGCGCGGCTGCTCGAGGATTCGGGGTTCGAGGTCGTCGGGCAGGCCGGGAACGCCGACGAGCTGATGCTGAAGGTGCGCTCGTACCACCCGGACGTCGCGATCGTCGACATCCGGATGCCGCCGACGCACACCGACGAGGGTCTCCGCGCGGCGCAGGAGATCCGCGAGCAGCATCCGGGCACCGGCGTCCTCGTGCTGTCGCAGTACGTCGAGTCGGGCTACGCGCTCGAGCTGCTCCAGGGCAACGCCGAGGGCGTCGGGTACCTGCTGAAGGACCGCGTCTCCGACGTGAAGGAGTTCGCCGCGGCCGTGAAGCGCGTCGGGGACGGCGGCTCGGCGCTCGACCCGGAGGTCGTCTCCCGGCTCGTCGGCCGGCGGCGCGGCGACGATCCGCTCTCACAGCTGACCCCGCGCGAGCGCGAGGTGCTCGAGCTGATGGCCGAGGGCCGCTCGAACCAGGCGATCGCGGAGAAGCTCGTCGTCACGCTCCGCGCGGTCGAGAAGCACGTCACGAGCATCTTCGGGAAGCTCCACCTTCCCGCCGCCGAGGGCGACCACCGCCGCGTCCTCGCAGTTCTCGCGTACCTCCGCGACTAGCCGCCGCACGGTGCGGTTAGCCGCACCGCGAGACGCGGGATAGCTCGATTCCCGCCGAAGGCGCCCGCTGCGAGCCTCCGAGACGTCAACTCGTACTCGAAAGGGCAGGCTCGCAATGTCACCGCTCAAGCAGTCCAACAACATCGCGGCCCGGATGGGTCGCTGGAGTGCGAGCCACTGGAAGACCGCGGTCTTCGGCTGGCTCGCCTTCGTGGTCGCCTCCGTGGCGATCGGCAACGCAGTCAAGACGAAGCACATCGACCAGAACGACACGAACGTCGGCCAGGCGCACAGGGCCGACGTGCTGCTCCGCCAGGCGGGCTTCGGGCAGACCGACCCGCAGACGGAGATCGTGCTCATCCAGGCGACCGGCTCGACGACGGTCGAGAGCGCCGCGTTCCGCGCGGCGGTGAACGACGTCGTCCACACGGTCGCGCCCTTCCAGACGATCAAGAACCTCCGCTCGCCGCTCGACCCGGCGTACGGCGACCAGGTGTCGCCCGACGGCCGGACCGCGCTCGTCGAGTGGGAGATGAAGGGGAGCGCGGACACCGCGAAGACGCACATCGA
>Ga0335071_10003971_pt1 | contig 15510 bp, 10 predicted proteins | sample Lox_Sample_15_FD_206724 | JGI IMG/M metagenome (GOLD analysis project Ga0335071, IMG submission 206724) | Soil microbial communities from Loxahatchee National Wildlife Refuge, Florida, United States - Lox_Sample_1.5 | ecosystem: Environmental > Terrestrial > Soil > Wetlands | place: USA... | reverse complement strand
ATTGCGCGCCCGCTGCGACCGTCTTCGTTTCGCTCAGGACGGCCACGGGCGCCAACGCAAGCGCGGCCACTGCCGAAGCTGCCAACATCAGCCTGCCAATTCCGATTTTCATTTACATTGCTCCACGGATTGAGTGGTTGTCGTATCTTGAGGCGACGCCCTGGACCGGACAATCTCCGATCCAGGGCACGCTTCCGTCTTTCAGTCGCTAATAAGAAAAAGTTTCGCTGAAGGTGTAGTAAGGTTCCGGGAATTTGGGATCGATGCGCAGAACGGCAGTTGGGCTCCAGTGGAAGCTCTCGGGAGCTCTCGGAAAGCTCGACTGTCCTTGTCCGCCGCCGGGGCCACCGGGACCACCGCCGCCGGGTGTGCCGCCGCCAGGAGCGCCTGCGCCGCCCTGAGCTCCGGGCGCACCGCCCGGTCCGCCCTGGCCTCCGGGTGCTCCGCCGCCCCCACCAGGTCCGCCGCCACCAGGTCCACCCTGCCCCTGCGCGCCGGTCGTAACTGGACCCTGATCCATCAGGTTAATCAGGTGCCAAATCTTCCACTTTCCGTCTTCCTTCACAAAATCGACGCCGTACTTCTCCCACATCCAGCCGGTGCCCACCGAGGTTTTGCCGCTGGAGTCAACTTCGCCGCGCACGGACTGCCCGATCGAGTACCAGATGCCTTTGGCAGTCTTGCCGTCGAGAGCCACTTCGATCACCGGCGTCTCCTGCGTGTGCATTACGTACTCAGCCCCTGCGCCAATATTTTCCGGAACATCCTTGATCGACGGAACCTTCTTGCTGAGTTCGGTGAGCGTTTGCTTTTCGCTGGTCAGATGCTTGGTGCAGTATTCATCCTTGATCACCGGGATGCCTGCCATGATGTTGCCGGAAAGCGTCCATTTGGCGGTCTTGGCGTATTGACCGTTTTCCGACACCCAGATGTCGGAGATTTCTTCGCAGTGTTTGCCGGCCTGGTGGTAATACGCATGCTTGCTGAAGGCGTTCTGAACCTCGAGCATGGCCAGCGCCCTTTCACCGTCCGAGATTACGGGCCGCCCTTTGGCGAGCGACTGCTGTGCCTGCGCGCCGGTGACAGCCATTGCCGCCAGCAACGCGCCGAAAGCTACCCATGATGCGATCTTCGAGTTCATCGTCCGTCCCTCCTTGTCATGACGGCTGAAGAAATTCGGTTGAGGTCAGTTGTGCCAGCATTCCTTTGCGACTAATAGGAAAAAGTATCCTCAAAGTGGCAATAGGGAACCGGAGGCGGCGGATTCAGCGGATTGTTATCGACCTTGGGGTCGTAGGAGTTGTGAAAAACCGTCGGCGTAAAGTACTGTTCCAGTCCGGGCCGTGCCGTGGTCACGCCGCCCTTGCGGGGGCTGTCGATGGCGTTCTGCACCCAATTCTTCTCGTAAGGCGTGTCGAAGTCGTTATAGACATGGAAGTGCCAGATCTTCCAGTCGCCGTCTTCCTTGACGAAATCGATGCCGTAGCGCTCGAACGACCATTGGGCCTCTCCCTTGCCGTCATGCACGCCCGAGGTCCAGCCGATGGTATACCAGTATCCCTTCGCGGTTTTGCCGTCTCCGGCGACTTCGATGATCGGCGTGGTTAGTGTGCGCATGCTGAAGTTGCCGCCCTCAGCGCCCCCTCCGCCCGGAGGTCCGCCCGCCGCGCCGCCTTGTCCGCCAGCAGGGGGTCCGCCGGCCTGAGCGCCGCCCGGAGGGGCGCCTGCAGGCGCGCCACTCTCGCTGCCGCCGGCCATTTTTGCGGGCCCTGCTCCGTTGCCCATCCACATTCCAGCCTTGCTGCCGTAATGCTTTTTGATGACTTCTATATCGCCCTTCAAGATACCGGTGTTCTCCCCGAAAGAGACACCGGGGGTCTTGTGGGCCCAGATCAACTCAATTTCCTTGTCATGATCTCCGCCCGGAGAGCCGTAAAGCTGATGAAAGCCCATCGTGTTTTGTACTGCTTGTAAATCGATCGCCTTTTGCGCTTTCTGTTCGGCTGTCATCGGCTTGCCGCAGGCCATGTCGCTGGCCCTTGCTGCGGCTGCGGCCAGTAAACCAAAAGAGATTGCGGCAGCAACGATGATCGTGCTTCTGACATGCAATTTCATCTTCCCTCCTCGGTGATTTAGAGGTCATGCCCGACCTCTGCTGGCTGGGCCCGATTCAATGCGGCGCTCTGTGCGGGTTTCCGAAGCTTGGCGAGCCGCGTCGAAGATGACTGGAAACTACTTCAGGTCGTGTGCGGGGTTTTGCCCGTCAGGCAGTGGATTGTTTGGATCAGGAGCACAGCCCGGGCCGGGACATTCAAATGCGATGTTCTTGGTGAAGTTGATAAATTCTTCCAGCGTGATCTTTCCGTCGTGGTTCGCGTCCAGCGCATCCGGCGCGTCCATGTCTTCAAGTTGAGCGAGCGTTACGTACTGCTCGTCGCTCTTTTTGTATTTCGTCAGCTCGGTAAATTGCTTGTCCTTCAGTCCGGCTGCATCCCATTCTTCGCGGGTGAGCTTTCCATCGTGCTTCTTGTCCACGGCTGCGAAGAAGGGCGAGTAGTCAACCTTCTTCCCATTGTGTTTGTGGGGAGCAGAAGCGCTCTGACCTGGAATGCTGCTTTCGGGAGGCGAGCTATTTTGCGGTTTTGTTTCCTGCGCTGCAACCGACGCAGCCAAGGCTATCGACAGCGCGCCGAAGGCCACCCATGATGGAATTTTCCAGCTCATCGTTCCTCCACCGCCACGCGCCGACCACCAGGCGCCCCACAGGGCTGCTCCCATCCTGTCGCTCCGAAAGCAGAGCGACAAGGATGGGACATCCGGCATCCCGGCTGCGCAACTGTGCTGCTATTTGTTCCAGGGATCCTTGTACTGGTTGTTGCTGTCGTATGGTCCGTAGCTGAACGTTTCACTGAAGGTGTAATACGGCTCAGGGAACTTCGGCGTGATCACATTTTTGCGATCCGGGCTCCAACTCGGATATTTGTAGGGGTTTTGCAGCATGCCGCCCTTGGCGATATCCTCGGCGGTCATCGTTTCACCCTTCTCTTTATTGCTTTGCTGCGCACCACCGGGTCCGCCCTGGCCGCCGCCCTGCGGGGGTCCGCCAGCTTGGCCGCCACCGCCTTGCGGAGGAGCGCCGCCGCCGGGGCCGCCGGGTCCGCCAGCCTGCGCCGTCGCCGTGCCCTTGTTCAGTTGCGCGGTCATCGATTCAGGGAAGCTGGGCGTAAAGTCGTAATACATGCCCAGGTGCCAGATCTTCCACTGGCCGTTCTCCTTCACGAAGTCGCCGGCGTACTTCTCCCAGAAGAAGATCGAGCCTACCTGCACCGAGTCGCCGCTAACATGCGGCGTCAAGCCCACGCCCGGCGAGTACCAGATGCCCTTGGCCGTCTTGCCGTCCCCAGCCACTTCGATCACCGGTGTGGTCGAGGTGTGCATGGCGAACTCGCCGCCGATGTTGGATGTCTTGGCGTCCATGTTGGCCAGTTGCGGATAAGCCTTCTTCAACTCCTCAAAGGCCTTCTCCTTGTCGGACTGGTGGCCTTCGCCGTAGTTCTTGCGCACGGTGGCCACGCCTTGCATCACCCAGCCGGGGCTGAAGAAGCAGGCTGTCTTGGCGTACTCGCCGTTGGGGCTCACCCAAAGGGCGTCCACCTCTTCCAGGTTCATGCCCGCGGCGTGATAGTACTCATGCTCGCTCATCAGGTTCTGCACCCGAATGGCATTCAGCGCGCGTTCCCCGTCGCTGATGGTTTGGCGCTTGGCCGCGCCTTGCGCATTTGCCACGGTCGCCCAGACCAGCGCTGCCGCAAGCAATGTGAGTATCGATGACGATAGAAGCTTTCTCCAGTTCATTCAGTCTTTCTCCTTGGTGTTCCGTTTGAAAAATGAACGTCAAGAACCGAAATAGACCTTGTGAGATCTCTCCGGCTCGTTAAAGTGCCGCGGCCGGTCACTCGTTTTCGTCCGCGTAGCTCCAGGTTTCGCTGAAGGTCTTGTAAGGCTCGGGCGGCCGGGGCACCAGCCGTGGAGAGACTCCCTTAGCCCACCCCTGGTAGGGGGTCTTGTAGTAGTAGTCCCAATTGGGCTGGCCAGGTGCTCCCTGTTGTTGCTGTTGCTGCTGCCCGCCGTTTGCGGCCGTGACTTCGCCTGTGCCGATCTTCTCCTTGCCGCCCTGGATCTGAGGTGCGCCCTGAGGAGCACCCTGGCCCTGCGGCGGCGCGCCCTTGCCTGAACCCTTCTTGTTATCGCTGGGCGGCGGACCGCCCATGCCGCCCTGGTCGCCAATCGTCCCGCCCAGCGGCGCGGCCCAGTCGGTATAGACCTTCATGTGCCAGACCTTCCACTGGCCGTCTTCGCGGACGAAGTCAACCCCGTACTTTTCCCACATCCAGCCTGCATTGGGCTTGCCCTCATTGGGGATTTTGCCGCCCAGTCCGGGCGTGTACCAGACGCCCTTGGCGGTCTGGCGGTCAGCGGCAATCTCCACCACCCCGCTGGTGATCGTATGCCAGACGTACCCGCCAGTGGTGGTATCCGCCGTAGCCTTCTGGCCGTAGTACTGCCTGATGTGGTCCATACCCTTCCAGTAGCCCGACTGCTGGGCCCAGATCACGTCCGGCCGTTTAGACCAGATCTTTTCCAGTTCAACATCGTTCTGCATGGCGGCGTGATACCAGGCATGCAGGCTCATTAGCCGATTGCAGTCGGCGATGTCGGCTGCCCGGAGCGCGGCCTTTTCCGCTTCGCTGTTTTTGCACGCCGTCAGCCCCAGCAACCCGAAAGCTGCCAGCAAGGACAGCAACCAAAGGGACACCAATCGGCCCTGCCTGCGATTCGGCACCAAAAGGCTCGCTCTGTTTCCGTTCGTTACAATCTTCGGCATCCGAAGCTCCTCCTCATTTTTCTTTTTTGCCAGACGGGGCCTTTCGTATCCCTGTTGGCCGCAAAAATCGTAACCAGTGCTAAATAAAGGGCAAATCGTGATTCTTCGCGCAGAAGAGCGCTAAGCGCACTACAACCTTGCGATAGGAACTTGGCTTGCTTTATACTTCCCGTCTGCACAGTACTCAAGAGATTTAACCGGTCACAATGGGACAGAAACGGGCAACAACGGACATCGCGGCCGCAAGGACGGTTTTGACCAGAAACTGTCATGCGTTGGGGCCCGTGTCATGACTCCCTCTCAATCGCGGCTGGACTCCTGGAAAGAGATTTCCCAATACCTTAAGCGGGACGAGCGAACGGTCAGGCGCTGGGAACTGGAACGGAATCTACCGATTCATCGCACGCCGGGAGGCAAGCGGAGCGGTGTCTTCGCGTACCCGGAGGAACTGGATCAGTGGCTGCTCCAGGCGGATGGTTCGGACCTGCACAATCAGACAGCGGTCGCGGTACTCGATCTGCCCGAGACTCCCGATCAAGAGCAACATAGTGTTCCGGATCGTGGACACCGCCGCTTTTTGCCATTGATCGCCGCTGCAATTGTGCTGCTAGGCGTCGCCTTCGGCTTTGGTTACTGGATCGCTCACTCCCGGGCGGCAACGGGCGAAGTCTCCATCCAGCAGTTGACCTTTCAGCACGGCATTGTGCGCGCCGCACGCTTCCGCGCGGACGGTCGCGACATTGTCTATGCGGCTGCCTGGCACGGATCCCCGCTTGGGCTCTACGAAACCTCGCTGGACCGGCCGGAATCGGCGACGATTTCCATTCCCGACCCCAAAAGCCCCCAATCGGAGCTTTTGGCCGTTTCCTCGGCTTCGAAGCTGGCTCTGATTCTGAATCCGCATTTTCGCCACGAAGCACAGATGGGAATGCTGGCTGTGCAAGGCCTTTATGAGAGCCGCCCTGAGACGGTTTTCGACAGTGTATCGTCGGCTGATTGGTCGCCCGATGGCTCCACTCTCGCCTATACCATCTACGACGAAAAGGACGGCCCTTCGATCCACGCCTACTCCCCGCAGCGGCATGAGGACCATGCCGTGTATCCCGAAAACAACTCATTTGCGGGCTGGTTTGCCGGCATTCGCTATTCTCCCAAGGGCAACTTACTCGCCTTCGAGCGCCACCGGATGGATGGACAGGGATACGTTGTCATTCTCGATGTCAAGAAAAAGACAATAAAGACCTCGGCACTTTACACCGATCTGGCGGGACTGGCCTGGCGGCCAAATGGACACGAGGTCTGGTTCACCGCGGCTTCATCGGGCAAACTGCGGAGCCTTCGCGCTATGAGCACCGCCGGCCGTGAACGCCTGGTGTACGCTACCCCGGACCAGTTGACCCTGCAGGACATCTCCAAAAATGGCGATCTGCTGGTCCTGCGGAATCTCGATTCCTCTTCGATTTTTACTGGACAACTGCATGGCCAGACCGAGAGCGCAGAAGTATCGGGCCTCGAATGGCCATTGCTCGGTGATCTTTCGAACGATGGGAAGCAGATGATCTACGAGGAGAGCGGCAACGCCTTTCCGCGCCCCGCGCTCTACATCCGCTCCAGCGACGGGCAAATTAAACCTCTGGGAGAGGCGGTGCTGACTGCCTCGATCTCGCCCGACAACTCGGCAGTGTTGGCGCTTACAAATGAGCCCTGCTCTCGCGTGGTCATGTTTGCTCCGGATCGGCCCTCCCGGATTCTCACCCGTTCCGATCTTTGCGTCTCCTCGGTAAGCTGGCTGCCCAACGGAAAGAAGTTTATTTTCGGCGGCGGAGAGCGGGATCAGCCCAGCCGCTGTTATATCCAATCCATTGATGAAAGCGTCCCGAAGCCGCTGTCGATTGGCGAGAATACCCGCTGCGGTGTGGTATCGCCCGATGGCAAGTATGTCCTGGCCAGCAAAGGGAACGAATATTACAAAGTTTCCACCGATCCCTCTTCGCCCCCGGTCAGCGCTCATTACCCGGCGCATTTTGTGCCGGTTCGCTGGATCGCCGGCGACCGTGTCGATGCGATTTATGAGTATGGGGTTTCCGAGATCGATACCATCGATCTTGAAAGCGGCGAGATTGTGGGTAAACAGCCGATTCAATTGCCCTCGGATGTAGAGAGTGTTTCATTTCTGAAAATCGGCGCCGACAACAACACCTACGCCTATAGCGCGACCAAGCGCTCCTCGGATTTATTCGTGATCCGCGGACTGAAATAGGCGGCACGCGCTCGTGCTGGGGCCGCGTCGCACCGATGGCCAAACGCAGATCGCCCCGCGGACTGCGTTCGTCTGCGGGGCGATGGTTCTTGCTGCGCGGCGCTCTGTTACTTATTCCACGGAGCGTTGTACTGGTTGTTGCTGTCGTAGGGGCCGTAGCTGAAGGTCTCGCTGAAGGTGTAATAGGGCTCAGGGAACTTCGGCGTGATCACGTTCTTGCGATCCGGGCTCCAGCTTGGATACTTGTAGGGATTCTGGAGCATGCCGCCCTTGGCGATATCTTCGGCGGTCATGGTTTCGCCCTTCTCCTTATTGCTCTGCGCCTGGGGAGGTGCGCCGCCGCCGCCCTGCGGAGGTGCGCCGCCGCCGGGTCCGCCTGGCCCGCCAGCCTGTGCCGGCGCCGTGCCCTTATTCAACTGCTGCGTCATCGATTCAGGAAAGCCGGGCGTAAAGTCGTAGTACATGCCCAGGTGCCAGATCTTCCACTTGCCGTCTTCCTTCACGAAGTCGGCCGCGTACTTTTCCCAGAAGAAGATCGAGCCCACCTGCACCGAATCGCCGCTGACGTGCGGAGTCAGCCCGAGGCCCGGCGAGTACCAAATACCCTTGGCTGTCTTGCCGTCGCCGGCCACTTCGATCACCGGGGTGGTCGAGGTGTGCATGGCGAATTCACCGCCGATGGCGGCCGTCTTCGCATCCAGGCCTGCCAGCGCGGGATAGACCTTCTTCAACTCTTCGAAAGCCTTCTCCTTGTCCGACTGATGGCCTTCGCCGTAGTTCTTGCGCACGGTGGCCACGCCTTGCATCACCCAACCGGGGCTGAAGAAGCAGGCCGTCTTTGCATACTCGCCGGTGGGGCTCACCCACAGGGCATCGACCTCTTCAAGGTTGAAGCCGGCGGCGTGATAGTACTCATGCTCGCTCATCACGTTTTGAACTCGTACGGAATCCAGCGCGCGCTCGCCGTCAGAAATTGTCTGGCGCTGGGCAGCGCCTTGCGCATTTGCCATGCCCACGGCAAGCGCGCCGGCAATTGCGAACGCAGAAAGAAATTTCACAAACTTCATAGTCATCTCCCGATTAAGTTTGGTGGTTGCGGAACAAATTAATTGTCTCAAGCGAATAAGAAGCGTTCCAGCCGGTCATGCTGGTGGAACGCTCCTACGGAGATTGTAGGGAATTGTGCGGGACCGCGATTGCCGGCGGCCCCGCAAATGGTTGGAATTTAGAACAGCAGCTTCATTGCAAACTGCAACTGCCTGGGTTCCGTGGTAGTCGTGGTGACAACGCCGTAGGTCGGCCCGCCCATGGTGCCATTGGGATTGCCAAAACTCGGTGTGTTCGTGAGGTTGAAGGACTCTGCGCGGAACTGGGCCTTCAGCGCTTCATGGATCGGGAACTCCTTGTTGATCGAGAAGTCGATGCTGCGTGCGGACGGCCCGATCAGCTGGTTGGTATGCTCAGGCGTTTTGCCCCACGTGCCCCACTCGGCTTGCGGCAGACGGGCAAATGCGTCCGTGTTGAACCACTTCTGGACAGTTGGATTGGAGAGTTTGGGATTGCCGACCACATCGGGACGTCCATTGTTCACGCCGGCAATGTAGTAATCGGAACCGCTGACGACAGTGAAGGTGGAGCCGGTCTGCCACCAGCCGATTCCGTTGACCTTCCAGCCTTTGACCAGAATGCCCGCCGCACCCTTCAGATTGCTGCCGAAGGGTATCTCCCAGCCGGCGTTGACTGCGATTCTTTGCGAAGGACGTCCGCCGTACTGCAGCGCCTTGGGTTCGTTGGCGATATTGTCTCCCCAGGTATTCGACAAAAGGTGGCCCCAGGTGTAGTTGGCGCTTACGTGGAATCCGCTCGTTAGGCGGCGCTCGTAGATCGCCTGCAGGCCGTTGTAGGAGGAGTAGGCGCCGTTATGCAGGTATGCGATGGTGTTGACGTTCGGAAGTTGCTTGGCATACGGCGATGGTTTCGAGCTGGGTCCGAGAACCTGATTGGGGCCGGGAGGTCCTTGCAAGGTCCAGTTACTTGGGTCAAGAACCCAGTCATTGCCAGGGATGTCGGCCAGGTCGTAGTTGTCGGCGCGCAGTCCCTGTCTTCCGAAGCTGCCAACCCAGGCGACCGTAACCGCATTGTTGCCCATTTGCCGTTGAATGGCCAGGTTCGCCATTTCGGCGTATTGATTCCTGAAGTTCGTCGCTTTGGCCGACACCGCAGTAATCAATGGGTTCGACGCAAATGCGCCTTGCGTAGCGGAGGTCAATAGCACCGGCTGGGCGGGTCCATTGCTGATACATCCGATAGCTCCTCCACCGACACCGCCGGTGGGTATCACGCAAGGTTGCGGAGGACCGGGCTGTGAGAAGTCGAAAAAGGGCAACGCAATGAAACCGACATTGAACGCCTGTTGCGGATTGATGTTCTGGAGGACACTCGCCGGGGCGCCGGAGCCGATGGCTATCAGGCCTGTATCCGGAGTGAAGAACGTTGTGCCAAAACCGCCGCGCAGAACAGTCTTGGAGTCAAGGTTATAGGCGAAGCCGATGCGGGGTTGAATATTCGAGAAATCGGTCTTAACTCCGATCTTCGGATCCTGCGCTCCCGTGACCCAGCAACTGTTTCCGTCTACCAGCGCCGTGGTGGCGGAGGCGTCGAGGCAGCTCGTAAGGAAGTTGGAGTAGTGATTGTGCGCTTCAGTAAACGGCGAGTAGATGTCGTAGCGGACGCCCAGGTTCAGGGTCAGCTTGCTGTTCACGCGCCAGTTGTCGAGAGCGTAGACGCTCGGTTCCCAGGTACGGTAACCGCCGTAACCGCTATCGGAACGAAGCTCACCACCGGGGTACCCGGAGAGGAAGTTGAAGCGGTCATCAGCATAAGGAAGCGGTCCGGCAAACGGGGGAGCGTTCGGGTTATCCCGGCCGGCCTGGAGGAAGAAGCCTCCGGCGATGGCATCATTCTCATAGTTGGTTTGGCGGCGGATGACTCCCGCGCCAAACTTGAAGCTGTGCGAGCCGTGCGTATAAAGGACAGAACCCGCATACTGGAAGGTATCGTTGATATCAAAGATCGGCAAGGCATTGGATGTTCCAATCAAAGCCGACCAAGCACTGAAAGGACCGCCGACGGAGGGCATCACTTTCTGCGTATCGAGCGCGGCATCCCAGCCGGCCTTTGTGGCGGCGCCGGTATCGTAGTTCCAGGGCAGAGACTGGATGTTGATGCGGGTATAAGCCGCCTTCAGTTCCGCCACCAGATTCGGACTGAAGATGTGAGACTCGTCCAGCTGAAGACCATAGGTCTTGGTGTAAGCGGGTCCGGTGAATCCAACGCCGTTTCCACCGGGATAAATTCCCTTGAAGGGTGCAGCGGCGGAACTGTAGGTGCCATCCGCGATTGTCGCGTCGGTGATCTGCGGAAATTCCTCTGGCTCGACTGTTGTCGTCGGATCAGCTTCATATCGGCCGAAAAGCAGGTCCTTGCTGCCGATGTGCTGATCGATTCGAACGTCCAGGTTGTAAAGATTCTGTGTTGCCGGAGGAGAGTTCACATAGTTCTGCCCGCCGTTTAGTGATTCGCCGGCAGGGACTGTACGGTTGGGCTTGGGGAACATGAGGAAGTAATTCTTCATGATCGGGTCGATGTTGGCGGATGGCAAAATACATCCCGAATGATCAAGATCCGTACAAAGAGGGGCAAATGTGCTGCCAGTACTGACGGTGTCGGTTGCGACATCGGATAGGTCGAGATTTCCGGTTTCGGCCATCGTTTCTTGTTCGTATTGCGTTGGAATCGAAAGCGGCGAAGGCTGTATTCCTTCGATCTTTCTTGATTGCTCATAAGAGAAGAAGAAGAAGGTCTTGTTCTTGCCGTTGTAGACCTTCGGTATCCAGACGGGGCCCCCGAGGCTGCCGCCGTAGTAATTCAAACGGAGCTCCGACTTGGCTTGCGGAGAGCCGAAATCGTAGTACTTCGCATCGAAAGCGTCGTTGCGGAGGAACTCGTAGAGAGAACCGTGGAAGGCGTTCGTGCCTGCCTTGGTGACGATGTTGACAACTGCGCCGGAGGCGCGGCCATACTCGGCGGTAAAGGAACTGGTATCGACCTTGACTTCCTGAACGCTGTCGACCGAAGGCCGAATGCCGTCAAGGCCCTGGGTGCGCTCGTTGTTGTCGAAGCCGTCAACCATCTCGTTATTCGCGCAGCGCGACTGATCCCCGCCGCACGAGGAAACTTGGATAGCGAAAGAGGGGCGCCGGTCATTCTGATTGTTGCCGTTTTGCGCGTAGATGATTCCTGGCTGAACTTGAATGGCGGTCTCAAGGCTGCGTCCGTTAAGGGGCAGATCGGCGACCGCGGATTGTTCCACCGTGCTGGTGACTTCCGAAGAGTCGGTCTGCATCACCGCGGCCTGGCTGGTCACTTGCACTGTCTCGGTCACTGCGCCGGTCTGCATCTGCGCGTCGAAGCGCGCACGCACTCCGGTCGAAAGCGCAAAGTTACTGGCCGCGAACGTTTTAAATCCGCTCTTCTCAATGGTGATCGCGTATGTGCCGATGGGCAGTTGATTGAAGACGTACTCGCCCTGGGCATTGGTGGTGGCCGTGCGCGTCTCCGCCGTGCCGATGTTCTTGATGCTCACTTTCGCATCGGGAATCACGGCTCCTGTGGAGTCGGTCACGGTTCCGAGCACGTCGCCCGTTGCTACCTGCGCGCGCACTCGGCCGGCGCCAAACCACATCAGCAGCAGGGCTGTAATGCAAAGCGCTGCGCATGTCCATCGGTTCCCGCCGGGCGAGCTATGGCCGGCAGGGATGCCGCAACGGTGATTTTGTGTCGTCCCTTTCCTCAATTGATTCATGAATTCCATCTCCTTTTCCATGGCAAGGACTGAAACGGTTGTTCAGTTTGGTTTTTGGTTTTTGTTCTGCGTCACGGCGGCCTGGGAGCAGTGCTTGCCGCATAGGTTTCTCTTTCCGGGTTCGTGCAATTTTTGTAGTTCCAGACGGTCCTCGCGGCGGTCGCTCATTGAGACACGGGCCAGCGAGGACAGATAGAGCCACGTCGGGCGATACATTCTCGTCCGCACGGCTTCGAGTTTTGCTGAAGGTCTTGCAGGGGCTCTGCTGGCGACGCACCAAGCCGCAGGGCTCCTTCGCCCAGACTTGATAGGGGATCTGGCAGTGATTGTATTCTCATCCAAGACCCGGTGCACCTCAGGTCTGCGCGCCTGCGCAGGGGCCACCTGAAGCAGCCACCCACGCCAGGGCCTCTGGCCTGTATTCGCAGATGTTGTGCCCGTTGTAAGCCTTCGTGGAGGAGGCGGCAAGTAGGATACGGTACGATACCGAATTCGGGCTGTTTAAGGGCTGCGGCGATCGGTCGCGGAAGGTATCGTACAATCACAACTACTGTATAGTGCGTTTATTTTCCATTGACTTAGGCTCCGCGCTCTGCGGAGGCGCTTCGGATGGCTTTGAGCGAAGATTGGCCGAGCATATAATTTGTCTAACGGCGCATAGCGCATTTTGGTCCGGGCCAGGCAGATATGGAGAATGGTCGTGCATCCTCGTTGGGCGTGACGCCGACTGCAGAGGAGCGGGCGGCTGTTCTCTGTCAATTGGACCGGATGATTCAACACCCGGTCTTCAAGAACAGCAAGCGCTGCACCTCATTACTGAGTCACCTGGTTCAGCAGGCGCTTGACCACCCCGAAGTTCACATCAAGGAGCGAACCCTGGGAGTGGAGGTCTTTGGCCGCGACCCCAGTTACGACACGGCCCTCGATCCCGTGGTTCGCATGACCGCGAGCGAGATTCGGAAAAGAATCGGGCAGTATTACCACAATCGGAAATCCGATTCTGAACTGGGGCTGCGCATCGAGCTGCCGGCAGGCACTTATACGCCGGAGTTCCGCTTCGGTTCACAGGAACCAGAGGATAAAGCTTTACAGGATTCGAACTTGGCGCGCAGCGACGGGGATGGCGCTGCCGTTGCCCTATTTCCTTCTTTCCGCTCGCCGTTTTTGAAACGGCACAGGACTGTGATCCTGATTTCGGTCTTGGTCGTTATTCTCCTGGCAGTTGGATCCGCCTGGTTACGCCGGCCGACGAACTTCGCTCACTTCTGGGCGCCGATTGTCTCGTCGCCGAACCGGGTCTTGATCTGCATCGGGCACGCCTATCCGCCTGGCACACCTCAGTATCAAAGTACTGCAAGAGCGATGGGCCTGGATCCTAACGCGCTTCCGGTAGCAGCAAACGAAGCCGAATTGCCGCCTCGGCCGGAGCTTCCAGCCGGTGACGCGACTGCCTTATCAACGATCGTAGGGGTGCTCGCCCAACACAAGAAGGCCTACGAAGTTCGCGGCGCTGAAGACAGCTCTTTGGCCGATTTGCGCGCCGGCCCCGTAGTTCTCATTGGTATCTTTGACAATGACTGGACGCGGAAACTCACAGCATCGTTGCGGTTTCGCCTGGTGGACGACTGGAAGGCCCGTACCCTGACTATTGAGGATGCCCAGGGACCACAACACGCGGATTGGGTCCTCAACATGGACGAGACCTACAAGGACCTGAAATCGGATTTTGCGATTGTTTCCCGCTATTCAGACAGCCTGACCGGCACCCCGGTGCTGGAGATCGCCGGCATGCGCTCTCAGGGAACCGCCGCCGCCGCCGAATTTGCCAGCAACCCTACTTACATGAACGCTCTGAAGAGCTGCAAGAGCAATATCCAGCTTGTTCTCGAAGTGCCGGTTGTGAACGGAAACACCGGCGAGCCGCATGTCATAGCCACGCACTGCTGGTAAGAGGCTGCTCAGGACCGGTGATTCGGGGACTGACCGTTTGAGAGGCGTCGCCAATCCCCGCCAGGTGCTTCACGTCAAGACGGCTCGGCAAATTCGTTAAGTCGTCCGCGGAGAATTACTCCTCGATCCTCATCAGGCGTTGCTCAGGTATTTTGCGATGCTGGCTGCCGCGGAGATGCCTTTGCACAGTCCCGACATTCCTCCGCCGGCCCGCGCTGTGTAATTGCCGAAAAGACTCGCGCCGCCCGGCATTCCGCCTCCACCCCCGCCTGGCCCACCCTCTCCACCTGGTCCTCCGCCCGGAGCGCCTTGTCCACCGCCTGGTGCGCCCGGAGCGCCCTGTCCGCCGCCTGGACCACCCGGTCCGCTCTGCTCCGCTGCGGTTGTCTTCGCCGCATATTCCGTGGTGCAGTCGCCGCCCGCGTAGAGCCCCGGCATCACGTTGCCTTGGGCATCCATGACTTCGTGATCCGCCGTGACAATGATCCCTCCATGCGTGCACTGTTTGAATCGCTGCCCGAAGATCGCGTAAAAGGGACCGTTCTTGATCGGCATTGGAGACGCGGTCCCCTGGAAGAACTGGCTGTAGAACTTGTTCTTGGGTGCGTTCGGATTGTCCGGCGTTGACGCTGCCGGATTCTCGCCCGCTGTGACCTCCTTGTTGTAGTCTTCCACCGTGGCAAGGAAGGCCAGCGGATCGATCTTCAACTTCAAGGCAAGGTCCACCAGCGTATCCGCCCTGGTGATGTGCTGGCCGTAGCCCCACTTTTCGTCGACGGCGACCTCCTCTTCCACCGCCTCTCTCCAGTGGTTTTTGGCAAGCTCGTGCTCGTACGCCTCGCTGATTGTCTCGGCAGCCGACTCCGCGGCCTTCTCCATCACGTCCTGACCGGCGATGCTGTAAACGAGCGGATTAGCCGTTTCACTGCCGGGGCCGTGCCCGCCCGGATCGGTTACGCGCTTGCCATCGAGATTCACCTGCAACTGCATGACGCTGGCGCGCGCCATGTTGACCACCGTATAAGAGTAGGGATGATGAATCGGCCCCTGCGTGTTGGGCCAGGCATTCTTCAGGTCCACTCCGGCGCCGATCTCTTTGGCGAACTCGATCCAGTCTCCGGTCAAAGACGGCGGATTCAGATTGTGCATCGGAATATTATTGAAAACCTTCGGCCAAATCTCCTGGCACTTCTTATAATCCGCGCCGAAGCCACCCGCGGCGACGAAGCACGCCTTGAAATTCACCTGCAGCTCGCCGTCTTTGGTATCGGCGAGTATGCCTGTCACCTTGCCGCTCGAATCTTTGACGAACTTCTTTGCTCTGGTCTCGGTGAGCACGGGAATGTTCATCTTCTTGCAGCACTCCATCATCTTGTCGACAATGTAGGTCCCCCACCAGCCGGGGCCAACGGAGGCATCGTCGAGGTCCTTGTACTTGTCGACGCGCCTCGGCATATCGATGCCGAACTTGCTCGCGACGGGCATCCTGGTCTCCCCGAGCTTGAAGTACTTCTTCGCGTCCTCCTCGCCTTTGGAAACCAGGAAGTCGAA
>Ga0335071_10003969_pt1 | contig 15514 bp, 16 predicted proteins | sample Lox_Sample_15_FD_206724 | JGI IMG/M metagenome (GOLD analysis project Ga0335071, IMG submission 206724) | Soil microbial communities from Loxahatchee National Wildlife Refuge, Florida, United States - Lox_Sample_1.5 | ecosystem: Environmental > Terrestrial > Soil > Wetlands | place: USA... | reverse complement strand
GCGAGCGACGCCGCAATCGCCGCGCGCTACAGCGCTGATTCATTGTCGCCGCGCCGCGCCAACAAGGTCGCGCTGCAGCAGCGGTTCGGGCTCGACCCGAGGCCGGATGCCCCGCTCCTGGGCGTCATCAGCCGGCTGTCCCCGCAGAAGGGCCTCGATCTGCTGCTCGCCAGCCTCGATACGATCCTGTCCGAAGGCATGCAGCTGGCGCTGCTCGGCAGCGGCGACCGCGATCTTCAGGACGGCTTTGCGGCGGCCGGCAAGGCACATCCGGGCCGGATCGGGGTGGTGATCGGCTATGACGAGGCGCTCGCCCATCTGATCCAGGCCGGCAGTGACGCTCTGATCGTGCCGTCCCGGTTCGAGCCATGCGGCCTGACCCAGCTCTGCGCCTTGCGCTATGGCGCGGTGCCCATCGTCGCGCGGGTCGGCGGCCTCGAGGACACGGTGCTCGATGCAACCGAGGCCGGCGCCAGCGCCACCGGCTTCAAATTCGCCCCGGTGACCGCCGAGGCGCTGTCGGGCGCGCTGCGCCGGGCCAGTCTGAGCTTCCATGACAAACCCGCCTGGCAGCGTCTGCAGCGGAACGGCATGGCAACCGACGTCTCCTGGGGCAACCGCGCCGGCCGCTATGCCGAGCTCTATCATGACATCCTTGCGACACGCAGGATCGCAACCCGCCAGGACCGCCCGCTCTGACCGGCTCCGGCCTCGATCCGGATCAATGGGCAGCCCCAATATGGACTTGGATCACCCCGCCAATCTGGCTAGGGTCTGATTTTGGAATTTTGCTTGTAATCTCATTCACTGTTCTCGGCGCCGGGCGGCGCGTCATTTCAGCAGGATGGAGGGGCGCCATGACCAAGCGGGTTTCGGCAGGCCTGTACAGCCCGATCGAGCGCGACGTGCGGCTCGATTTCTTCCGCGGCATCGGCTTATGGATGATCTTCCTGGACCACATTCCGCACGACGTGGTCGGCTGGCTCACCCTGCGCAATTACGGCTTTTCCGACGCGGCCGAATTCTTCGTCTTCATCTCCGGCTATCTGGTCGGCTTCATCTATGTGCCGATCGTCAAGGACGGCATGTTCACGGCCGCGCTGAAGCGGCTGTGGCGGCGGGCGGCGCAGATGTATGTCGCCCATATCATGCTGTTCCTGATTTTCACGGCGCAGATCGCACGCACGGTGCGCCGCTTCGACAATCCGATGTATGAGGACGAGTTCAATGTGCACAACTTCCTGCAGCATCCGGACATCCTGATCGGACAGGCCCTGACGCTGCGCTACAAGCCGGTGAATCTGGACGTGCTGCCGCTCTTCATCACGCTGATCGTGGCGGCGCCGTTCATCGTCTGGGGGATTGTGCGCCGTCCCAATCTGACGCTGCTCCTGTCGGTCGCGCTCTACATCCCCGCCCGCATCTTCGACTGGAACATCGCCTCCTATCCGCCGGGCACGACCTGGTACTTCAACCCGTTCTGCTGGCAGCTGATGTTCGTGTTCGCCGCCTGGTGCGGCTCGGGGCAGATCGAGAAATACGCGCATGTGATCTGGTCCAGGCTCGGCATGACAATTGCCGCGCTCTGGCTGTTGTTCGCCTTCCTGATCGTGATGACCTGGCACGTTCCGGCGCTCGGCGCCCTGGTGCCGAAATGGATGATCAAGGTGATCTATCCGATCGACAAGACCGACCTCGACATGCTGCGCCTGACGCATTTCTTTGCGCTGGCCGTGATCGTCACCTCCATCGTCTCGCGCGACTGGAAGCCGCTCACCACAAAATGGCTGCATCCGGCCATTCTCTGCGGCCGGCATTCGCTGCCGATCTTCTGCATCGGCGTGTTCCTGTCGTTTTCGGCGCACTGGATCCTGACGCAATACACCAAGGGCGTCTGGGAGCAGCTCGCCGTGAGCCTGCTCGGCATCGTGATCATGGTCGGCATCGGCTGGGTGCTGGATCGCGCCGCCGATGTGCCCGACCTGTTCGTGCAGGTGCTCGAGACCGAAGAGCCGAAGCCTGCCGTCGAGATCGGGGTCATGCCCGCGGTCGAAATCGCCAAGGCCTGAGGGGAGCACGACATGTCAAGATGTCTGTCGTTGATCACCGCCCTGTTGCTGTGTCTCGCCACGCCGGCAACCGCGCAAACGCCCTCGCCTGAGGCCATGAGCACGGCGCGGACGCTCGTGACCACCATGGGGCTCGCCGATCAATACCGCGCGCTGCTGCCGGTCATCCTCATGAGCCTCAAGCCGGTGGTCTCGCAGGACCGCCCCGAGATCGAGCAGGACTATGACTCCATGGCGGCGATGATCGCCAACGCCTACACCCCGTTCTACAACCAGATGATCAACCAGGCCGCGACCCTCTATGCGACGAACTTCACGGTCGAGGAGCTGCGGCAGCTGGATTCCTTCTATCATCTGCCGGTCGGACAGAAGCTGCTCGGCAAATCGCAAGCGCTGGCGCAGCAGACCACGCAGATCGGCCAGGACATCAGCCGCAAGGCGACCGAAGAACTGAAGGCACGGCTGACGGATGCCCTGCGCCAGAAGGGGCACAAGCTGTGAAAGCTTACGCATATTTCACTTGATCTGATTTTGCGAAGGGGCATTGGTCTGAAGCGGCGTTGGCAGAAAATCGGCCGGGACTGGGCGCGCCGATGGGACCTCGGCGCCGTGCTCCTGATCCTCGCGATCCTGCTGACGGGCATCCTGAGCAAGCTGAACGAGGCGTTCTGGGCGATCGTGACCGTGGTCGTCCTGTGCGTCCTGCTCGCCGGATTGCATCGCCGCCGACCCTAGCGAGCGATGTGATTGGTTTGAATCTTCATCGCGCTCCAGGTCTTTGATTGAGCATGATCTTTTCGGAAAACCGCTCCACGCTTTTCCGGATCATGCTCCCGTGCAGGCCTGCCCGGGGCGGCGCTGGCCGCGACCGTCACGTTATGTTCTCATCCAATAGAAGCCCCGCGGGTTCCTTCGCCCCTGCCGGCCGTTCTATAAGCGCGTCACCACCACCCTCCGAGCGGAGCCGAGACCCCGAACATGTTCGTTTCATTCTTCCCCCGCCCCAACGTGTTCTTCCCGTCAGTGATGCTCTGGATCGTCGTTTCGATGGCGGTTTGGTACGGCTTTGCTCACGATCTCTTTCAGGGGCCAGCGCCGGTCGGCATATCGGTGTTCTGGTCGACGCCTGAATTGTGGTTCGACGCCTATTTCGCGCTAAGCACTGTGATCTTCGCAGCGGCGTGGATGATCCTTGCGCCGCATCCATGGTCGGGGTGGTCCATTGCCGGCTCGGCGGTGATTTTGTTCGCCTCCTATTTTCAGGTTCAGGTCTCTGTCGCCATCAATGCCTGGTTCGGGCCGTTCTACGATTTCATCCAGGCCGCGTTGTCGAAATCGAGGCCGGTCACCTCGGAGGAATTCGCCAACCTGTTGTGGATCTTCGCCGGCCTCGCCTTCGTCGCCGTGACCGTCAGCGTGTTGACGAGCTTTTTCACCAGCCACTACATCTTCCGCTGGCGAACGGCGATGAACGCGTTTTATGTCGAAAACTGGCCGCAACTGCGCATCATCGAAGGCGCCTCGCAGCGCGTGCAGGAAGACACCATGCGCTTCGCCCAGACATTGGAAGGCCTGGGCGCCGCCCTCATCAGATCCGTGCTGACGCTGATCGCCTTCCTGCCGATCCTGATGAAGCTCTCCGCTCCGATCACGGAGCTGCCCGTGGTCGGCTCGATCCCCTATCCCCTGGTCTGGGCGGCCGTTGTCTGGTCAGTGTTGGGCACCGGCCTTCTCGCCCTGATCGGGATCAAGCTGCCGGGGATCGAGTTCCACAATCAGCGGGTCGAGGCCGCCTATCGCAAGGAGCTCGTGCTCGGGGAAGACGATCCGCAGCGCGCCGATCCGCCGACCCTCGCCGCGCTGTTCGTGAACGTCCGACGGAACTATTTCTGGCTTTACCTGAACTACGTCTATTTCAACATCGGGCGCATCATCTATCTGCAGGCCGACGTCATCTTCCCCTACGTTCTTCTTGCTCCGACGATCGTCGCTGGCAAGATCACTCTGGGGCCGATGAATCAGATCCTGCGCGCGTTCAACGAAGTGCGAAGCTCGTTCCAATATCTCATCACCTCGTGGAGCACGATCGTCGACCTGCTCTCGATCTACAAGCGCCTGCGCGGCTTCGAAGCCAAGATGTACGGCGAGCCGATGCCGTCAATCGAGACTCAGCCGGCACCGGGGTTGTGATCGCGAGCCACAGGATCAATCAAGAACGGGCAGCCATAGATGAACGATAAGAAAAAATCCTCCGCTGACCTCCGCAGCGCGCGCTGGTTCGCGCCCGACGATCTGCGCTCCTTCGGCCATCGCTCGCGGGTGATGCAGATGGGCTATGCGCCGGAGGAGTGGAAGGGCCGGCCGGTGATCGCGATCCTCAACACCTGGTCGGATGCGCAGCCCTGCCACATGCACTTCAAGAGCCGGGTCGAGGACGTCAAGCGCGGCGTGTTGATGGCGGGCGGCCTGCCGCTCGAGCTGCCGGCGCTGTCGCTGTCGGAATCGCTGCTCAAGCCGACCACCATGCTCTACCGCAACATGCTGGCGATGGATGCGGAGGAGTTGCTGCGCAGCCACCCGGTCGATGGCGTGGTGCTGATGGGCGGCTGTGACAAGACCACGCCGGGGCTGTTGCTCGGCGCCACCAGCATGAACATCCCCGCGATCTACCTGCCGGCCGGGCCCATGCTGCGCGGCAACTGGAAGGGCAAGACGCTGGGCTCGGGCTCGGATGCCTGGAAATACTGGGACGAACGGCGCGCCGGCAAGATTTCCGACGCCGACTGGGTCGACATGGAGGCCGGCATCGCCCGCTCCTACGGCACCTGCATGACCATGGGCACCGCCTCCACCATGACCGCGATTGCGGAAGCGATCGGCATGACGCTGCCGGGCGCCTCCTCCATTCCCGCCGCCGATGCCAACCACATCCGCATGGCCTCCGAATGTGGCCGCCGCATTGTCGAGATGGTGTGGGAGGATCTGACGCCGCGAGTGATCCAGACCCGCAAGGCCTTCGAGAACGCGATCGTGGTCGCGATGGCGATGGGCTGCTCGACCAATGCGATCATTCATGTGATCGCCCAGGCGCGCCGCGCCGGGCAGGACATCGGGCTCGATGATTTCGAGACGGCGAGCCGGAAGGTCCCGGTCATCGCCAATGTGCGGCCGAGCGGCGACACCTATCTGATGGAGGATTTTTTCTACGCCGGCGGCCTGCCTGGCCTGATGAGCCGGATCAAGCCGCAGCTGCATCTCGACTGCATCACCGTGACCGGCAAGACGCTCGGTGAAAACATCGCGCGCGCCGAGGTCTATAACGACGACGTCATCCGCAGCCTCGACAATCCGATCTACAAGGAGGGCGCGCTCGCCGTGCTCAAGGGCAACCTCGCCCCCAATGGCTGCGTGATCAAGCCCTCCGCCTGCGAGCCGCGTTTCCTCAAGCATACGGGGCCAGCGCTGGTGTTCGACGATTATCCGTCGATGAAGAAGGCAATCGATGACCCCGATCTCGACGTCACTGCGGACCATGTGCTAATCCTGCGCAATGCAGGTCCGCAAGGCGGGCCCGGCATGCCGGAATGGGGCATGCTGCCGATCCCGACCAAGCTCGTCAGACAGGGCGTACGCGACATGGTGCGGCTGTCGGATGCACGCATGAGCGGCACCTCCTACGGCGCCTGCATCCTGCATGTGGCCCCGGAGGCTTACGTCGGCGGCCCGCTCGCGCTGGTGAGGAACGGCGACAGGATCACGCTCGACGTCGCCGCGCGGACGATCAATCTCGATGTGCCGGAGGCCGAACTCGCCAGGCGCCGCGCCGCATGGAAGCAGCCGGAGCGTCGCTTCGAGCGCGGCTATGGCTGGATGTTCTCGCGCCACATCAGGCAGGCCAATGATGGCTGCGACTTCGATTTCCTCGAGACCGGTTTCGGCAAGCCGGTTGGGGAGCCCTCGATTTATTAGCCCGCGCACGGTCGTTCCGGGGCACGCGAAGCGTGAACCCGGAACCTCGAGATTCCGGGTTCGGTGCTGTCGCACCGCCCCGGAATGACGGAAAAACAAATCACCGCCCGGACCGACCGGAGACAGCAATGCCAAACCTCAGCGACACCACCCGCAACAAGCTCAAGACCGTCTCCACTGCCACGGTCGCAACCGCGCTCTACAAGCGCGGCTTCCGCATCCAGTGCATCCAGGATGTTCAGCCCCTAAGCCCCGATCAGCCCACCATGGTGGGCGAAGCCTTTACGCTGCGCTACATGCCGGCGCGCGAGGACCTCAACAAGCTCGACGTGTTCCGCGACCGCGCCCATCCGCAGCGCAAGGCGATCGAGGAATGCCCGCCGGGCGCCGTGCTGGTGATGGACAGCCGCAAGAACGCCCGCGCGGCCTCCGCCGGCGCCATCCTGGTGACGCGGCTGATGAAGCGCGGCTGCGCCGGCGTCGTCACTGATGGCGGCTTCCGCGATTCGGCCGAGATCGCCCGTCTCGGCTTTCCCGCCTATCATCAGCGGCCGAGCGCGCCGACCAACCTCACCTTGCACCAGGCGATCGAGATCAATTGTCCGATCGGCTGCGGTGATGCGCCGGTGTTTCCCGGCGACGTCATCCTCGGCGATGCCGACGGGGTCATCGTGATCCCCGCGCATCTTGCCGACGAGATCGCCGAGGAAACCTTCGAGATGACCGCGTTTGAGGATTTCGTCGCCTCGGAGGTGCACAAGGGCCGCTCGATCGTCGGCCTCTATCCCGCGACCGACGAACAGACGCTCAAGGATTTTGCCATTTGGCGCAAGGCGCAGGGCCGCTGAACAAGACAACGACCGCGCCCGCTCGCGCTTCATCCTGAAATCAACGGAGACTCCTTATGCGCACCCTCTCCATCGCCGCCATTCCCGCCGACGGCATCGGCCCCGAGGTCATTTCCGCGGGTGTCCGCGTGCTGGAGGCGCTCGGCAAGCGCGCCGGCGACCTCTCCTTCAATGTCAAGACCTTCGACTGGGGCTCCGACTACTACAAGAAGCACGGCGTGATGATGCCGGCGGATGGTCTCGGTCAGCTGAAAAAGTTCGACGCCATCTATTTCGGCGCGGTCGGCGCGCCCGATGTGCCCGATCACATCACGCTGTGGGGCCTGCGCCTGCCGATCTGCCAGGGCTTTGACCAGTACGCCAATGTGCGCCCGACCAAGATCCTGCCGGGCGTCGCCTCGCCGCTGCGCAATGTCGGTGTCGGCGATCTCGACTGGGTGATCGTGCGCGAGAATTCCGAAGGCGAATATGCGGGCTGTGGCGGCCGCGCCCACAAGGGCCTGCCCGAGGAGGTCGGCACCGAGGTTGCGATCTTCACCCGCGTCGGCGTCACCCGCATCATGCGCTACGCGTTCAAGCTCGCGCAGTCGCGTCCGCGCAAATTGCTCACCGTGGTGACCAAGTCGAACGCGCAGCGCCACGGCATGGTGATGTGGGACGAGATCGCCGCCGAAGTCGCAACCGAATTCCCTGACGTCACCTGGGACAAGATGCTGGTCGATGCCATGACCGTGCGGATGACGCTCAATCCGAAAAGCCTCGACACCATCGTGGCGACCAACCTGCATGCCGATATCCTCTCCGATCTCGCCGGTGCGCTCGCCGGCAGCCTCGGCGTCGCGCCGACCGGCAACATCGATCCGCAGCGCCGCTTTCCGTCAATGTTCGAGCCGATCCACGGCTCGGCCTTCGACATCACCGGCAAGGGCATCGCCAATCCGGTCGCGACCTTCTGGACCGCCGTGCAGATGCTGGAGCACCTCAACGAAAAGGAGGCCGCCGCACGCTTGATGGCGGCGGTGGAAAAAGTCTGCGCCGCAGGCGTGCTGACACCGGATGTTGGCGGCAAGGCCACCACCAGGGAGGTCACCGACGCCGTGATCGACGCGATCCACGGCTCCAATGTGTGAGGTTGGGCTGGCCGGAACCGAAGCAGGCTCGCGGCTTTAACTGGCCGGAGGCGCCGTCATAAGCCTGCCCAAGCAGATGTGATAGCCGCCTGTTCCAAGCCGGCATCCCGCTCGTTCCCGTGTCGCGTCGGCGATTGTCATGCGTTCCGAACCGACACTACCTTCAACGTCAACGATATCAGCGCTGTCCTGATCAGGGTGGCGCAGAAAGGATGAACCACCATGCGTCGTCATCGCCGGGCCAAGATCGTCGCGACCGTCGGTCCCGCCAGTGCCTCGCCGGAGATGCTCAAAGCGCTGTTCCTTTCGGGCGTCGATACGTTCCGCCTCAACTTCAGCCATGGCGCGCAGGAGGGTCATGCCAAGGTTCATGCCGCGATCCGCGCGCTCGAGCAGGAGGTCGCCCGTCCCATCGGCATTCTCATGGATCTGCAGGGTCCGAAGATCCGCGTCGGCACGCTTGCCGACGGCAAGTTCACGGTCGACAGCGGCGACACCATCCGCTTCGTGCTGCGCGGGGAGAACGGCGACCGCTCGGCCATTCCGTTGCCGCACCCGGAGATCTTCGCAGCTGTCGCGCCAGGCCACGAGCTCCTGATCGACGACGGCCGCGTGCGTGTTCGCGTCACTGGTCTCGGCGATGATTTCATCGACGCCAGGGTGATCGTCGGCGGCACCATCTCCAACCACAAGGGCGTCAACCTTCCGGGCACGGTGCTCGAGCTGTCCCCGCTCACGCCCAAGGACCGCGCCGATCTCGAGTTCGGGCTGCGGCTCGGCGTGGACTGGGTGGCGCTGTCCTTTGTGCAGAAGCCGTCGGATGTGCTGGAGGCGCGCGGGCTGATCGGCGAGCGCGCCGGCCTGATGTCCAAGATCGAGAAGCCCGCGGCGCTGGAGCGGATCGACGACATCATCCAGCTCTCCGACGCCATCATGGTGGCGCGCGGCGATCTCGGCGTCGAGATCCCGCACGAGGACGTCCCCGGACGGCAAAAGGAGCTGGTGCGGGCCTGCAGGCTGGCGGTGAAGCCGGTGATCGTCGCGACCCAGATGCTCGACTCCATGGTCGCCACACCGACGCCGACGCGCGCGGAGGTCTCCGATGTGGCAACCGCGATCTATGACGGCGCCGACGCCGTCATGCTCTCGGCGGAGTCGGCAACCGGCCGCTATCCGCGCGAAGCGGTCGAGATGATGGACCGCATCATCCGCAGCACCGAGCAGCACAAGATGTATCGCTCGATCATCCAGGCCACCCAGCCCAATGAGGAGCAGACCCCGCCGCACGCGGTCGCGACCGCCGCGGCCGATCTCGCCTCCGCCATCCATGCCAGGGCGATCGTGGCCTATACCTCGAGCGGCACGAGCGCCGCGCGCGTGGCGCGCAAGCGGCCGAGCCTGCCGATCCTGGCGATCACGCCCAACACCGAGGTGTCACGCCGGCTGTGCCTGCTCTGGGGCGCGCACAGCGTGCTGTCCGAGGACGTCAAGAGCTACGAGGAAATGGTCGAGCGCGCGACGGCCTTCGCCGCCCGCGAGGAGTTTGCGCGCACCGGCGACCTGCTGGTGGTGGTCGCCGGCATCCCGTTTGCGCAGGCCGGAACGACCAACAATCTGCGCGTGGCCTCGGTCCCCTGATGCGACGTCCCGGGGTGAGCCGCGGCTGCGGTCGGCATCCCGATTGATCCGGATCAAGGCGCAGGCCGACATGACCTGTTGGGTTGTCAGGCCTTGATCCGGAGACGATGCCATGACGGACGCTGCAGCGGGGAGCGATGCTCCAGCAATCACGCCCTATGAGCTGATCGGCGGCGAGCCGACGGTCCGCCGGCTGGCCGACCGCTTCTACGAGATCATGGACAGCGATCCCGGCGCCACGCGCATTCGCGCCATGCATGGTGCGGACCTCGCCCCGATCCGCCAGCTGCTGTTCGAATTCCTGAGCGGCTGGCTCGGCGGCCCGCCGATCTACTTCCAGCGCAGCGAGCACCGCTGCATCATGTCCGCGCATCGCCCCTACGGGATTGGCGAGGCCGAGCGCGACGAATGGATGATGTGCATGCGCCGGGCGATGGACGATTGCGGGCTCAAGGGCGGGATGCGCGCCGGTCTGGACCGGGCCTTCCTGCGCATGGCCGACCATTTCCGCAACGGATGAAGCGCCCGATCCGCGACGCGGGACGCCCCCCTGCATTTTCTCCTTGATCCCGCGCGCGATGCGCCACCGGGAAACGGTGTGCATCATCATCCTCGCGCGCACTCACGCCTTGATCACTCGGCGTTGGCTATGGAATCGGGCGACCAGACGTCAATAAAGCATTTCCAGCCGCTCGCCCTTGTCTCGATACGGATTGACAAACGTGATTATTTCGATAATCGTTGAAATATGGAAAAGACAGACGCTGTCGCGGCGCTGGCCGCGCTCGCCCAGGACAATCGGCTCGACGTGTTCCGCCTGCTGGTGCAGGCCGGCCCCGAGGGCATGACGGCAGGCGCCATTGCGGAGGCGCTGGAGCTGCCGCCCAATACACTGACCTTTCACTTCGACCGGCTCCGGATGGCCGGCCTTGCCACGGTCCGGCGCGAGGGGCGCTCGATGATCTATTCGGCGCAGTTCGAGACCATGAACGCGCTGCTCGGCTTTCTCACCGAGAATTGCTGCGGCGGTGCGCCCTGCGCCCCGCAAGCCAGCTGCAAACCGGCGCGCAAGCGCGCCAAAGTCCCCGCCTGAAGGAGCCCGCCATGAAGCGCCTGCATGTTCACGTCTCGGTCGATGACCTTCCGCGCGCGATCGGCTTCTACTCATCGCTGTTCGCGGCAAAACCCTCGGTCGAGAAATCCGACTACGCCAAGTGGATGCTCGAGGACCCGCGCGTGAATTTTGCCATCTCGACCCGCGGGCGCCAGCCTGGACTCGATCACCTGGGCATCCAGGTCGAGACCACCGATGAGCTGCACCAGGTCTATGCCCGCCTGCATGAGGCCGGCGGCACCGTCATCGAGCAGGGCGAGACGACCTGCTGCTACGCCAGGTCGGAGAAGTCCTGGATCGACGATCCCGCCGGCATCGCCTGGGAGACCTTCCACACCACCGGCGAGAGCACCGTCTATGGCGATGGCACCGGCGAGAACCGGGCGCGCCTGGCGCACGAGGAGGAGCAGGCGAAACAATCCTGCTGCGCGCCCTCGGCGGCAGCGAAGCCGTCTTCGGCCTGCTGTTGAGATTGCCGTCTGCACCGCGACTGATCGATCGCGCACAATCCACTGTCCTCCCAAACGAAAGGAGCGGAGCCGTGTCTGATCATATCTTCAACGTGCTGTTTCTTTGCACCGGCAATTCCGCACGCTCCATCCTCGCGGAATCGGTCCTGCGGAAGGATGGCGCCGGCCGCTTCCGCGCCTTCTCGGCCGGCAGCACACCGAAAGGTGCCGTCCATCCTTTGGCGCTGCGTGTCCTCGAGAGAATGGAGTACCCGACCGACGGGATGCGTTCGAAGAGCTGGCTCGAGTTCGCCGCCCCCAATGCTCCCGTGATGGATTTCGTCTTCACCGTCTGCGACAACGCCGCCGGCGAGGCCTGCCCGCTCTGGCCGGGCCAACCAATGACCGCGCATTGGGGCATTGAGGACCCGGCCGCCGCCGCAGGAACGGAGCTTGAGAGGGAGGCAGCGTTCACGACGGCCTTCCGCTACCTGAAGAACCGCATCGACACCTTCATCAGCCTGCCGCTCAACAAGATCGACAAGCTCTCGCTTGGCACACGGCTTCGCGAGATCGGCCGCGTCGAGGGCGCGACACACGCCACACCGAAGGCAAGCTGATGGACAGATTCGATCTGTCCCGCCGCCTCGCGGCGGAGGCGCTGGGCACCGCGATCCTGGTCGCAACCGTCGTCGGCTCCGGCATCATGGCGGAGACGCTGACCAAGGATGTCGCGCTCGCGCTGTTGTGCAACACATTGCCCACAGGCGCGATCCTGGTCGTGCTCATCACGGTGCTCGGCCCGATCTCGGGCGCGCAATTCAACCCCGCGGTCACGCTTGTCTTCACGGCAAAACGCGAGCTGCCTGTCAACGAGGCCGCGCTCTACGTCATCGCCCAGATCGCCGGAGGCGCCGTCGGCACGATGGCCGCGCACCTGATGTTTGCACTTCCCCTGGTCGATTTTTCGCTGAAGGTCCGCACCGGCGGCGCGCAGTGGTTCGCGGAAGCCGTGGCCGCGTTCGGCCTGGTCGCCACCATCCTCGCCGGCATCCGCTTCCAGCGCGCGGCCGTGCCATGGCTGGTCGGGCTCTACATCACGGCCGCCTACTGGTTCACGGCATCGACATCCTTCGCCAACCCGGCGGTGGCGATCGCGCGCTCGCTGACCAACACGTTCTCCGGCATCCGCCCGATGGACCTTCCCGGATTCATCCTCGCCGAGCTCTGCGGGGCGATCGCCGGCATGCTGTTGATGAACTGGCTGCTCGGGCGAACCGAGGTGCGCGGCCCTGTGGCCATTGCGGAGACACGATCATGAGCGTCACGATCTATCACAATCCGGATTGCGGCACCTCCCGCAACACGCTGTCCATGATCCGCCAGAGCGGGGTCGAGCCCGTCGTCATCGAATATCTCAGGACGCCGCCGTCGCGCGAGACGCTCAAGGAGCTGATTGCTGCGATGGGACTCCCGGTCCGCGCCCTGCTGCGCGAGAAGGGCACGCCCTACCAGGAGCTGGGTCTGGACGATCCCAAATGGACGGACGACGACCTGCTCGATGTCATGCTGGCGCACCCCATCCTGATCAACCGTCCCATCGTGGTGACGAACAAGGGCGTGCGACTGTGCCGGCCGTCAGAGGCCGTGATCGATCTGCTGGACAACCCTGTCGGCCGTTTCGTGAAGGAGGACGGCGAGGTCGTCGAAGCTCGCTAGTCATCTCCCCCGAAGAGGTTTGAAACCCAGTGCGCGTAAGCAGGACACGGCCGTTCGCTTTATTCAATCAGTTCGTCAGCGGAAACGAGCAGCGTCTCCGGCACGGTCAGGCCAAGCAGCTTCGCGGTCCGAAGATTGATGATCATCTCGAATTTGATCGGGCGCTCCACCGGCAGATCTGCGGGGCGCGCGCCCTGCAGGATCTTGCCGACCATGGTGCCGACTTGCCGAAATGTGCCGACCAGACTGGGGCCATACGCCATGAAGCCGCCGGCCCGGGCAATGTCAGGAAACAGCGTGGCGATCGGGATATGCTGGGCCAGCGCAAGCTCGGCAATGAGCTTCGGGTCGGTCCCGAACAGGGGCGATGACAGGATGACGATGGCATTGGGCCGACGCGCCCCGGCGGCCTGGAAGCTCTCCTCCATTTCGCTGATCGCGCGAACCTCGACCACTTCCAGGTTGACGTTCAGCACCTGCCCCGCCGCCTTTACCGCGTTCAATTGCAAGGGACCGGTGCTGGGGTCCCACAGGACGATGGCATTGGCCAGCGTCGGGATGGTTTCTTTCAGCAGCTGGAGCCACTTCGTCGCAAACTCGGGAAAATCGGAAAATACGCCGGTGATGTTCGCCCCGGGGTGGGCGAGACTTGCGACAAAACCGCTGGTGACCGGGTCGCTTTCCAGATCGGCAGCGACGATTGGTATGGTCGAGGTGGCCGATTGCGCAGCCCGCACCGCCAGCGGGCTGGCTGGAACGATCACGGCGACCTTGCGTGCGACGAGATCGGCCGCCAGGGCGGCAAGCCTGGTCGGATCGCCCTCGGAGGCCCGTGTCAGATACTCCAGGCGGTCAGCACCATCGAAACCGATGTCGTGCAGGCCCTCGCGCAGAGCGGCGATGCGCGTACTGGCGACCGCAGTCACGCCTGGATAGAGAAAACCGATTTGCGGAGCCGGGGTCGTTGCGCGCACCGCCAGTGGCCAACCACCGGCCAGTCCGCCGGCCAGACGGAGAAACTGCCGCCGTTCCATTGTCCGAATCCCTCGAAATCAGCGGACCAGTTCTGAAGCTCGGCAGCACTGGTTCGGCAATCCATCATTGCAATGGTTCGACTATAGCCGCTTTCCCGGCTGTCTTGCACGCGCGGGCGCAGCGACCGGCGACGTCCCGGCGCAGGCCGGGCAATCCCTTCGACAACGCAAAGGCTGAAAGCTTCATGAGGACGCTCAAGCCCGAACAGGTGAACGGCCGGGCCTTGACCGACCTCGCCGCCACATCACCAGCTTTAGTGCGGAAGTCTACAAGGCGCGCCTGCACTCGACGCTCGGATATAGGCGGAGCCGCCAAATTTTTTGAAGAAGTGCAGACTTTCTTGAGGGATGCCTCCTAGGTCCGCGGGCGGCGGCGGCGACGGTCCTCGTCGCGTCTGTGGTGGCCAAGTTGAGGACCGCTTGGCCGACGCCGACGAACCCCAGCTTGCATCTGCTTCTGACACGCCTATAGGCGCAGATCACCAACGTCCGGCGTCGGAGGGATAGATCGGACGCCTCGCGGCTCGACGCTTCGGTTTGATGCGACGTAATCGATCTCGCCGCGCGAAATGCCGATGTCCATCAGCTCCCTGTCATTGAGATCGAATAGATCGGCGCGCAGCCTTTCGCGCTCGCGCCGTTGTTGAAATCGATCCCAATATGTCTCCAGGAGGCTGACGACGAGCCGCGCAGAAACGAGCCTTCTGCCCCACGCCGCCGCACTATAGATCGTACTCATGGCACAATCTCCGGATTTCCAAATGCGCGATCCGCTCAATCGACGCGTAAGCGCGCGCAGGCGGACGCCCGATCAAGCCGGTCGTCGAAAAGCCTGGTGGCACCGCTACAACTTGGCGCTGAGATCGTCCGTCAGACCGTCGCGACGGCGATGGTTCCTCTCGGCATTCAGCCGTTCGGACTCTGCCATCTCGAGACCTTCTCTTCGGCCCCCCGCGATTCCCTGTGCGATCATCCTGACGATAATGTCCACTTCATCGCTTGAGAGCTTCTTGCGGGGAGTCCATGAATGAAAGATATAACGAGCGCGCGCCAAGTCCCTTTCACAAAAAGACATTCTGATTGGCATCTTCGCAATTCTCCAACCGCGCCCACTGCCAAATCTATCACGGGCAAAGAGGCTTGAGACATGCATTTGAGACGCGGAAACCGCGGACTTGCCCAAACCGGCTGCATGCCGGACAGCGCTGTTCTGAAAGTTGCGAGGACACGCTGTGAAAGCTCCGTTGCTCTTGGTCGCCGGCCTGGTCGTCGCAGTCTCGTCAAATGCACCGCTCATGCTGAAAAACAGTAATTATGGATGCAATAAAAATACCTGGAGGCCCGTCACGTTGGAGCCGTGCCCCGCAATCAGGTCCTCCAGCTACACCGAAGGTGCGGAGGTGAAGGGGAAACCGGGCTGGAAAATTATTATGGGTCTTCGTGGAATCGAGTGGGTAGATTTTATGGTTTGAGGGGCGATAAAGCGACGGGCTGCAGGGATTTTTTGCATTTCTGTCGGGCTTGAAATCTGGCACAGATTTCGA